>ERZ650309.338-NODE-338-length-23534-cov-5.498999_pt1 | contig 23534 bp, 19 predicted proteins | sample MGYA00376245_ERZ650309 | MGnify/ENA primary metagenome ERZ650309 (study PRJEB26733, sample SAMN07839294) | wastewater metagenome | biome: urban; feature: wastewater treatment plant; material: waste water | place: USA: North Carolina | collected 2016-04-26 ...
CACGAGTGAATACGAAAGTATTCGGGACCGCGCCGCTGCTGCTGCGGCGGCCGTCGCCGCAGCCCTGACCGCTGTCACCGTCGACCGCGCCGCGGTGGACTCGGCGAAGGCAGTGCTCGCCGAATCTACCGCCCGGCTGGCCGCGCAACGCGAGCAAGAGGACGACGCCGCGCTGGCGGCGAGGGCGCGGACCCTGGCAGAGGAAGCGGACGCGGCGTCGGCGCACGAACGCGAACTCGCCGAAACGTTGGCTGCCGCGTCGCCGGAATCGGTGGACGCGGAGCTGGCTGCCGCCGGCGCGCAAGCGGATCTGCTGGCAGCTCGTCACCACGATGCCGATGGGCAATTACGGGATGTGACAGCGCAATTGAAGGTCTACGGCACGCAGGGACGACAGAGCCGACTGGATGCGGCGCTGGCCGAACTTCGGCACGCCGAGTCGGAGCACGCCGCGGTGGGGCGCCGGGCCCGCGCCGCCGAACTGTTGCGCACGGTCATGGGACGCCACCGCGATCAGGCCCGTCAGCGGTATGTCGAGCCGTTCCGAAAGGAAGTGGAACGACTGGGCCGCATTGTGTTCGGTGAGAGTTTCGAGGTATCGGTCGACAGTGACCTGCGGATCTGTAGCCGCACGGTCGAGGGCCGTACGGTGCCCTACGAATCGTTGTCCGGTGGCGCCAAGGAACAGCTCGGCATCGTGGCGAGGCTGGCCGGTGCGGCGCTGGTGGCCAAGGAAGACAGCGTTCCGGTGATCATCGACGACGCGTTGGGGTTCACCGACGCCGGGCGACTGGCCAAGATGGGCGAGGTCTTCGATGCGGTGGGCGGCGACGGTCAGGTGATCGTGCTGACCTGCAGCCCTGACCGGTATGCCGGCGTTGGGGATGCGACCCGGATCGAGCTCACCGCGTAGCGGCACCGAGCTGTCCCGCCTGGTACATCTCGCGGACCTTGACGCGTTGCCGCTTACCGCTGGTGGTCCGCGGGATGGCTCCTACCGGCACCAGCACCACGTCGTCGGGCGAGAAACCGAAGGCCCCGCGGACCGCCGCCGCGATTTCCCCGCGGAGCCGATCATGTTCCGCTGCAGGCAGTTTCGTGCCTGCGACGGTGACTACAGACTCGCGGGCGCGGCCCGGATCAGCGAGTGAGAAGACCACGCTGAGACCGGCACTCACATCCGGCACGCTGTCGATCGCCCGCTCGACGTCATACGGAGGAAAGTTGCGGCCCCGCACGATCAGCATTTCCTTGCTCCGGCCCACCACGTAAAGCTCTCCGCTGCAGAGGAATCCACGGTCGCCGGTGTCATGCCAGCCATCGCGTGGCGCCTGAACGCTGCCGTCGGGGGCCTGGTAACCGGCCATCACGGACGGTCCGCTCACCCAGATATCACCGACCTCGCCCGGCTGTGCCTCGGTTCCGTCGGTGGTCACGATACGTAGTCGCAGCCCATCCAACGGCCGTCCGCAGCCGACGTGGTCGTGCTGTATGCCCACCCGCCCGAAGTCGCGCCGAGCGCCGTGGGTTGCCCCGATGGCGACCGTGGTGGCCAGTACGGTCTCGGCCATGCCATAGCAGGGCACCAGGACGTCGGGCCGGATACCCAGGGGCGCAAACGCTTCGGTGAACTCTCGGACGACCGAGTAGGGGATCGGTTCGGCTCCGATGTAGGCGTACTGCAGCGTGGAGAGTTCGATGTCGGCCGGGGTGTGCTTCAGTCGGGTCAGCGCATCGACGGCGGCTTGATAGGCGAACGGCGGCCCCGCGGTGTGTGTCGACCGGTGATGGGTCATGTGTCGTACCCATGAGAGTGGGTCCCGCAGGAATCCCATCGGGGTCATGAGGCCGATCGGCAACCCGTACAGCACGGCGGCCAGCACCTGCACGAAACCCATGTCGTGGTAGAGGGGTAACCAACTGAAGACCCGCTCGCGACCGCGGGTGACCCCGGTACCGTGGGTGAGCGCCGACACGTTGTGCACGACGTTGCGATGGGTCAGCAGTACCGCTTTCGGCGCGGACGTTGATCCCGAGGTCAGCTGGATGTGGTGAACGTCGTCGGGCCCGGCAGCCGATGGTACGGACAGTGAGAGTGGTTGTGCAGCAGCCAGTTCCTCGAATGTCAGAACCTGTGGATGCACAACGGCCGCACCGATCTGTGGGGGAGCGATCACGACCTTGGGGTTGACCGTCGCGATCGCCGCACGCAGGTGCTGCACCCCACCTGAATGCTCCCGCCCCGGAGTGGGCGGAGGGGCCACTGCGCACGGCACCGCGCCGAGCAGCAGGGCGCCCAGCACACTGGCCAGGTACTGCCGGTCGTTGGCCGCAACCAAGATGATGCGATCGCCGTGCCCCAGACCGGCCGCGGCCAGCGCTCCCGCGCGGACCCGGATGTCGTGCGCCAGTTCCGATCCGGACACCGTCGCCAGGTGGCTGCGGGAGTCGTAGACGTCCAGTTGTTCCAGACCATCTCGCAGCAGGGCCCGGTAGTCGATCGCGTCGCCGGCCAGGGCCGGCGCATTGGTCGTGAGATGTTCGAGGACCGCGGTCATGAGGCGGCGAGGCGCTGTGCTTTATCGGTGAGCCGCTGGCGGACGAATTCGGCGAGGTCGCCGGCGGTGGTGAAGGCGAATGCCTGTTCCTCGGGAATGAATACGGTGAAGACCTCTTCGATCTCGTTCATCAGGGCCATCAGCAGTACGGAATCGATCGGCAGGCTCAATAGCTGGGTGTCGGCACCGATGGCGGCGATGTCCACCTGTGCGAGGTCTTCCGGCGGCAACAGCGTGACCAGTGCCGTCCGCAGTATGTCGAGAACTTCGTCGGTTTCGGGAATCAGGACCGAACCGGTCATTTCAGGTCTCCTTCACAAGCGGTGAGTAGTCCGTCTTCCAGACGCAGTACCCGATCGGCGATCGAGGTGAGGCGCGAATCGTGTGTCACGATCACCACGGCGGAGCCCTCGGCGCGCGCCGCCGCGGCCAACTGCTCGGCGACTTTCTTGCCGGTGGCCGAATCCAGGTTTGCCGTCGGCTCATCGGCCAGGATCAGGTCGGGGGACATCGCGAGCGCACGCGCCGCGGCGACACGCTGCTTCTCCCCGCCGGACAGCGTCGGTGGCCGGTGGTTGCTGCGGTGGCCCAGACCCAGCGCGGACAACAGTTCATTCGCCCTGGCCGACGCTGCGGCCTTTCCCTTGCCCGAATAGCGCAGCGGGACAGCCACATTCTCGGCTGCGGTCAGCGAGTTCAGCAGGTTGTATTCCTGGAACAGGAAGCCGAGCTTGGTCAGCCGCAGCGTGGCCCGTTCCCCCTCGGAAAGCTTGTGGGCGTCCTGACCGCCGATCCGCACCGAACCGCTGTCGGGACTCAACAGCAGCCCCATCACCAACAGGGCGGTGGTCTTGCCGCCCCCGGAAGGGCCGATCACCAAGACGACCTCACCGCGGTCGACCGAGAGGTCGACACCACGAAGGGCGTGCACCGCGGTGTCTCCGGCCCCGTAGTGGTGTTTGACGTTCTCCAGCTCGAGCACTGGTTTCTCACAACAATCCATGGTCATCCTTGGTTCACCGCCGGAATGCGAGTGCGGGATCGAGCCGGGACACCCGACGTACCGGGATCAGTGATCCGAGGATCGCCATGACGCAGGTGGCGCCCGCCATCGCGGCCAGCATCGTCGGGGTCACCTCTATGGTGACGTCTCCCAATCTGTCGCGGATCAAGAACTGGGCCGCGTAGGTGATGCTCGCACCCAGTAGATAACCGAGCCCCGCGACGATGGCGGCTTGGCTGATCACTGTGCTGCACAATTGAATCGGTCGTACACCGATGGCGCGGAGAACTCCGAAGTCGCGCATCTGTTCGCTCGTCATCGACAGCATGGTGAGCCCGACGAGGGCCACACCCACCAGAGCGGCTATCCCGATCATGGTCTTGAGTGGGCGGCCGATCATCGAGATGACGATCGCCCTGCTGTTTTCGGCGAAGGTCGGTGAGGTGAGAGCGTCCATACCGGGTGCGTGCCGGCGGATGGATTCCGCCAACCCCTCGGCGCTCATGCCGTCTTTCGGCCGAACCAGAAAGTAGGACACCCGATTTCCCGCGCGCAGCAGCCGCGACGCGTCGGGCAACGAGATGAAGGCGTAGAAATTGCCCACTGCGGCAGTCTGATTCGACAAGCCGACGACGGTGAAGTCCTCGTCGACCAGACGAACGCGATCGCCCACCTGCACGCCGTTCTTCTTCGCGAGCACCCGGTCCAGCACCACTTCACCGCCGCGGGCGACGTTACGTCCCTCGGCCAGCGACCATGGGCCACCGACTCCGCTGTCGGCGTTGTAGCCCAGCACGAAATACGCGGTCTGCGAACCGTTGTGGACGAAGTCCGACGGCAGGCCGAGAATCGGATCGGCCGACGCCACACCCGGTATCGCAGTGAGGCGGTCTTTACCGTCGGCGGGCAGCCAGGACACTGCGCGGAACATCTGCGAGACCCCGGGCTGGACTGCCCAGACAGCGCCCTTGGAATGATCGATGTACGTGGTCACCTGGTTGGTGGTGCCGACGAAGATGCCCGCCATCACCAGCACGAGGAGCACGGCGAAGCCGACGCCGCATACCGACATGACGAATCGGGCGCGTTCGGCGACAAGGTTTTTCACGGCGATGATCATCGGCCCGCTCCGGTGGCTCCGGCGACCCTGCGCAGTCGTTCGACGGCCTGCGTGGTCACCGCGACGACGCGCTCGACGTCACCGTCGGACACGTCCGGGCCGAGCGAGAACCGCACAGTCGACTGGGCCTGTTGGGCGGTCAGGCCCATCGCCGTCAGGACATGCGACACCGAATCTTCACCGGCGTGGCATGCTGACCCGGTCGACACATGGATCCCCTGCATGTCGAGCGCATCGGCAAGGGTGTCGGACCGAATGCCGTCGAATCGGATGCTGACGGTTTCGGCCAGCACCGGTTCGACGGTGTTCAGGTGAACACCACCCACGTCGGCCAATCCGGTGAGCAACCGTTTCCGCCTGTCGGACATGGTGATTCGGTATCTCGGTGAGATGCGACCGCGGCAGACATCGACGGCGGCGGCCATGCCCATGGCACCGGCAACGTTCTCGGTGCCGGCCCGCATCCGTCGCTCTTGTGGTCCGCCCCTGACCACCGACTGCAGTCGGTGGCCTTCCCGAACGGCAAGTGCCCCCATTCCCCGGGGACCACCGAACTTGTGGGCTGAAACCGAGATCATGGTGGCGTCGAGCGGCGTCAGGTCGAGCTTTCCTGCGGTGTGGACGGCATCCACGTGCAGGGCGATGTTCGCGCTCGACGTCAACGCTGCGATGTCCTGCATCGGCTGGATGGCCCCGGTCTCGTTGTTGGCGTGCATCACCGACACCAGTACCGTGTCGGGTCGCACGGCGCGGGCGATGTCGGCGGCCTCGACGTGTCCGGTGCGCGAAGGGTCGACCAGGGTCACTGCCACACCCAGATCCTTTAATGCACAGGCGTTTTCCAGTATGGCTGGATGCTCGATCGAGGTGGTCACCAGATGCCCGCGGAACCCGCGTGCCGCGAAGGTTCCCCACAGTGCCATGGTGTTGGCCTCACTGCCGCCCGAGGTGAGCACCACCTCGTCGGGTGAGCAGCCAAAGAGACTCGAGATCGACTGGCGCGCTTGGGATAGGGCTGAGGCGGCGATCCGTCCGGCCTCATGCCGGCTGGACGGATTGCCGACCAGCCGTTGCCCGACCTGGACCGCGCGTGCGGCCGCCGGATCCAACGGCGCAGTGGCCGCGTAGTCCAGATACACCTCTGCGGCGTCAGTCGGCCACGTGCCCTCGGCCGGGGGCCTAGTTGTTGGGGATGGCGTTGACATCTTCCTGAATTCCGTTGCAGTGATTGTGAGCAAGTCGATGCGCCACATCGGCGCCGAGCGCTGCCACGTGTTGTTGATCGGGTGCGAGCCCGCCGGACCATTGAAGAATTTGGTCGGCCTCGATGGTCTCGATAGCTGAAATCGACAATCCGGCAAGACGTTCGGTGAGAATCGAGGCGACCGCCAGCGAGGCGGAGCAGCCGAACGCTTCGAACATCAACTCTGCGACGACGTCGCCGGACACCCGGGCGGTGAGCAGAATCTGGTCGCCGCACACCGGGTTCCCGACGAACGCGGATACATCGGCATCGACCAGGCGGCCGCTGTTACGGGGGTTGGTGAAATGGTCGATCACCGTGGCACTGAATCGGGGCATCGTCAGGCCGGTGCCCCGGAACTCGTGAGTTCACATTCGGCGACAACGTCATTGGAGTCGATGTACTTCTCGATGCTGACGGCGCAACAGCCCAGTTCGGCACCTTGGCGGCGTCGGCGGAAGCGCACTGTCTGGCCGGTACGCCCGCAGGGGCAATCGCCCTCGTCCACCTCGCCGACGTCGTCGGACAGCAGGAATCCGGGATAGGCGGTGTTGAGGGCATCCAGAATTGCGATGCCGCCGGTCTTGCCCGGCGCCAGTTCGATTGCGGGGTCTGCAATGTCGCGAACGGACACGTAACACCATGGTGGCACGTGTTTGCGATGGTGCTCGCACTCGATGGCGAGCATGTTCGACTCGATCATTCCGTACATGTCGCGCACCCGGGTGCGATCGACGCCCAGATACCGTTCGGCGTTGCCATCGAATTCGTCGCGGCTGATCGATCGGCCGGTGTACTGCTTCCATCCGCCCAGCATGATGATGAGTGAATCAGGATCGAGCTCCAGCGAAATGGATTCCAGTTCAAGGAACCTCATGAAGCGGTTCACGATGAAGGGCGGGCCGATGAGGTGCCGGGTCATCTTGCCCTCCCAGCGGCGAAGGTAGGCCAACGCCTCCTCGGGGTCGAATGCGTAGTCGCGTACTACGTACTTGTGGTCGTCGAACATCCCGGTGAGCAGGTTGAACACCTTGACCATGCCCATCTCGGGGACTTCGGCCGTCGACGGACACAGGAAAAGCCCGGCGCCTTTGGAGATTCCGAAAAAGTCGCGGTAGCCACCGAAGATTCCGACCGAGGCACGGGTGACCGTCGTGGCGTCCCGGCGCGCCACCGAGGGCACGCCGCTGGTGCCCGTCGAGCGGATCTCCATCTCGATGTCCTGCAGGTCGGCCGTCAGCAGCACGTGAGCGCCGGCCTGTTTGAACATGCCCACCGGGAGCAGCGGAATTCGGTGCAGATCGGTGATGTCACCGATCGCGTCGGCGCTGACCCCGGCCGCTTCGCATTGCGCGCGGTAAAAACCGTTACGGTCCTGGTGAAATGCGAACGCGGCCCGCACCGCTTCGGTGAGTCCTTGCCGCCACTGCGGCCGGGGTACTCGCAGCGCTTCGCCGGGCATGCCGAGCATGGTGACCAGATCCACAGACTTCTCCTTCAACGAACTTCGTTGGGCGCCTTCACCGGATCGGTGCAAGGTTCCCCGTCAAGTAGTCGAAGCGAGGCGGTGGAAAGTTCCAGCGGATGTCGAGATGTTCGCTGGAGGTGTTTGCCGAGGGCTCTGGGGTGCTGGGTCAGAAGTAGGCGTTGGCGGGCAGCGCCGTGCCGTGCAACAGGTTCTGACCGATCACGCGCGCCTTGAGCCCGACCGGGTTGTGCAGCGTGATGGTCCGGATGTTCCGCCAGTGTCGGTCCAGGTTCCGCTGCCGGCTGGCGGCGCTGGCGCCACCGAGTTCGAGCAGCCGGGTCGCGGCCTCGGGAGCGACGTCGTCGAGGTGGACCTTGACCTTGGCCGCAGCCAGCTGCGCTCGGGCGGCCGAAGCGGCATCGGGCACACCGTCCGGCCCGGCCGAATCCAGTGCCTCGCCGATGGCGGCCGCGGCGTCGAGCACCGCGGCCCGTGCGATGTAGGCCGTGGCGGACAGCTCGCCGAGTTGGCGCTGCAGCAGCGGATCGTCCACCGGGGCTTCCGCCAGCGCATGGCTGAAGCTGCGGGTTCGGGACCGCAACAGTGCCACTCCGTCGTCGACGATGTTCTCCAGGATGCCCGCGACCACAGCATGGATGAACAGTTGCAGCGCGGCGTACTGCACGGTGGGGACGGGCTCGCCGTCGTACGGGGTATCAGTGAGAAGCTCTTCGGGGAGGACGGTCACGCTCTTGAATCTGGTTGTACCGGTACCGGTTCGACGCTGACCGAAGCCGTCCCAGTCATCGACCAGCTCGACTCCCGCACGGTCGGCCGGAACCACCACGGTGGCGACCGAGGCGTGGTCGGTGGTGGCGGTGACCGTCAGATAATCGGAGAACAGGGTGCCCGTGCTGTAGAACTTTTCGCCGGTCAAAGTGAATCCGCCATCATGGGCAGGCAGCAGGCGGGTGTTGAACACCAGACTGCCGACGGCCAGCGGACCTTTCTCGCTGAAAGCGTTGCCGAAGATCTTGCCCTCGGCAATGCGTCGCAGCCATCCGCGCGTGCCCGGATCGGTGCCTGACCGCAGTCTCTCCTCGGTGAACCAGAAGTGGGTCCGGAAGATGTGCGCGACAACGGGATCGGCGCGTGCAACATCGATGACGGCGGAAAATAATTGCGGCACAGTAAAATTTGCACCGCCCAGTTCGGTAGGCAGTCGCAGCGCGCCGAAGCCGGCTCGCTTGAGCAAGGCAACTTGGTCAAAAGGGTTCTCGTCGTTCAAGTCTCGGTCTTTGGCGCCGCCGCCGATCTGGGCCAACAACGCGGCCCATTGTGGTGATCCCGGACGGATGGCGGTGCGCTTCTCCACGGTAGTCATGACCCAGTTCTACGGATCGTCGGCAAACCGGGCACTGCTTAGGATCGCCCCGAACTAAAGAATCGCCGATCCAGGATGCTCACAGCCACGCCACTGCACAATGGTTGGCGATGACCATGAACCCGAAGCGGCGCCGTGCCCACGACCGTCTGGCGGCGATGCCGGGCGTGCGAAGCGTGCGACGGCCCGTAAGCGGGACCGGCGAATTCGATCTGTACTACATCCGTACCGGCCCCGAGTCGGGGCAGTCCGGGCCGCCGCTGGTGATCATTCCGGGTGGTCCCGGGGCGGCGTCCGTCGGCCAGTACCGCCAGCTGCGGCGCCGTGCGGCGGCAAAGGGGCGCTCGGTGATCATGGTCGAGCACCGGGGGGTCGGCATGTCGCGGCACGACGACGACGGTGCCGACCTGCCGGCCGACGCGCTGACGGTCAATGCTGCGGTCGACGACATCGCAGCGGTTCTGGAAGCCGAAGGCGTCGACAACGCCGTGGTCTACGGAACGTCCTATGGGACCTATCTGGCCGCCGGCATGGGGGTGCGGCATCCGGACCGGGTGCATGCCATGGTGCTTGATTCGCCCCTGTTGTGTGCCGACGACATCGACGAGGTGCGGCAGGCCACCCGTGCAGCGCTGTGGGACGGCACGGCACCGAACACCGAGCAACTGGCCGCGACGGTGCGGAAGCTGGCCGAGGACGGCAAGCTGACGCCGTGGGCCGAGCGGCTTGCGGGGGGACTGTACGGATTGGTGGGACCCGAAGGACTGCAGCAACAACTGGACCTGCTGGTGGCCGGTCGAGGACTGTTGTGGACCGCCATCGGCCACGGCACCAGGATGTTGTTCGAACGCAAGACCCCCTATCGGCACGAGCCGGACCTGGTCGAACACATCGGCTACTGCGAACTCAACTACGGCCCCGTCCCTGACGGTCTGCCGCTCGATCCGGCCGTGGCGTTCCGCGAATCGGCAACGGGTACACCCGATTTCATCGCTGAGCCCTACGACCTGGTCGAGCAGATGCCGAAATTCGACTGGCCTACCGCGGTGATCTCGGGTGGACGTGACCTCATCACGCCGCCGGCGGTCGCGCAGCGGGTTGCTGCCCTGATCCCCGATGCCCACCTGCTGGAGTTGCCGACGGCGGGGCACAGTGTGCTCGACCTGCGGGAACGCTGTGCCTTGGAGGTCGTCTCGGCGGTCTACGCGGGTACCCTTGCCGAATTGCCCTCCCGTGCCGAGGAATTGGATCGCAATGTCGACCTGCCCACCCAGCTTCTGGTGCGCGGCATCATGACCGCCAGAACGGTGGAAGCGCTGTTGCCGCCGATCAAACGCAGCTTCACTGCTTGATGAAGCCGATCGCGGAGTAGTTCAGGTCACCGAGTCCGGCCGCGCCGTAGTTCGCCAACGTGCTTCGTACCGCGACGTTTCCGGGCGACTGGGCCAGCGGCAGGCTGAAGGTTTCCGCCCACAACATCCGGTCGAGTTCGTTGGCCGACACCCGTGCCCGAACGGGATCGAGATCATTGAGTGTCTCATCGATCTTCGCGTCGATCCCGGGGCTGCCGATCTTGCCGAAGTTGCTCTCGCCATCCGCGGCATAGATCTGGGTGAGGCTACCGAGTGGGAAAGCATCTCCGACCCAACTGAATTCGGCGATGTCGAAATTGCCGGGTATCACGTACCGGCTGAACAGGTCGGCACCCGAGGCCGGGACCAGATCGAGCTTGACGCCGATATCGCCGAGGGTCTTCTGCGCGATCTGACCGATCTGGCGGGTGGCCTGCGCATCGTAGAAGATGTCGCGCACCACCAGCTGCTTACCGTCGCGCTCGCGGACCCGCTTGCCGGGCAACAGTTTCCAGCCCAACTCGTCGAGCTGCCGCGCGGCGGCCGCCGGGTCGTATCCGTAGCCCGCGCTGTTGTCCTGGTAGCCCTGCTGGCCTTGGACGTAGATGCGGTTGTTCAGCGGTACCGGATGTGCGATCAGCCCGTGTTCCATGACCGTGACGATGGTCTGCCGGTCGATGCCGAGGGCGATGGCGTGCCGCAGGGCCTTGTCCGCGAGGATGGATCCGGGTGCGCCGTTGAACGTCAGATGTGACCAGCCGACAGATGGCGCGCTGCGGATGTCCACACCCTTGGTCCGGCGGGCCAGGACCAGCTCGTCGACCGAGCCCACTCCGGTGGCGTCGATGGCGTTGTTGCGCAACGCCGGGATCCGGGCGGAGTCGTCGAGCACCTGATAACTGATGCTGTCCAGGCGTGGCTTGGCGCCCCACCATTTCGGGTTGCGGGTCAACGTGATTCGCTGCGCGCCACGCTCGATCTTCGATATGACGAACGGACCGGCCGAGGCGCACGGTGCGCTCAGTTGGCCCTTGTTGAACACCTCGGGTTCCGAGGTTGCGCTGGCGGGCAACAACATCGAGTTCCCGGCGAACATGCCCCGCCAATCGGCATACGGCTTGGCGAAGGTGATCACGGCCTGACGGTCGTCCACACCCCGCGTCACACTGGCGACGCGCTCGCTACCGTTGGGGCTGGCGATGGCGAAGTCCTTGTTGTCACCGCTGGTGGCCTTGATCTGCGAGGCGATGTCGATCCAGGTGATCGGCGTCCCGTCGCTCCAGACGGCCTTGGGGTTGATGGTGTAGGTGACCACCTGGGGGCTGGTCCCGGTCAGCTGGACGTCGGTGAAATAGTCGTGATTGACCGTGGCGGAGCCGTCGGGCCCGATGGTGAATGCCCGCGGCAGTGTGGGTTTGAGCATCGATCCGTTTTCGGCGGTGTTGCCGTCGATCTGCAGCGGATTGAAGTTGTCGGGGAACGAGGTGATGGCCAACCGCAGATTTCCGCCGTCGGCCAGGGTCGCCGGATCGCGTGGGTTCAGGTCGTTGCTGTTGCCCACCGTTGCCGGCCCACCGGGCGCGGCGGTGTCGGAGTTCGCGCAACCGGCCAGGGTCAGGGTCAGGATGAGTGCCAGGATCCACCGCATCATGACTGGCCCCTTCCCGGCACCGCGGACAGCAGCCGTTGGGTGTACGGATCCTGTGGATCGGCGAAAACCTGTGCAGCATCGCCTTGTTCGACGACCGCCCCCTGGTACATCACCGCCACCGAATGTGCCAGATGCCGCACCACCGACAGGTCGTGCGAGACGAACAGGTACGACAGATCGAACTGCTGTTGCAGATCGAGCAGCAGGTTGATGATGCCGGCCTGAATCGAGACGTCCAGCGCCGAGACCGGTTCGTCCAGCGCGAGGATCTTGGGCCGGCGCGCCAGCGCGCGGGCAATGCCGATACGTTGCTTCTGGCCGCCGGAGAATTCGGCGGGATAGCGGCTCGCGTCTTCCCGGCGCAGCCCGACCACCCCCAACAGTTCGGCCACCCGGGCCTCGATGTGCGTCCGGTCGAAACCGGCCGCCTGCAACGGTTCTGCCAACACGTCGAACACCGGCAACCGAGGATCGAGGGCTGCGACCGGATCCTGGAACACCACCTGAAGTTCGCCCCGCAGTGACCGTCGTCCGGCCCGATCCAGGCCCGCCACGTCGTGGCCGAGAACCGAGATCGAACCTGATTGTGGCGCAGTCAGATTCAGGATCTGATGCAGGGTGGTGGTTTTCCCCGAACCCGATTCGCCGACGATGCCCAGCGTATGTCCTTCGCGCAGAGAGAAACTGACCGAGTTCACGGCTTTCAGTTCGCCGACCTTGCGGCGCAGCACCGTTCCGCGGGTCAGTTTGAAGGTCTTGGTCAGATCGTGCACCTGCAACACCACCGGCGCGTCGTCGGCAACGGAGGTCACGACGGGATCTGTGGTCACCCCATAGATCTCGGCGGCGCTGCGGCCCGCCACCTCGGCCGTCCGGATGCAGGCCGCCGCATGATCGTCGCCGACGGGCTGCAGTGCCGGCTCGGCGGTCCGGCACTCGTCGATCACCAGCGGGCAGCGCGGCGCGAACGGGCAACCGGACGGCAGTGCGGCCATCGACGGAGGGCTCCCGGCAATGGGCACCAGGCGGGTCCCCTGCGGGGAGTCAAGACGCGGTGCCGACCCCAAAAGTCCTGCGGTGTAGGGCATTACACGAGAGGACGCCAACCCGGCGACCGGTGCGGTCTCGACTGCCCGGCCGGCGTACATCACCATGGCGCGGTCGGCGAAATCAGCGACCACCCCCAGATCGTGGGTGATCATCAGCACCCCGGCGCCGGTGACATCGCGGGCCGTGCGCAGCACGTCGAGGATCTGGGCCTGCACGGTGACATCGAGCGCCGTGGTCGGCTCGTCGCAGATGATCAGGTCGGGGTCGTTGGCGATGGCAATCGCGATGACGATGCGCTGTCGTTCGCCACCGGACAGTTCGTGGGGGAACGCCCGGGCCCGAGCGCCCGGCGACTTGATGCCGACCAGCTCCATCAACTCCACCGCACGGGTGCGCGCCGCCCGTCGGCCCAGCGAACGCTGGTGTACCCGAAGTGCTTCGGCGATCTGATCGCCCACGGTATATACGGGGGTCAGCGCCGACATCGGATCCTGGAACACCATGCCGATCGTCTGGCCGCGCACCTGCGACATCGCGGCATCGTCGAGCCCGACCAGCTCACGTCCGTGCAAACGCACCGAACCGGCGACCGACGCCTGGGTGGGCAGAAGCCCGACGACGGCCATCGCGGTTGCGGACTTGCCCGCGCCGGACTCGCCGACCAGGGCCACCACCTCGGCGGGGTCGACGTGAAAGTTCATGCCGCGCACGGCCGCAACGTTCTCGGCGTCGGTGGTGAAATCGACCGTCAGGTCGCGAACTTCCAGGAGCGTCATCGGCGGGCCCCCGGATCGAGAGCGTCGCGCAGGGCATCGCCGACCAGGTTGGCGCACAACACGATCAGCACCAGCACGCCCGCGGGCACCAGGAACACCCAACTGAAGGTCTGCACCGATCCGGTGCCGTCGGCGATCAACGTGCCCAACGAGACGTCGGGTGGTTGCACCCCGAAACCGAGGAAGCTGAGGCCGGTCTCGGCGAGGATCGCCAGACCGACGTTGAGCGTGCTGTCGATGATCAGGATCGACGCGACGTTCGGGATGATGTGCCGCACGATGATCGTGGTGTTGCTGACGCCCATGTACCTTGCGGCCGTGACGTATTCGCGTTCCCGCAGGCTCATGGTCAAACCGCGGACGATCCGCGAACTGACCATCCATGAGAATCCGGCCAGCAGCACGATGAGCCAGACGATGGTGTCCTGATGCTGTGTGCGGGGCGTGATGATCGCGATCAGGATGAAGCCGGGAATCACCAGCAGCAGATCCACCAGCCACATCAATGCGCGGTCGCGCCACCCGCCGAAATACCCGGCGATGGCCCCGACGGTGGCGGCGATCAGTGTGGAGATCACTGCCACGCATACGCCGATGAGCATCGACTTCTGCAGCCCCCGCAACGTCTGAGCCAGCAGATCCTGACCCAATGCGTTGGTGCCCAACCAATGTCGGCTGCCGGGCGGTTGCAGTAGGGCGCCGAAATCCATGTCGGTGTACTGAAACGGAAGGAACGCCGGCACGGAGTAGCAGCCGACGAAGAGCGCCACGAGCAGGACCAGGGCCACCACGGCCGGCCGGTTACGCAGGAATCGGCGGAACACCAGGGTGCGCCGCGAAGCGAAGGTAGTGGTCATGACACGCGCACCCGGGGATCGAGGAGCGCGTAGATCACGTCGGACAACAACCCGGCCAACAAGATGGTGGCGCCGGAGAACACGGTGAATGCCGCGACGATATTGGCGTCCTGGTTACTGATGCCCTGCACCATCCACTCGCCCATGCCGTGCCAGCCGAAGATCTTCTCCACGAACACCGCGCCCGTCACCAAACCGCTGACGCCGTAGGCGAACAGGGTGGCCATCGGGATCAACGCGGTGCGTAGCCCGTGCTTGAACAAGGCGCGCCGGCGGGTCAACCCCTTGGCCCGAGCCGTGCGGATGAAGTCCTGCCCCAGCACGTCGAGCATGGCGTTGCGTTGATAGCGGCTGTAGGACGCGATCGCGCCCAGCGCCAGAGCCAACGTCGGAAGCATCAGGTGCTGTAGCCGGTCGACCAGGCCCGCCCAGCCGCCCGCGGCATAGGGCGAGGTTTCGCCCGTGTACTGGAAGAACTGGACGTCCAGAACGGAATTCACGCCGAGCGCGCCCAGGATCAGCATGTTGGCGATCACGAAGGTCGGTGCACTGAGAATCAACAGGGACAGTCCGGTGATCACTCGATCCGATAATCGGTACTGGCGCACCGCACCCCAGGCACCGATCACGACGCCGATCACCGCGCCGAGCACCGATCCGATCACGAGCAGTCGCAAGCTGGCGCCAACCCGTCGCCACAGCTCTTCGGACACCGGGTGGCCGCCGACGGTCTTACCGAAATCGCCGTGCACGGCCCCTGATACCCACGCCGCGTAGCGCTGCGGCAGTGGCTTGTCGAGTCCGAGTTCGGCGGCCTTGGCGTCGATCACCGACTGTGGCGGCCGCGGATTGCGTTGCAGAAGGCTGTCCAGCGGCGAGAACGTCACCGACGTGAGGGCGAACGTCAGGAATGAGGCCAGGGCCAACAGGACCACGTAATTCAGCAGACGGCGCAGCAGGAATCGCGTCATCCGCACAGCTCACCGTCAGACCGCATGGGCACAGGGTAGGAGATCGGTGCGTCCGTGGCTGTGATTGATGGGCCGTGCCGGTGGGCGGGAATGTCCAGAACCGTTGCAGGGTCCTCACAGTCTGTGTGTGTTGACTTGTTTGCAGCGTGTTTGACGGACGTTGAGGGGAGCACGTGATGAACACGAGGAATGTGAAATTGGCAGCCGCGATTGTCGGCGCCGGCGCGGCGGTTGCGATTGGTGCGCTCTACTCCGGAGTGAGCGTCGGCGGCTCAGATGTCACCACGGCGAACACCACCATCGTCTCGTTCACGCCGCCGTCCAGCACGCCGACGGTCACCGTCGCGGTACCGGGTATCACCGGACCGGCGCCGATGTGGGCTGGTCAGGCACCTAACGCGAACCCACAGGCCGGCTGACGGTTACCGCGCGGGGGTATCGGCGAAGCCGATATTGGTCACGGTTGCCACCTGGCCGTCGCGGGTCGCCCGCACGGTGACGCTCTGGTCGACGGTGAAAGGCGGCGCGCCCTGTCCCGCCGACGGCGGAATGACGTAGCTCTGTGTGAAGCCGTCAGCGCTGCGTGCCGTGATCGATTGCGCCGTGACCGCGGTGATGGTTCCGGTTTGCACGATCACGGTTTGAAAGCCACCGGCGGGGTTGCTGGTGACGAATTCACCGTGCAGGGATTTCTCGGCCAACCCGGCATTCTGGTTCGCGGTATTGCCCGTCGGGGCACCCGGGGGCGGGCCCGGTGGACGCCAGGCACCGTGCCGGTCGGTGCTCTGATGGTCCGTGGCGGCGTAGACCGCGGCGCCGCCGACGCCCGCGATCGCGGCGGCCACCGCGAGGACTATCGCCGTCTGGCGGATCCGGGAGGTCGGCTGCCGGAGATTTTCCGTCGGGGGAGTGTCGGCGTGGGCGTCAGAGCTCATGTGCCCCACTGTGGCGGGTGAGTATGTGTGTTGGCTGAGCGGACACGGTGAATCCAACATTCATAGACTTCGCATAGAATTGCCACAGCCCGGCCCAACACCGGCGGCGAATACTGATGGTGTGACAGCTCTCAGCAGCCCCGCCCAGGAAAACGAAGCCAACCGCGTCGTCATGCGACGGGCCGACGGTAATCCGATCAACGTACTGGTCGTCGACGACGAACCGGTGTTGGCGGAGTTGGTCTCCATGGCATTGCGCTACGAGGGTTGGGACATCTCCACCGCCGGTGACGGCGCGTCGGCCATCGCCCTGGCCAAGGTCACCCCGCCTGACGTGGTGGTGCTGGACGTGATGCTGCCGGACATGAGCGGCCTTGACGTGTTGGCCAAACTCCGTCAGCAGCAGCCGGGTCTGCCGCTGCTCCTCCTCACCGCCAAGGACTCGGTGGAGGACCGCATCGCGGGACTGACCGCGGGCGGCGACGACTACGTCACGAAGCCGTTCAGCCTTGAAGAAGTGGTCCTGCGGCTGCGTGCGCTGCTGCGTCGTACCGGCGTCGCCAACGAGACCGGTGGCGCCCAGATCGTCGTGGGTGACCTGATCCTCGACGAGGACAGCCACGAGGTCACTCGCGGCGGCGAGTCGATCACCCTGACCGCCACCGAATTCGAGTTGCTGCGCTTCATGATGCGTAACTCCAAGCGGGTGCTGAGCAAGGCGCAGATTCTCGACCGGGTGTGGAGCTATGACTTCGGCGGTCGTTCGAACATTGTGGAGCTGTACATCTCGTACCTGCGCAAGAAGATCGACACCGGCCGCGAGCCGATGATCCACACTCTGCGTGGCGCCGGGTATGTCCTTCGCCCGCCGCGCTGAGGCGCCGGGCACTGAGGTACCCCGCGCTGAGGCCGCCCGTACCCGGTTCTGGAAACCCCGCACCTGGTCGCTCCGCGTGCGACTGTTGGTCACGCAGGTACTGCTCCTGGCGCTGGTGATCACCGGCATCGGGGTGGCGACGGAGTTTGCGCTGCAACGCTTTCTGATGCACCAGTTGGACAATCAGGTGCTCGAGGCCGGTCGACGCTCTGCCGCGATCTTCGAGCTGCCGCCGCCACCGATGGCGCCCCCGCTGATGGGTGGGGTGCCGCCGCCACCGGAGCATCACCACCGCGAGCGTTTCGATCCGGAAGCCGGGCCCGGGCCCGGCTTTCTCAATGCGCCCGGTCAGGCCGTCGGCACCGTGGGTGCCGTGGTTTATCGCGGCCAGATCGATGCGGGTGTGATCACGACCGAAGGCAGTCGCGCCGAGGTTGCGGGCGCAGCAGCCAACCAGCTGTCACAAACCCAGCCTGATCACGTGATCCGTACCGTCGACCTCGCCGGGCTCGGGACGTACCGGATCATCGGGCTGCACCCGCGCCACGGTGGTCCGCAGACCATCGTCACCGGCCTGCCCATGGCGGTCATCGACAACACGCTGCTGTGGGTACTCGGCATGTTCTGTGTGGTGGCGGTGCTGGCGCTGCTGGCCGCGACGGTGGCCGGGGTGCTGATCATCCGTCGCCAATTGGCGCCGCTGTCAAGGGTTTCCGCTGCCGCACGGGACGTGGCCGGCCTTGAGCTCGACAAGGGCGAGGTGCAGCTGCCCAGCGAGATCGTGCACGTCGACCCGGTCGCCGCACACACCGAGGTGGGTCAGTTGGGTTCGGCGCTCAACCGCATGCTGGATCGGATCTCGGGCGCGATGGCTGCCCGGCACGCCAGTGAGACGCGGGTCCGGCAGTTCGTCGCCGACGCCAGCCATGAGCTGCGGACGCCGCTGGCAGCCATCCGCGGCTATACCGAACTGGCACAACGTAAACACGACCAACTACCCGACGACGTCGCCCACGCGATGAACCGCGTGGAGTCCGAGACGTCGCGGATGACCCGGTTGGTCGAGGACATGTTGCTGCTGGCCCGCCTCGATGCGGGTCGTCCGCTGGAGACCGAAGACGTCGACCTCACACGGCTGGTGGCCGATGCGGTCAGTGACGCCCATGTCGCCGGTCCCGACCATGAGTGGGAGCTGGAACTGCCTGACGAGCCGCTGGTCATGGTCGGCGATTCCGCCCGGTTACAACAGGTTCTGGTCAACCTCCTGGCCAACGCCAGGACCCACACCCCGCCGGGGACCGCGGTGACCACCTCGTTGTCCGCGGACGGAGCGGGCAACACCGTCATCACGGTTGCCGACAATGGCCCCGGAATACCGAAAGATCTTCAGCCGGAGGTGTTCTCGCGGTTCTCCCGCGGAGACTCGTCACGGTCACGGCAGGCCGGCAGTACCGGTCTCGGGCTGTCGATCGTCGCGGCCGTGGTCAAGGCACACGGGGGAACCATCTCCCTCGACAGTGAGCCCGGCTCCACGGTGTTCCGGGTTCAGCTCCCGCCGCAGGCACAGACCGGACACAGCGGCACCTCGCACAGCGCATAGCAACCACTGTGAGAATTGCCCGGTGAAAACCCTCATGCGCGCATCGTGGCGCTCTCGTCCGGTCGCAGAGTGGCTGAGTCTGGTTGTGCTGCTTGTACTGACGGCGACGCTGTATCTGTGGAACCTGTCGGTCAACGGCTGGGCGAACGGCTTCTACTCCGCTGCGGCACAGGCCGGCGCCGACAACTGGACGGCCCTGCTGTTCGGATCCAGCGATGCAGCCAATGCGATCACGGTCGACAAGACCCCGGCAGCGCTGTGGCTGGCCGGCATCTCGGTGCGCCTGTTCGGGTTGAGTTCCTGGAGCATCCTGCTGCCTCAGGCGTTGGCCGGGGTGGCGGCCGCGGCATTGCTGTACGCCGCGGTACGCCGCGTTTCGGGTCCGGGGGCTGCGCTGGTGGCGGGCGCGGTCTTCGCGACGACGCCGGTGGCCACCTTGATGTTCCGTTTCAACAATCCTGACGCCCTGCTGGTCCTGCTCCTGGTGGCGGGCGCCTACTGCGTGCAGCGGGCCTGCGAACCCGGCGCCCGGCGCCGTTGGCTGCTGTTGGCCGGTGTCGCAGTCGGATTCGGGTTCCTGGCCAAGATGATGCAGGCGTTCCTGGTGCTGCCCGCTTTCGCGGCCGCGTATCTGGTTGCCGCACAGGGGCAATTGCGCTCCCGGGTGCTGCGCGTCGTCGAGGCGACGGTGGCCATGGTGCTCGCCGGTGGGTGGTACCTGCTGTTGTGTGAGCTCTGGCCGGCCGATTCGCGGCCGTATATCGGTGGATCGCAACATAATTCGATCATCGAGCTGGCGCTCGGTTACAACGGCGTTGGCCGGTTGACGGGCGACGAGCCGGGCGGCCTGGGCAACATGAACTTCGACGTCGGGTGGGGGCGGCTCCTCGGGTCCGAGATGGGTACCTTTGCCGGCTGGTTACTGCCGGCCGCGCTGATCTGCCTGGTCGCCGGCCTCGTCCTGCGTGGCCGGGCGCCGCGCACCGATCCGCAGCGGGCTGCGTTGATCCTCTGGGGTGGTTGGCTTTTGGGCACCGCGGCGGTGTTCAGCTATGCCAACGGCATCCTGCATCCGTACTACACCGTGGCGCTGGCACCGGCCTTGGGTGCGACCGTGGGCATCGGGTCGACTCTGTTGTGGCAAAGCCGAACTCAGGTCGCTGCCCGGGTGGCCATGGCCGGCACCGTACTGGTCACCGTGGTGCTCGCGGCAGTGCTGTTGGCCCGCGACACCGATGGCCTGAACTGGTTGCGCGCAGCTGTCGTCGTGGTCGGTATCGCGGCGGCCGTGCTGCTGTTGGCGCTGCCACGTCTGCCGTGGGCCGGCGCCGTCGCGACGCTCGCGGTGGTGTCGTGCCTGGCCGCGCCGACGGTGTACTCGGTACAGACCGCGGGGACCGGCCATACCGGTGCCATGCCATCGGTCGGGTCCTCGCGCAGTGGATTCCCCGGCGGCTTCGGCGGAGGACTGCTCGATTCCCCGACACCGGGCCCCGGCATGACCGATCTGCTGACCGCCGACGCCGGCAGGTACCGGTGGACCGCCGCAGTCATCGGCTCGAACAACGCCGCGGGCTACCAGTTGGCATCGGGCGCCCCGGTGATGGCCGTCGGTGGGTTCAACGGGACCGACCCGTCGCCCACGCTGGCCCAGTTCCAGCAGTATGTCGCCGACCACCAGATCCACTACTTCATCCGCAGCTCGATGCTGATGGGGCACGGCCCGGACGCCGGTAAGAACCCGGCACAAGACATCGCGGCCTGGGTGCGTGGTCATTTTGCGCCCACAACCGTCGAGAACACGGTGGTGTACGACCTGTCGGCGGGTCCCAACACATAGCTTGCCCAAAGCTTCGCCCAACGGCCGGCTAAAGGACGCCCCCGACGATGAGTGTCATGACGAACTTGCTTGAGCGTGGAACTGCCGAGTCGGCCGCCGCTGCCCCTCGGTTCAGTACCCGCCCGAATGCCGCGGTTGCTGCTCAGGCCGCCGGTGTCCCGGTCCTCGACGTCGTGGTGCCGGTCTACAACGAACAGATCGCGCTACCAGGCTCGATTCGTCGCCTGCACCGCCATCTCGCCGAGAGCTTCCCGTACCCGGTGCAGATCACCATCGCCGACAACGCCAGCATCGACGAGACCCCGCGCGTGGCCGCCGAGCTGGTCGAAGAGCTCGAGAACGTCCGGGTGGTGCGTCTTGAGCTCAAGGGCCGCGGGCGCGCTCTGCACCAGGTGTGGTCGACCTCGCCGTCGCCGGTGCTGGCCTACATGGACGTCGACCTGTCGACGGATCTGGCCGCCCTCGGCCCGTTGGTGGCGCCGCTGATCTCCGGCCACTCGGATCTGGCCATCGGTACGCGGCTGTCCCGCGGCTCGCGGGTGGTGCGCGGACCCAAGCGTGAATTCATCTCGCGCTGCTACAACCTGATCCTGCGTGGGGCGCTGTCGGCCAAGTTCTCCGATGCCCAGTGCGGCTTCAAGGCGATCCGGTCCGATGTGGCACAGGCACTGCTGCCGCTGGTCGAAGACAACGGCTGGTTCTTCGACACCGAGCTGCTGGTGCTCGCCGAGCGGACGGGACTGCGGATCCACGAAGTGCCCGTCGACTGGGTCGACGATCCCGACAGCCGCGTGGACATCATCGCCACCGCAACCGCGGATCTCAAAGGTATCGGCCGACTACTGCGCGGTTTCGCCAACGGCTCGATCCCGGTGAATACCATTGCGGCCCAGCTCGGTTCGTCGACCAAGGCGGCCGCTCCCGGTTCGTTGCTCCGTCAGGTGGTGCGGTTCGGCGCCATCGGTGTGGCCTCGACACTGGCATACCTGCTGTTGTTCATGCTGATGCACGCACCCCTCGGTGCGCAGGTGGCCAACTTGGTCGCGTTGCTGCTGACGGCGATCGCCAACACTGCGGCCAACCGCCGCTTCACTTTTGGGGTCCGCGGCGGTGGTGTGGCCAAGAACCAGTTCGAAGGGCTCATCGTCTTCGGGATCGCCCTGACCATCACCAGCGGCGCGTTGGCAGGCCTACACGCGTTCGTCCCGCACGCGCACCACCTGGTCGAGTTGACCGTGCTGGTGGCCGCCAACCTCGTCGCCACCGCAGTGCGCTTCGTGCTGCTGCGCGGCTGGGTGTTCCACCCACGTCGGGTCAATTCCTAAGGGGTGCAGGGAACTTTGATGCTCCGACGGGAACGTGCTGCGCTGATCGCTCTGCTGTCGGTCACCGCCGTCCTCTATCTGTGGGGCCTCGGATCCTCGGGCTGGGCGAACTCGTACTACGCGGCGGCCGTGCAGGCCGGCACCCAGGACTGGAAAGCTCTGTTGTTCGGCTCGCTGGACGCAGGCAACGCGATCACCGTCGACAAGCCGCCTGCCGCCATGTGGTTCATGGGACTGTCGGGCCGGCTGTTCGGGTTCAACGCCTTCACCATGCTGTTGCCCCAGGCGCTGATGGGGGTCGCATCGGTCGGCATGCTCTATGCCACGGTCCGACGGACCAGCGGATCGGCTGCCGCTCTGCTCGCAGGCGCTGTGCTCGCCGCGACTCCCGTTGCGGCACTGATGTTCCGGTTCAACAATCCCGATGCGCTGTTGGTCCTGCTCTTGATCGTTGCCGCGTACTGCACTGTCTGCGCGCTGTCGCAACAGGTGTTCCTGTCCGCCGTCGGGTGGATGGCGCTGACGGGAGCTGTCGTCGGATTCGCCTTCCTGACCAAGATGTTGCAGGCCTTCCTACCGGTGCCCGCATTGGCGTTGGCATTCCTGGTGGCTGCGCCGTTCGATCTGCTGCGCCGCGCCGGTGCGCTGTTGGTCGCCGGCCTGTCGGTGGCGGTGGCTGCGGGCTGGTACGTCGCACTGGTGGGGTTGTGGCCGGCCGATGCACGCCCGTACATCGCCGGGTCCACGGACAACAGCCTGCTGCAATTGGCGTTGGGATACAACGGGATCGAGCGCATCACCGGGTCGGGCGGCGGGCCGGGGCGCGACAACCTGTTCTTCGGTGGTGCGCCCGGCCTCACCCGGCTGTTCGGCCCGTCGATGGGTGTCGAGATCTCCTGGCTGCTGCCGGCGGCGCTGATCGGTTTGGTCTTCATGGGCTGGCTGACCCGACGTGCGCCCCGGACCGACCGCTCCCGTGCCGCGGTACTGCTATGGGGCGGTTGGCTTTTGGTCACCGGTGCGGTCTTCAGTTTCATGGACGGCACCGTGCACCCGTACTACAACGTGGCGCTGGCGCCGGCAGTGGCTGCGCTGGTCGGCATTTCGGTTGTCGAACTCTGGAGCCGACGTGCCGTCCTCGGCTGTCGCATCGTGCTCGCCGTGATGTCGGCGGTGACCGGCGGTTGGGCATTCGCGTTGTTGTCGCGGACCCCGGATTGGCTGCCTGCCCTGCGCTGGGTGGTGCTGGCGGTCTCGGTTGTCGCCGCTGGGCTACTGGTGTTCCGGGTACGGCAACGGCGGCTGGTCTCGGTTTCGGCAGCTGTCGCCGTCGTGGCCGCCGCAGTTGCCGGTGTACTCACCGCCCAGGTGGTACCAGGTCGCGTTGCAGCCGGCCATCACGTACTGCTGCGTCGACACCCAGCCCTTGCCGTCCAGGCTGCAGGTGTTGGCCGCCGGCGCGTGCATGCAGCCCGACCACAGCACGTGCTTGGTGTTGGCCGCCGCCAGCGTCAACGCGCCCAA
>ERZ650309.340-NODE-340-length-23372-cov-9.161127_pt1 | contig 23372 bp, 26 predicted proteins | sample MGYA00376245_ERZ650309 | MGnify/ENA primary metagenome ERZ650309 (study PRJEB26733, sample SAMN07839294) | wastewater metagenome | biome: urban; feature: wastewater treatment plant; material: waste water | place: USA: North Carolina | collected 2016-04-26 ...
ACACAAAGCCTATTTGTTCTACAATAAGTAGGTTTTGATAAGTTTTATGGAACGGAACAGGCAACAAACCTGCCATGCTACTAATCACCATCATGCCTCCACCTTGATTTTTGTCTTTCAGATATTGGCTAAATAAAGTAAGTAAACGCACAACACTGGTAACGTTTAGCGCAAGCATTTTTTCAAAATCAGGCCATGCTAATTCGTGATGTTCGCCAAAATGGGTCACCCCTGCATTCAAAATTACACCATAAATATCAGCCAGTTGGGTGGCTTGTTGATAAACACGTTCAACGTCGTCAGCAAGTGATAAATCGGCAGCAATCACATGACATTGAATGCCAGAGTTTTGTTCTAAGCGTTGTTTTAAAGCCAATAATTGCGCTTCACGACGGGCAACCAAAATCAAGTTAGCCTGATGTTGCTCAGCAAGTTGCGTGGCCATTTCTAAGCCAAGCCCTGACGATGCACCTGTCACTAAGACCCATTTATGGGTAAATTGCATGTCTTTCATAAAAAGCTCCATTTGCTATTGTTGTTATAAAGCTGAATATATGTCAGGTTACAGCTGGATTGACTAAAAATCAATCTGATAATACGGTTAACGATTAGATTTTTTGTTTATCTAAAGAAGTTAAGTACACGTATTGACAAAAAGTAGAGATATGCGACTATTAAAGCTGATAATAATTCAGGTTTTGAGGGTTGGCCATGTTTAAAGCAGGTTGGAGTAAGCGTGAGATTTTAGTCAAAGCGCAAGGCTATGCGATGATGGGCTATGGTATGTGGCATAACCGTGCATGGGGACAACAAACGCCGTTATTTGCGCGCGCTATTTGGTTGGCAGATGAACAGGGTAATGAAATAGCCTTTTGTTGTTTAGATTTGGGCTACATTACTTATGCCATGCGCAGCACAATTATTCGTCAGCTCCAAGACACAATTGGCGATAGCTTTAACCCAGAGCGTTTGGTCTTAACCTGTACCCATACCCATTCAGGGCCGGGCGGATGCACTCATGATGCCTTGTATAATGTGGTGACCCCCGGTTTTGTGCCTGATAATTTACAGCAAATTGTGTTAGCAACGGTTGAGGCATTATTAACAGCACGCACTCATTTAGAAGCTGTGGAGCTGAGCTTAGCACATGCGGCATTTGCCGAAACGACAGCAGTGGCATGGAACCGATCGTTAGATGCGTATAATCGTAATCCTGACGTGAGCAAATTAAATCATCAGCAATGTCATTTAGCCTTAAACCGAGAAATGCCTGTTTTAGCGATTCGTCATCAAGGACAAGTAGCAGCGTTTGTGTCGTTGTTTGGGGTTCATGCAACGGCAGTGGGCAACAATCAAACCAAATATTGTGCCGATAACAAAGGCTATGCGGCGGTGGCTGCCGAAGCCGCATTGACGCAACAAGGCGTTGCTGCACCTGTGGCAATTTTTGCACAAGCAACAGCAGGTGATGTGTCACCCCATTATCATGGGCCAAATGATATTGCGCGTCGCAAGCAGTGGCAGGGAGAAAAAGAATATACCTATGCCGAGCAAAATGGTCGCCTGCAAGCCGAACACGCATTACAGATTATTCAACAAGCTAGTTTACCCATTACAGGCGCGTTAGATGCCATTTTGACTTATGTCGATTTAAGCAATCAACATGCTGAACCTCGTTTTGCCAATGGCGAACAGCAAGCGTTTACTAGCCAGCCGTGTCATGGTGTGGCATTTTTTACAGGTACGCGTGTGGATGGGCCGGGTATGCCTATGGCCATTGGTAAAGTTGCCAAGCAACTAGCGCGTGCGGTTAAGACGACGCGTTTGCGGCGTTTGCACAAATTAACGCTTACAGAACAGCAGTATTATCAACGTTTATATGCTGCCCAAGGGGTTAAGGACATTATGCTCGAAGCAGGGCGCAAACAAATTTTGGGGCAAGCGATTGATAAATTAATGGTGCCTGCAATTGCCGATCCGTTGGTGGCAGAGTTAAAACGTCAAGCGGCGAAAGGAGCCATGAAGGAAAGCGCAATGGTGCCAACGGTATTGCCCATTCAAATTATTCGTTTAGGCAATATAGCTATTGTTTGTTGTCCGGGTGAATTTACGACTATTGCAGGGCAGCGGGTGGTGCAAACCGTGGCACAAATCTTAGCGACGGCAAACATTGAGCAGGTGTTAATTTGTACCTATTGTAATGACTACATGGGCTATGTCACCACCTACGAAGAATATCAACAACAGGCGTATGAAGGCGGCCATACGATTTATGGCCAATGGACCTTAGCTGCGTTTCAAACGTGTTTTGCCAAACTAGCCGAGCAGTTTGCCTTGCCTAAAGATCAGCGTCAGTATGACCAACACACCCAACCTTTGCCTGCACCTGTACATGAGTTGGCTTTAAGAACTAATTTAACGCCGCCAAGGCGTTAGTAGTGGAGAAGTAATTATGAGTATTATGCTAAAAACACTGATACAGGCACGTTAAAGCGAGCTGCTAACAGTTTAATGTGATTAGTCGTAAATTCACGCTTACCATTTAAGAGCTCTGATACAACTCCTTGTGAGCCTATCTCTGATAAATCAGCTTGTTTAAGGCCATGTTGTTCCATTAAAAAAGCCAACATAGCACGACCTGTTACTATTGGTGTTTGGCTATGCTTATCTTCATAATCGGCTATGAAGTCACTTAATAAAGAAACCAATACGGCTAGGGGGTGTTGTTCGTCTGCTCCTCCTGCGTCAAGTAACTCATTTAAAATATTAACTGCATTATCATACTCTTGCTCTGTGGTGATAGGGGACAAAGGCACTTGTGCGCGTAAAGCGTTAATATGTTGGGTAATCTCTTGAATGGCTAACATAATTATGGCTTCCAATGATCGTATTGTGCATGAGTAAAAACATGGCGGATAAATAAGCGTTGTTTATCAAAATGAATAGCAGCTATCAAACGATACTTATTACCACCAATGTTAAACACATAAAAATCGCCAACACGGTCAACACTGTTAAAAACTTGTTTTAAATCTGAAAAACTACCAAAATAACGGCTCTCAATAAGCTGTCGCCAAGCCTGAAACAAGCTATCAGCTTGGGTATGCACTTCGGCAAAGTCTTTTAATGCTTTGTTGCTAATTACGCGCATTATTCAATCCTGTGTTGATGAATACAATATATCTCATTTTGAGATTATGACCAATAAAAAAGTGTGTATTTTGAGTAATGTCAGTCAGTTAACGGAAAAAGTGATTTTATGACACGGTAGGCAATAAAAAACCCTTGATATACAAGGGCTAATAAGTAGGTTTGACACCTTAAAACATGGCTTGATAGCTTATTCTAGGTTCTGAATCTGCTCGCGCATTTGTTCAATCAACACTTTCAATTCTACAGAAGACAAAGAGCTATCGGCACTCACCGATTTAGACCCCAGCGTATTAGCTTCTCTGTTTAACTCTTGCATCAAAAAGTCCAGTTTACGGCCAACTGCGCCACCTTGTTGTAATACGCGTTTGATTTCGACTAAATGTGCGCTTAAACGGTCTAACTCCTCAGCAACATCAATTTTGTGGGCAAACAACACCATTTCTTGCTCTAAACGATCATTGTCTAGTTCGGCTTTAATATCTTGCAAACGTGTTAATAAACGTTGACGATAATGAGCCAAAATATGTGGCATCCGCTCACGCACTTTGTCACACTCAATAGTAATCAACTCTAAGCGTTGGCTAATAAACTGTTGTAAGGCTTGGCCTTCACGCTCACGCATAGCAATAAAATCTTGCAAGGTATCGGCAAACAACTGTTTGGTAATGGTCAATAATTGTTGTTGATTGGGTTCGGCAACACACACTACGCCGGGAATACGCAAAATATCAGCCGCATTAAGTGGTGCGGCATGACGTGCTAATTGGTCAATTTGACTAGCTGCCGCCACTAAACGTGCTGCTAAATCTTGATTAATATGAATATTAGAGACATTGCCTTCAATCGCTTCATGTTTAATCCACACATCGACTTTACCACGGCTTAATTGTTGGCGAAGTTTATCACGTAAGGGCATTTCTAACTCACGCACCACATCCGACAAGCGTAAATTCGCTTCTAAATAACGTTGATTTACAGAGCGAATTTCACACACTAATAATCCAAAATCGCCTCTTAATTCGCGGCGGGCAAAAGCCGTCATACTGTAAATCATCAATAAACCTCAAAAAATTTTATTCTTAACCGCCGATTGTAACGGCTTCATCGTATAATCGGCGCAAAATTTTGTCATAGATTAGGCATGGTGCTGCAATCAGTGCGTTTTAAAGCCTGCAAATTTTGACTAAAAATTTCAGAGCCTAATCGATTTATAAATAGAGGATTATCACAATGGCCAATTTACAACAAGCTTTAGCCGCATCTATTACTAAAGATACTGTATTTAGACGTGGTAATGGACGTAACCCTGATGAATTACGCACCATCAAAATTACCCGTAATTATACTAAACATGCTGAAGGCTCAGTGTTAATTGAGTTTGGTGATACTAAAGTATTGTGTACTGCTTCTGTCGAAGTAGGTGTGCCACGCTTTTTAAAGGGCAAAGGCGAAGGTTGGATTACTGCTGAATATGGCATGTTGCCTCGTGCTACTCATACCCGTAATGATCGTGAAGCATCAAAAGGCAAACAAGGTGGTCGTACTTTAGAAATCCAACGTTTAATTGGCCGTAGTTTACGCGCTATGGTTGATTTAAAAAAATTAGGAGAACATACAATTACGATTGACTGTGATGTGATACAAGCTGATGGTGGCACACGCACAGCATCAATTACAGGTGGAGCAGTGGCTTTAGTCGATGCCTTAAACCATATGCGTGCTAAAAAAATGATTAAACATGACCCATTAACCCAATTAATTGCCGCCATTTCGGTAGGAGTGGTTAAAGGACAAGCAGTATTAGATTTAGATTATGATGAAGACTCTAATTGTGATACCGATATGAACGTAGTCATGAGCCAATTAGGTGGTTTTGTGGAAGTACAAGGCACAGCCGAAGGTAAACCGTTTAGCCGTGAACAAGCAGATGCGATGTTAATTTTAGCTGAACAAGGAATTAAAACTTTAATTGAAAAACAACAAGACGCTTTAAAGCAATCTTAATTGCGAGGATGGGTTTAGAATTGTACAAATATCATTCTAAACCCTTTTTTATGATTTCTAGCGTTTTTATATAATGCCAAGCTGATCCATTAGCATAATATTTGTGCTAAAAATGAGATGCTCATCATAAAACTGATATAAATTTGCGGTATAAATACTTTTGCCTAGCGAATTCGCTATAATTATTGTGAATTGTGTAGCAAATATGTCAATTTACTCAAAAGCATAAAGATGTTAAACAACTTTATCAGTTGGCAGCATAGTGCGACACATTAGGGAATAAAAAATTAAATGCATTATCAAAAAAATACAACAAAAATAGATGAAGCTACGCTAACAAGTTTAGGGGGTGCGTCGGGGTTAGCGTCACCATTGGTTAGACGGGTGATTACCTTGTATCGCCAAGAAGCCGAAAAAATGGTTCATGGGATTGAAAAGGCCATGTCTGGTGGAGATGTTGCTACTGCTTTTCGGGCGGCTCATAGCCTCAAATCTTCGTCAGCTTCCATAGGTGCGCATACTTTGTCTGAAGTGGCTAAACAAATTGAGGCACTTCTCAAACAAGGTCAATTGCAGCAAGCTCAACCTTGGCTTGTTGTATTGCGTACTGAGTACACTCAGTTGATGGATGAGCTGGTATTCTTTGAACAAAAAATATCGGCGATAGAATAGTTTTAGTTTGAGATTTGCACAATTAAGTTTGTTTTTGCTATAGATTTAGTCATGGCTATTAACAAACTTATGTGAAGTGTGTACATTCCAAGCATTCTATCTGCGATTTGATACAATTTGAGTATCATCATGACTTTTAAAAAGATTTTATTAATTGACGACGATTTAGTGTTACAAGCGATTGCTCAAGATCATTTAACACGTGATGGCTTTAACGTCGTGTGTGCCAGTGATGCGGCAACAGGTATTCAAGCAGTTATTGATGAAAAACCTGATCTTGTCTTATTAGATGTGGTTTTACCAGACTCTGATGGCTATAAGGTCTGTCAAGAATTACGTGCTTTACCGATTTCTGTACATTTGCCAATCATTATGCTGACGGGCTTAGATGATAGTCACTCTATTGTTCAAGCTTATGATTATGGTGCAACTGACTTTTTTGTAAAACCCATTAACTGGAAGTTGTTGGGCTATCGTATTCATTATGTGTTACGTGCCAATCGTACTTTAGAACAACTTGCTCATAGTGAAGCTGCTTTAGCGAATGCTCAGCGTTTAGCTCATTTAGGAAGTTGGGAGTGGTATCCTCACGAAGATCGCACTGAACGCTCTGATGAGTATTATCGTATTTATGGAGCTGATGCGAGTTTGTTGGCAAGTTCTATGTTTGCAATTTTGCCGCAAGTGCATGTTGAAGACCAAGAGCGAGTACGCAAAGCCCTAGAAGAAGCCAAAAATGCAGGTCATTCGTATCAGCAAGAATTTCGTATTTCCGCGCCTCGGCGTGGTATGCGTGTATTACATGAGCAAGCACGTGTTTTTCGTAAACCAACTGGACAGATAGATTATATCGAGGGTATTACTCAGGATATTACCGAATTGGTAGATGCCCAAAAACGGATTCGTAGTCTTGCTTATTACGACAATTTAACAGGCTTAGCCAATCGTCAATTATTCCGAGAGTTATTACAACACGAGTTACAAAGAGCTTTGCGTCAAGGCTCACAATGTGCATTACTGTTCATTGATTTAGATCGTTTTAAACGTATTAACGATACTTTGGGACAACAAGCTGGTGACCTTGTGTTACAAACGATTGGCTTGCGTATTAATTCCTGTATTCGTAGTTGTGATGTTGCTGCCTTACATCATCATGAAATTAATAGCAAAAGTGAACAAGTTGCCCGTTTAGGCAGCGATGAGTTTACTGTTATTTTAACCGATATTACTCAGCCAGAAGATGCCGCCCAAGTTGCGCAGCGGATTTTAGAAGCCATTGCTCAGCCTATTGATGGTTTAGGACAAGATGTGATTGTCTCGGCGAGTATTGGTATTGCTTTAGGCCCACAAGATGGTACAGATGTTGAAAGCATTATTAAAAATGCTGATTTAGCCATGTATGCTGCCAAAGATACGGGACGAAATACTTATCGTTTCTTTGATCGCACCATGAATGAAGCCGTCTTAGACAAATTTAGACTCGAAAATGACCTGCGCAAAGCCATCGAACAAAATCAATTAGAATTATATTTTCAGCCTAAAATTAATCCTTTATCGGGTGAAATTGTTGGGGCAGAGGTATTATTGCGTTGGAAACATCCTCAACGTGGGATGGTATCGCCCATGACCTTTATTCCTGTGGCCGAAGAGTCTGGCTTTATTATTGAATTAGGCGCGTGGGTATTAAAACGTGCCTGTGAAATTAATCGTGAATGGCAAGATAAAGGCATGCCTATTGTGCCTTTAGCGATTAATTTGTCAGCCGCCAACTTTACCCATCCAAACTTATTGCCTGATATTCGTCGTACCCTAGAGGATTTAGAGCTTAGCCCTAATTTCTTGGTGATTGAGTTGACCGAAGGCATTTTGATGAAAGATGTGCAAGAAACCGTTGAAACGCTCAATGCGCTTAAACGTATGGGCATTTATTTATCGGTAGATGACTTTGGGACTGGCTATTCGTCATTAAGTTACCTCAAACGTTTTCCCTTAGATGAACTAAAAATAGATAAAGGTTTTGTTCAAGATATTATCAATGATCCAAACGACGCCGCCATTACCGCAGCCATCATTGGTTTAGCACAAAATCTCAAACTGAATGTGGTTGCCGAAGGTGTGGAAACCACCGAACAAGCCGATTTCTTATTGCGTCGTGGTTGTAACACCATGCAAGGTTATCTGTTTGCTAAACCCATGCCCCAAGGTGATTTTGAAAATCTGCTGTTATCTGGTATGGATATGCGTGATATGCAAGCCGCTATTTTTATGGTGGATTGTTAAAAAACGTAGGGGCAACCCTTGTGGTTGCCCTATTTTGCGTGATGATTAACGCTTTTCAGCCATAGCAATCGTATAGGTTTTACCCTGTTTTAGCTTCTCATAATTACCAAATACTTCCTTAAAAGTACGCGAAATAAACTCACGTAAACCATTAATCGTCACTACATAAAAGCGTCCACCTTCGCTTAAATGCTGTAAGGCATCATATAAATACAAATAATGTTGCTCTTTGCTCACTTTAGCAGGTAAGTTAGACAAAATTATATCAAACTTACGATCACCCACAGCACTAAAGCCATTACTTAAAATCACTTCTGTATTATTTAAACCATTCAGTGCACAATTTTTACGCGCATAATCCACCGCCACAAAATCTTTGTCTAATAACACACTTCTGCCTTGAGGTGCTTTTTTGGCACAAACCATGCCTAAAACCCCATAACCACAGCCGACATCTAAACAGTTATCAGTTGCTTTAAAATCAACATGTTCGAGTAACAAACGTGAACCTTCGTCAACGGCTTCAGGCGAAAAAATACCCCATGTTGAATGAAAGGTATAGTCATCACCTAACACATTTTCTTTAAAAATAATATCTTGTCGCCATTTGGCAATAATCGCTGGGTCTAAATTTAATTTGCTCATGGTTTATTCACTATAATCAATAATTAATGGCGCATGGTCAGAAAAACGACTGTCTTTATAAACAAAAGCTTGCTTAACTTTATGAGCAAAGTCTGGACTAGTCACTTGATAATCAATACGCCAACCGACATTGTTTTGCCATGCTTGACCACGATTTGACCACCATGTATAGGCTTGCGCTTCTTCTGTTGGGTAAAGCTGACGATAAGCATCAATATAGCCTAATTCTTGATAAAGTGTGTCTAACCAAGCACGTTCGTGGGGTAAAAAGCCAGAGTTCTTTAGATTGCCTTTCCAGTTTTTTAAATCAATTTCTTGGTGGGCAATATTCCAATCACCACAAATAATCAGCGATTTTTGCTCAGTGCGCCATTGGCGTAGAAGGGGTAAAAACTGCTGCAGAAAATCATCTTTTTTGGCTTGAGCTTCGGGTGAGCTAGAGCCAGATGGCAAATATAAGGAGGCAATAGTTAAATCGCCAAATTGTACGGCTAAATAACGACCTTCATCATCACATACACTAAAACCCAAGCCCTGAGTGACCTTATCAGGTTGTTGACGTGAATAAATGGCTGTACCTGCATAACCTGCTTTTTGAGCAGGAAAGAAATGATGAAACCAGCCCGCAGGTTGATGCGCTAATTCCATTTGATGGCTTTGAATCCGAATTTCTTGCAAACACACCACATCCGCTTGGCTGTTTTCTAACCAATCAAAAAAGCCTTTACGTTCGGCTGAGCGTAAACCATTGACGTTTACTGAGACAATTCTCATTGTTTTTGCCTTATCTTACAAATGGGATATATCATAACCTAATTCACCGCTTGCGGCTAAATGTGTACAATCGCTCTAATTTATTTTGTTTATAGAAGATTCATCATGCAAGAGTATCAACGTGCTTTTATTCAATTAGCCATGCACCGTGACGTATTAAGATTCGGATTATTTACCTTAAAATCGGGTCGTAAAAGCCCTTATTTTTTTAATGCAGGATTATTTCAAGATGGTTTGGCTCTTTCGGCTTTAGGTAAATGTTATGCCGAAACCATTCGACGCTCAGGTATTGATTATGATGTGATTTTTGGCCCAGCCTATAAAGGTATTCCGATTGCTAGTGCTACAGCCATACAATTGCATGATCAATTTCATGTCAATAAACCTTGGTGCTTTAATCGTAAAGAAGCCAAAGATCATGGTGAAGGCGGTAATTTGGTTGGTGCGCCCTTACAAGATAAACGTGTGTTAATTATTGATGACGTGATTACCGCAGGCACAGCGATTCGTGAAGTGTTGGAAATTTTGCAGGCTCAAGGCGCAACTGCGGCAGGTATTATTGTTGCCTTAGACCGTCAAGAGCGTGGTGCAACAGGTGAGTTATCAGCGATTCAAGAGATCGTGCAACAACACCATATTCCTGTCGTGTCTATCATTAAATTAGATCATATTGTTGAATTTTTGCGTGAGCGTGGTGGTCATCAAGAATTGGTCAATAGTATGGGACAATATCGTGCTAAATATGGTGCTAAAGATTTGGCGGATTGGGGATCAAAAGTATGAAGCCCATCAAACTATTAATAGTGATGGATGATATTCGTCACATCAATTTCAAAAAAGACTCAAGTATTGCCATGCTTTGGGCAGCCGCTAAACGTGGCTATGAGTTGTTTTATGCGCAGCAAGATGATTTGTTTATTGAAAATGGCGAAGCATATGGTCAATTAAAACCCTTGCAGGTATTTGAAAGTAAAGAAAAATGGCACGAATTTGGCGAAGCAAAAAATATCGCTTTGGCCGAAATGGATGTCATTTTGATGCGCAAAGATCCGCCTTTTGATATGCGCTTTATTTACACGACATATATTTTAGAACGAGCCGAACAAGCAGGCGTTTTAGTGGTCAATAAACCGCAATCTTTACGTGATTGTAATGAGAAATTGTTTGCTACACAGTTCGCTCATTGTATGGTGCCAACCTTAGTATCCAGCCAAATGCAGCGTATTAAACAATTTATTGCGCAACATCAAGACGTGATTGTTAAACCATTGGATGGCATGGGTGGAACGGGTATTTTTCGCCTACAGCATCAAGGGTTAAATATTGGCGCAACCCTAGAAACACTCACCCAAAATGGCACTTTGCCTGTGATGGCACAACGCTATATTCCTGAGATTGTCAAAGGGGATAAGCGAATTTTGGTCATTGATGGCAAACCAGTTCCCTATTGTTTGGCGCGTGTGCCACAACAAGGCGAAACGCGTGGTAATTTGGCCGCAGGTGGCAGCGGTGTGCCGCAATTATTAACTCCACGAGATTATTGGTTGGCGAGTCAAGTTGGCCAAGAGCTAAAAAAACGGGGTTTGTTATTTGTTGGTTTAGATGTTATTGGTGACTATATCACCGAGATTAATGTCACTAGCCCAACCTGTATTCGGGAAATTGATGCACGTTATCAGTTTGGGATTGCCGACCGACTAATGCTTGTGATAGAAAAGCAGTTAGCCCTAAAAAAAGTAAGGGTATAGTGGGTAAAAGCGATTTTGTTAAACAATTGTCCTGTTATTCGCGACAATTTGTCGCACATGGTTTAGAGACGATTTGTTTTATAATAGGGACGTTAAAGATTTACTTTGTTGTTTGGAGTGTGAAATGAAAAAAGTCATGTTACTGGTTGCCAGCTTGGGTTTATTAGCTAGCCAAGCCAGTTTTGCTGCCCCTGATCGTAAAGGTGAAGATGTTTATAAAGCTGTTTGTGCCATGTGTCATGGGGCAGGTGTGGCAGGTGCGCCCAAATTAGGTGATAAAGCGGCGTGGAAAGCGCGTATTGCTCAAGGTACACCTGTATTATACGATCATGCCTTAAAGGGTATTCGCGCGATGCCAGCAAAAGGTACTTGTGCCGCTTGTACCGAAAAAGAAATTAAAAATGCCGTCGATTATATGGTTAGCAAAGCTAAGTAAGCAAGCACTAAAAAAGGGAGAAATTCTCCCTTTTTTATTTTTACCGTCCCATCAACTTACTTGTTGCCCACGTCATCGCCTTACGAGGCACTAAACGATTCACTAAAGGTAAAGGCTTATTCATTAAACCAGTCACCACCACCGACTTGCCATTATTAAGCGCTTTATAGCCTTCTTCAGCAACCGTTTCGGCGGTATCTTGAATTTGGGTTAACAAACTACCTTTAGTATGTGCCACATCATGAAACTCAGTTGCGGTTGAACCAGGACAAACGGCAGTGACTAAAATTCCACGACCACGCATTTCTTCGGCTAAGGCTTCGGTAAACGATAACACATAGGCTTTTGTCGCGGCATAAACGGCAAAATAAGGACACGGTTGAAAAGCAACCACCGAGGCAATATTCATAATGCGACCATGACCACGCTCTAACATCATTGGCAAAACCATATGCGTTAATTCGGTCAAAGCCACCATATTTAATTGCATCATGCCCGATGTTTGGCTGGCATCACTTTTTGCAAAAGGTGCACTGACACCAAAACCTGCATTATTAACTAACGTATCAACAGTAAGTTTTAAGTTCGATATTTCATTCATTAATTGAGCAGCAGCACCCATTTGTTGCAAATCAAGCGCAATCACATGAACTTTAACGCCATATTTGCTATTTAATGCTTTAGCCAAACCCTCTAATTTATCTTTACGACGGGCAACCAACACCAAAGTTTGCTGTTCACGTGCAAATAAATGGGCAAGAGCCTCACCAATCCCGCTAGATGCGCCAGTAATTACCGTTGCTAAGGTTGTCATGTTTATTCTCAAAAGTTGTTGCTTTATTGTCCAAAAAAGCTATATCAATCGGCATTAACCTAAATACTCGCTAAACAAAACTAAATCAAGCTTGTGACTTAAATCAATTGTGTTAAATTAAAAATTCTTTATGTAGCCAACTAATTATTGAATATGACCCTAGCTAATTCTAATTTTACTCATCATTGCTTGATTGCCATGCCCGACATGGAAGATAGCCGCTTTTCAGAAACTGTCACTTATATTGTTAAACATGATGCTGAAGGTGCTGTGGGTTTAGTCATTAACAAACCACTAGAATTATCTTTAACCCAACTGTTACAAGAAATAAATCTACCAATTTTAAAAGGAATTGATGAGCCAGAGATGCCCGTCTTATACGGTGGGCCTGTTAGTAGCGAGGCAGGTTTTGTGCTGCATCACGAACGTGGAGAGTGGAATTCCAGTTTAGAAGTTGAGGATGGTTTATGTGTCACCAGTTCACGAGATATTCTTGATGCCATTGCTCAAGGAAAAGGGCCAAAAAATTATTTAGTATTATTAGGTTATGCAGGATGGTCAGCAGGACAGCTTGAAAAAGAAATGGCCGAAAACGCATGGTTAGTTTGTCCTGCGGATAATAGTTTATTATTTGAGTTACCTTTTGAAGATCGTTGGCAAGCTGCTGCTTCACGAATTGGTGTAAATCTAAGCTTATTAAGTCATCAGGTTGGCCATGCTTGAATCAGTAAACAGTGTTTTGGGCTTTGATTTTGGGACAAAAAAAGCAGGAGTGGCGATTGGTCAACAGATTACGGCAAGCGCATCCCCTTTGTCTCCATTGGTGATGCGAGATGGTATTCCTGAATGGCCTGTTATTGAACAACTAATCAAAGAGTGGCAGCCACAATTGCTGTTGGTAGGTTTGCCATTGAACATGGATGATAGTGAGTCGGAATTATCCCATTTAGCAAGAAAATTTGCTCGACGCTTGCATCATCGTTTTAATTTGCCTGTATTAATGGTTGATGAGCGTTTAACCAGTCGTTCTGCCAAAGAGATGCTCAAAGATATTGGTCAACAACGCAAAGGCAAATTACCTTCTTTAGACTCAACTGCCGCCGTGTTAATGGTTGAAGGGTGGTTGGCTGCGCCAGCAACAGGTTTAAAGCCATAAAGTGCTGGGTAAATGCGTTTGTTATAGTTTTTGATAAATATATCGAGTATGAATATGCGTCTCTTATTAAGCGCACTGTGGTCGATTTTGTGGCTAAGTTCTGCCTCGGCACAAACCTTATATGTGGCTGCTGCATCCGATTTGGTTTATTGCTTAGAGGATATTAATCAACAATTTAAACGGCAATATCCTCAAGCTCAGATTAAAGTCACAACAGGATCATCAGGCAATTTTTTTGCTCAAATTAAACAAAATGCGCCTTATGAGGTGTATTTGTCGGCAGATAGTCGTTATCCCAAACAATTGATTAGTGAAAATATGGCAGATGGCCAAAGTTTTTATGTGTATGCAATTGGCCAGATTGCATTGTGGACAAATAAAAAAACTATAGATATTAAACAAGGATGGGCGGTACTTGATCAAACCAATATTACTCGAGTTGCGATTGCCAACCCCGAACATGCACCTTATGGTCAGGCTGCGCGTAACGCCTTACAACAAGCTAAATTATGGACAAACATTCAATCTAAATTAGTGTTTGGCGAAAATATTGCTCAAACCTTACAGTTTGCTCAGACAGGAAATGCTGATTTAGCAATTGTCGCTTTATCTTTGTTGCGCTCACCACAATTGGCGGGGCAAGGACAGTTTTGGCTAATTCCTGCGCATTTATATCCCCCTTTAGAGCAAGCGATGGTTATCACCAAACGAGGTCAACAAAATCCATTAGCTCATCAATATGCGAGTTTTATTAAGTCAACGAGTGCACAAAAAATCTTTGCCAAATATGGTTTTTTGCCACCAGCAAGGAATTTGCCATAAATGCAATTGTCGCCAGAGTTGTTATATAGTTTATGGTTAACGGCAAAGCTGGCTTTAATTTCTACAGCGTTATTATTGTTAATCTGTATTCCTTTAGCTTATTGGCTCAATAATAGTCGCTCATCTTGGGTGTTTTTTATTGAGATCGTAGTGACATTACCAATGGTTTTGCCACCAACGGTTATTGGCTTTTATTTATTGTTATTATTTTCACCACAGTATTTGCTTGGTCAGTTATGGCAATCGTGGTTTGATATGTCTTTAGTTTTCTCGTTTACAGGTTTAGTTATTGGCTCAGTCATTTATAGCTTGCCATTTGCCTTGCAGCCAATACAAACGGCATTTAGGCAGGTTGATGAAAGTTTATTAGAAGGAGCGGTAGCTTTAGGTGCAAATGCTAAACAGGTTTTTTGGACGATTGTTATTCCAGTGAGTCGTTATGGCATTTTAAGTGGTGCAATTTTAAGTTTTGCCCATACTTTAGGAGAGTTTGGTGTCGTGTTAATGTTGGGTGGAAGTATTCCTGAAGAAACACGAGTTGCCTCAATCGCCTTATATGATGAGGTACAAAAGCTTAATTATCCTGTTGCACATCAATTTGCATTATTGTTGTTAGTATTATCTGCACTGATGATAAGTGTGATTTTAATTTTACAACGTTTGAGTAATCATAAGCCGCGCATTCGCTTGTTGTAACTAGCCCTCATAGAGAGGGCTAGTTCGCTTTATTGACATCTAAACTCTAAGCTAGTTTTATAGTCTTTATCTGTTGCGGTTGTACCGTAGTTTTTGCCAGTCATAGATTTAACAATACCACTAACCATATTCACGGTTTTATTGACATCTTCGCTGACAGTACCTTGATACTGGCTATCCATTTTGTTAACCACAGGCAATTTTTTAAAGACAGCACAACTTTGATTTGCATTAAAGGTTGCTGCTTTTTCGCTTTCGTCTTTAGAAATACCATAACCAGACGTTAAATATAAACCACCTTCCTTCATGATGGTGTGACTGGGTAAAGTACCTGTTATTTGGCTTGAGGGTGTGTTAGCACAAGCAGTTAATAAACTGACAACGAGCAAAACAGAAAAATACTTCATGTAAAAATCCTATAAAGCGTTATTAGCACGTAAAATATTAGATAATCGTGGATTAGGCTTTTTAGCAGCACGATATAACAACACTAATTTACCAATAGTTTGCACAGCTTGACTGTTTGTGCTTTGTACAATTTCGTCAATCATCGCTAGACGTAATTCTCTGTCTTCACCACCCAAGCGAACTTTGATTAATTCGTGATCTTCTAAGGCGCGATCAATTTCAGCTAACACGGCTTCAGTCAGGCCATGACCGCCTAATAACACGACTGGATTGAGTTGATGGCCAATTTGACGAAAGCGTTTTTTTTCAGCAATAGATAAAGACATGAGACATAAGCCTAAAAATTTGATTAAATTCTCTATACAGAATTACCTTTGGCGATTGGCCAAACGATAATACTGACTATTTTAACGTAACTTTAGGTTTAAAGCATGAGTGTTCGTATCCACAACAATAAATTGAGTAAAAGTAGCAAAGATTGGATGCGTGAGCATCTTGAAGATAGCTATGTGCAAAAAGCGCAAAAAGACGGCTATCGTTCGCGCGCTGCTTATAAGTTGTTGGAGGTTAATCAAAAAGACAAATTGTTTAAAGCTGGTATGACTGTCGTGGATTTAGGTTCAGCACCAGGAAGCTGGTCACAAATAGCGGCTCAATTAGTTGGCACAAATGGCATGGTTTTAGCTTCTGATATTTTACCGATGGATGCTTTGCCCAATGTGCATTTTATTCAAGGTGATTTTAGAGAAGATGATGTATTTAATAAATTATTAGATACGCTCAATGGTCGCCCTGTTGACCTTGTAATTTCCGATATGGCACCCAATATAGGAGGGAATGCCTCTGATCAGCCTCGTGCCATGTATTTATGTGAGTTAGCATTAGACTTTGCGCTTCGTGTATTAAAGCCCAATGGCCAATTTTTGGTAAAAGTATTTCAGGGTGAAGGCTACGAAGAGTATCGTAAGACAATTATGGACAATTTTACTGTCTTAAAAAGTCGCAAGCCTGATGCTTCTCGTGCGCGTTCACGAGAAGTGTACTTACTTGCAACAGGTTTTAAGGTTAAATAGAGATTTAATATACATAAGTTCTTAAAATAATACTTATGTAAGCTTGAATGTTAATCACTGCTTGGTAAATAATCGGCAAGCGCGTAATGCCAATAACTGTAGGATTTGACCCTTGAACGATATGATGAAAAATTTGCTTCTATGGCTAGTTATTGCTGGCATGTTGGTGTTTGTATTTAGTAACTTTAATCAACAAGCACCCACCAAGCAATTAACTTATTCTGAGTTTGTCAATTCTGTCAGCAGTGGCGATGTGAAGCGCGTGCGTATAGATGGTTTAACCATCAGCGGTGAACGTGCTAATGGTGATAAATTTGAAACCATTCGCCCACCGATTCCTGACCCCGAATTAATGAATGACTTATTAGATAAAAAAGTCATTGTTGAGGGTAGTGCCCCTGAACAGCAAAGTGTTTGGATGCAGCTTTTAGTAGCAAGCTTCCCCGTCATTTTAATTATCTTGTTGTTTATGTTCTTTATGCGCCAAATGCAAGGTGGCGGTGGAGCAGGTGGACGTGGTGGGCCAATGACTTTTGGTAAATCACGTGCACGTATGTTATCTGAAGATCAAATCAAAACCACCTTTGCTGATGTGGCAGGTTGTGATGAAGCCAAAGAAGATGTGCAGGAAGTGGTTGAGTTTTTGCGTGATCCTGCAAAATTCCAACGTTTAGGTGGCAAAATTCCCCGTGGTATGCTGATGGTTGGTCCACCAGGTACAGGCAAAACTTTATTAGCGAAAGCGATTGCAGGCGAAGCAAAAGTTCCATTCTTCACTATTTCTGGCTCTGATTTTGTTGAAATGTTTGTGGGTGTGGGTGCATCTCGTGTGCGTGACATGTTTGAACAAGCTAAAAAACAAGCCCCCTGTATCATCTTTATTGATGAGATTGACGCCGTTGGCCGTCAACGTGGTGCAGGTTTGGGTGGTGGCCATGATGAGCGTGAGCAAACCTTAAACCAATTATTAGTCGAAATGGATGGTTTTGAAGGTAATGAAGGCATCATTATTATTGCTGCGACTAACCGTCCAGATGTATTAGATGCGGCATTATTAAGACCAGGCCGTTTTGACCGTCAGATTGTTGTCGGTTTACCTGATATTCGTGGTCGTGAGCAAATCCTCAAAGTGCATATGCGTAAAGTGCCATTGGGTGAAAATGTTAATGCCGAATTAATTGCGCGTGGTACACCGGGTTTCTCAGGTGCTGATTTAGCCAACCTAGTAAATGAAGCGGCTTTATTTGCTGCACGCATCAACAAAAAAACGGTTGATATGCAAGAGTTTGAATTAGCTAAAGATAAAATTATGATGGGTGCAGAGCGCAAATCTATGGTCATGTCTGAGGCTGAAAAACGCAATACCGCTTATCATGAAGCAGGTCATGCTATTGTTGGCAGACTGTTGCCAGAACATGACCCAGTTTATAAAGTATCGATTATTCCTCGTGGACGTGCTTTGGGTGTCACCATGTTTTTGCCTGAAGAAGATCGTTATTCATGGTCAAAACGTGGTATTGAAGGTAAAATTTGTTCGTTATTTGGTGGACGGATTGCCGAAGAAATGACATTAGGTTTTGATGGTGTGACGACTGGCGCTTCTAATGATATTCAACGTGCCACAGAATTGGCGCGTAATATGGTCACTAAATGGGGCTTATCACAAAAACTAGGCCCAATGTTATATGATGAAGAAGAAGGCGAAGTTTTCTTAGGTCGGAGTGTTACCCAACGTAAAAACGTTTCTGCACAAACCGCCATGGATATAGACAATGAAATTCGTGCAGTGATTGACCGTTGTTATGGCCAAGCTAAAGACATTTTAGAAACTAATCGTCATATTTTGGAAGCAATGGCTGATGCTTTAATGCAATATGAAACCATTGACGCTGGGCAAATTGACGATATTATGGCAGGTAAACCACCTCGTCCACCGCATACAGGAAACTCAACATTAACTGACAAAAAAGTAGAAATCACTAAACCAGACGATTCTAATACAGCCAGTTAAATGATGAAGCAAAAACTTATTTGTGGCGATAAAGTCCTAGATTTATCGTCACCTGTGGTTATGGGTGTGCTTAATGTCACACCCGATTCTTTTTCGGATGGGGGAAAGTTTTTTACCCTAAATGATGCTTTACGCCAAGCGGAACTATTAATAAGTGAAGGGGCAGCTATTTTAGACATTGGCGCCGAATCCACACGCCCACAAGCACAATTAGTCACCGAACAACAAGAATTAGATCGTTTATTGCCAATTATTGAGGCGGTTAAACAGCGTTTTGATACCATTATTTCGGTCGATACTAGCAGTCCTCAAGTGATGTTGCAGGCGGCTAAATTAGGTATTGGGTTAATTAATGATGTGCGAGCTTTACAGCGTGATGGAGCATTACAAGCTGCGGCTCAAACCAAGTTGCCGATTTGTTTAATGCATATGCAAGGTGAGCCAAGCACCATGCAGCAAAGTCCATATTATCAATCAGTCATTGATGAAGTGATGGTGTTTTTGCAACAACGTATTGAATATTGTTTAGATGCAGGAATTCCTGCAGAACAATTATTGTTAGATGTTGGTTTTGGTTTTGGTAAGACCTTGGCTCATAATATAGAGTTATTGGCTAAACTAGATATATTTACGCAATTACCTTATCCATTATTAGTAGGTATGTCGCGTAAAAGTATGTTGGGCAAGATTTTAAATGATGCCCCTGTTGATCAACGGCTGTTTGCGGGTCTATCAGCAGCGACAATTGCAGCGTTAAAAGGGGCAAAAATTATTCGTACTCATGATGTTAAAGCCACCAAAGATGCTTTAGCTGTAGTGAGTGCTATTCAACATTATTAGGAGTTATCAGAGATGGCACGTAAGTATTTTGGCACTGATGGTATTCGCGGCTTGGTTGGTGAGTTTCCAATCGTGCCAGACTTTGCCCTTAAATTAGGGTGGGCAGCAGGAAAAGTGTTGGCAGCAAGTGGTAATGCTTCGGTTGTTATTGGCAAAGATACCCGTTTGTCTGGTTATGTGTTGGAGTCGGCTTTGCAATCTGGTTTATGTGCTGCTGGTGTTGATGTTCGATTAGTAGGCCCAATGCCAACACCAGCAATTGCCCATTTAACTCGTGCTTTTCATGCTAGTGCAGGAGTGGTTATTTCAGCTTCGCATAATCCTTATTATGATAATGGCATTAAGTTTTTTGGTTCTAATGGTAAAAAATTGTCAGATGATATTGAGGCGGAAATTGAAGCTTGGTTAGATAAGCCTTTAGCGATTGATAATTTTGATGATTTAGGAAAAAGTTTGCGTCAAGAAGATGCGCGTGGTCGTTATATTGAATTTTGTAAGGCGACTTTTCCTTATCATTTGAGCTTAAAGGGGCTGAAAATTGTTGTCGATTGTGCTAATGGTGCCACTTATCAAGTAGGGCCAGCTGTATTTAGAGAATTAGGTGCAGAAGTTATTGCTGTTGCTTGTGAGCCTGATGGTACTAATATTAATGCTGATTGTGGCTCAACTCATCCTCAAACCTTGCAAGCGGCAGTATTGGTGAATAAAGCTGATTTGGGCATTGCTTTTGATGGTGATGGTGATCGTGTGATGATGGTTGACCATACAGGATCAGTGGTTGATGGCGATGAAATAATTGTCATGATCGCTAAGGCTCGTCAGCAAGATGGTTTTAATATTAGTGGGGTTGTTGGCACGTTAATGAGTAATATGGGCATGGAAGTTGCGATTAAAGAAATGGGGTTAGAGTTTATTCGTGCTAAGGTTGGTGATCGTTATGTTATGTCTGCTTTGGCCAAACGTGGTTGGACATTAGGTGGTGAAGCCTCTGGACATATTGTGTGTTTAGACAAAACTACCACAGGTGATGCGATTATTGCGGCTTTACAAGTATTAAGTGCTTTGGTGCAAAGTGGCCAAACTTTACATGAATTACGTCAAGGAATGAGCAAATATCCTCAGCAATTAATTAATGTTAAGGTCGCCAAAAAATCAGACCCTATGGAAAATGCTCAAGTTGTTGAAGCCGTTAAGGATGCTGAAGCGATCTTAGGCGCACGAGGTCGAGTATTATTACGTGCTTCTGGTACAGAACCCGTTATTCGTGTCATGGTTGAGGGTGAGCAACAACAAATGATTAGTCGTATTTGCCAAGAGTTAGCGGATAAAGTACGCGCAGCGTTGGGTTAGTTATTTAGGATAATTTTTATGTATCGTAAAAAAATAGTGGCAGGCAATTGGAAAATGAATGGTAGTGTTACCAAGAATGTTCAATTGGTTAGCGCGTTAACACAGTCCGCACCTGATAATATCGAGATTATCTTAGCACCTCCTGCATTATATCTTTCAGGAGTTAAAGCTCAATTAATGGGATCATCTATTGCTTTAGCGGGACAAAATGTGGCTGCAGAGGGTCAAGCAGGTGCATATACTGGTGAAATTTCAGCGCAAATGTTTGCAGATATAGGGGTTTCTTATGCCATTGTGGGACACTCTGAACGCCGCCAATATTATGCCGAAACAGATAGTTTAGTCGCTAAAAAATGTTTACGTTTAAGAGAGCAAGGATTAAAACCGATTATTTGTGTGGGCGAAAGTTTGGCGGAGAGAGAAAGTGGTCAAGCAGAAGCCGTTGTCTCTCGCCAACTCAAAGCGGTGATTGATTATTGTGGAGTTGAGCTCTTAGCTGATGCCATTCTTGCCTATGAACCAGTTTGGGCAATTGGCACAGGAAAAACAGCAACCCCCCATGATGCACAAGCTATTCATGCTTTTTTACGCCAATTAGTGACAATTTACGATAAAAACATTGCCAATTATCTGCCAATCCTTTACGGCGGCAGTGTAAAAGCAGATAATGCCGCCTCTTTATTTTCGATGCCTGATATTGATGGGGCATTAGTGGGTGGCGCATCGTTGGTCGCGCAAGATTTTCTCGCAATTTGCCACGCGGCAAAAGCATCTATGGTAGGTTAGCATGGAATCCTTTGTTTTAGTTGTACATGTCATTATTGCCAGTGTCATGATTCTATTTATTTTGATGCAGCAAGGAAAGGGCGCAGAAGCAGGGGCTTCATTTGGTGGTGGTGGCTCACAAACTGTTTTTGGTAGTGCTGGCTCAGCTAGTTTTTTAACAAAATTAACCGCTGGTTTAGCGATAGTGTTTTTTATTACTAGTATGACATTGGCTATATTTGCTAAACAAAAAGTGTCTCAATCTCCTGTGATTTCTGCACCAGTTACACAAAAAGTACCAGCTAATACGGATGTACCTGCGCCAGCAGCTCAAACTCCAGCACCTATTTCTTCTGCACCGGCAAGTAGTGATGTGCCAGCAACTGTTCCAGCTCAAAATACTGCACCGTAAGACTAGCATTTACTTAATAAATACAGTAAAGTAGCAGCCCCTGATGCGGTGGTGGTGGAATTGGTAGACACGCCATCTTGAGGTGGTGGTGGCGCAAGCCGTGGGGGTTCAAGTCCCCCCCTCCGCACCAAGTTATTAATTTGGATATAGGGATTTGTTAAGGGATAACAAATTAGTTTAAGTTAAAGCGAAATAAAGCTTGACTTGTTGAGGTGAAGTCTGTAAAGTTCGCCTCCTGTCGTTGCGGGGTGGAGCAGTCTGGTAGCTCGTCGGGCTCATAACCCGAAGGTCGTTGGTTCAAATCCAGCTCCCGCTACCAAGTTTCTAAAAGAGGCTCACAGTTATGGTGGGCCTTTTTGCACAGTGGGCTATGCTTTTCTGTGTAATATAGGGGCGATTTACGCCCTTTTTTATTGGTTGTTTAGCTATCGTGTAGTGTTCGACATCAATTGGTCAAATAGTCGTGCTTCACTATACGGTTAAGATTGATTGGCTCGAATAAGAGCGACGAGAGTAAATGAAATTATCAAATAAATCTCAAGCATTGCATGATCTTATCGCACCAGCTGTTGCTGCTTGTGGTGTAGATCTGTGGGGGATTGAGTTCCTACCACAAGGTAAACGTTCTTTATTACGCATTTATATTGATAAAGCGCTCAATGAGAATGTAGAACCTGTTCTTAATGAAGATGGTGAAGTTGAGCAAGGTCGTGGTATTGGCGTTCAAGATTGTGTTTTAGTAACGCAACAAGTCGGTGCAATGCTTGATGTCCATGATCCGATTTCTGGTGAATACGCTTTAGAAGTTTCATCACCAGGTTGGGATCGTCCATTTTTTCAATTGAATCAATTGCCTGCATATGTTGGGCAACAAGTCGCTTTACGATTAATTGCTGCCGTCGAGAACCGTCGTAAGTTCCAAGCGAAATTGCTTTCTGTAGATCTGGACAATGAAATGATTCAGGTTGAAGTAGAAGGTCAACATGTGCTTGAAATTGATAGTAATAATATTGATAAAGCAAATTTAATCTATCAAGACTAATATTAACTTAATTTTATAAGAAATCGGTAGGTGACTTATGGGCCGCGAAATTCTTACCGTTGCAGAAACGGTTAGTAATGAAAAAGGTGTTAGTCGTGAGGCGATCTTCCAAGCATTAGAGCAAGCACTTGTTGCAGCAACGAAGAAAAAGTTTTACGAAGGCACACATTCAGAAGAAGCTCAACTTCGTATTGAGATTGATCGTAAAACGGGTGATTACCGCACTTTCCGTCAATGGACTGTCGTGGCAGATGAAGATCATGAAATGCCA
>ERZ650309.343-NODE-343-length-23326-cov-5.046367_pt1 | contig 23326 bp, 27 predicted proteins | sample MGYA00376245_ERZ650309 | MGnify/ENA primary metagenome ERZ650309 (study PRJEB26733, sample SAMN07839294) | wastewater metagenome | biome: urban; feature: wastewater treatment plant; material: waste water | place: USA: North Carolina | collected 2016-04-26 ...
TCGGCAATGCGAGCATTACGTCCGGCATCGAATAGATTGAACGTGACGCTGGCGCCAACAATGTAATCGCTGCTGCCGTTGACGAAGTTATTACGGCTGGCTCCGAAGTTGGCGAACACATCCACGCGCGGCAGAAATTCATTGCGCGCGCCCTGCGCCTGCACTTCAACGGAACGCGCAGCCAGCACGGAGCGATTCAAGTCTGGGCGGTTTTCAACGGCTAACCGGATCAATTCTTCCTGGGCGGCCAGATCGAATTTCTTTTCCACCAACTGGCCTGTAATTCGTTGCGGAGTGTTGACCGGCAATCCCATCGCTGTATTCAGCGCAGCTTCGGCAGTGACAATGTCGCCTTCGGTTTGAATCGCCTGCTGGCGAGCTTCTGCCAGTTGAACCTCGGCAGACAACAGATCGGAAACCACAGACGTTCCAGCTTCGACGCGATCGCGGCTCAACTTCACGTCAGCTTCAGCCAACTTGACGGCTTCGTCGCTGACTTCTTTTTTTGCCTGTGCTAACAGCAATCCGTAAAACGCGCGCAAGGTTTCAAATCGAACCTGCTGTTCGACCTGATTGGTTTGCACAGAGGCTTGCTGTTGTCCCAACTGAGCACGTTTGATCCGCGTGGCGGATTGCCATTGATCAAACAGCGGCGCTTTGATCGTGACGCCAAAGCGAAAATTGGTCAGCGGATCAGGATTGTTTAGCAACGGCAGGTTGAAGTTCTGTTGCGTAAACCGCCCTTGTTCCAGCAAAGACCCGAACACAAAAACCGGATTGTTGCCGTTGGTAACGGTTTCGCTGAGCTGCACTTGCGGCAATCTACCGGCGCGCGCTTGCTGAACCTGCGCATCGGCAATTTCTCGCCCTGAAATTGTCGCTCGCGTCAGCGGATTTGTTTTCAGCGCCAATTCAACGGCCATGGGTAACGTTAGCGCTTCCGGGCCACCCGATTGCCCTGGAGAACTGGTTTGTGCCAATGCGCCTGTGCGGCTTGCGGCCCCGCCCAGTAATGCAAATGACAAGACCAAACTGATTGCGTTTTTAAATAACCGATTCATAGCCGTTTCACTTGATATTGGCGATAACAGTATTTGCGGCACTTCCGTCAACAGTTAATGTAATGCTGATGTTGCCGCGTCCAGCCAGATTGCGCGGAATGCGCACATTGACCTGATCCAGTCCAACGAAATCTTCCAGAGGCCCGGCATAACTGACTTCGGATTGTATGCCGCCTAAGAAAACATTGACGGCTGCCAATGCGCTTCGCCCCCGCACTCCTGTGCCATACAACAGCAAAAAGACCTGATCGTCTGCGGCACCCAGATCAATGGGCACAGCAATCATCTGGGCCGTCGCCGCGTCAAAGCGCGTGACAGGCTCATAACTCTGCGCGCCATTTGCCTTGATGCGAAAGACCACTGCCGCTGCCAATCCGTTGCCGCTGGAATTGGCCGTAAATAACCCAGGCGCCACAGTGGCAACCTTTGTCGTGCCAAACGAAACGACATTGCTGCTGCTGATCACTGCAACTGAAACCGCTCCCGGCGCGACACCTGAAGGCATTTGGTAATTGATTTGATTGGGAGAAACGAAAAAGAGTGGCGCCAAACGGATCGCCCCCTTACTGTCGCGCACGGTCACACTGGATCCTGCAAGTGAAGTGGGCAACGGGATCGAAGCCGCAATTTGAGTTGCGGTCGCCAATTGATCGCCAAATACCGTACTGATGGATTCGGCGGCAAGAGTGGTTCCGTAACTGGCGGCGGACACTGACGACACAGGAATATTCGATACCCGGCTCAACAAAAATGCTCGTGTCATTCCGTTTTGCTTGCCCCATCCGGCAATCTGCCCTTTTTCGTTGATTGCGCTGGCGGCTTCTAATTTCCAGTTCGAATCTTGCGGCAACAACATATTCAGATCGAACATTGCGCCGTTTTGCCAGAGAAATGCTTGCCCTGATGTTCCAACTACCTGAGCATTGCTGTTGACGGCGTACGCGTAACTGTAATTTGCCCCAAGTGTGCCAAGGTCGGTTGAGGTATTGGGGCTGCCGGCCGTTCCAAGCGTGTATAGCACTGCGTGCTGAATTTCGCCCGCCACGTTGGCGTATCCAACAACGTGGCGTCCATTGCTGATCCCATACGCTTGGCTGTAGCCTCCACCCAGAGTCCCCAAATCACTGAGTGTTCCGCTGGACCATAGAAACGCCCGTGTGTTCGTGTCGCTGCCGGTGAACGAAACACCTGTAATCTGTCCGACATCATTGATGCCGTAAGCATAGCTGTAATTTCCGGCCAGAGTTCCCAAGTCAGTCAATGAACCGTTCCGCCATAAACACGCGCGGTCATACCATTCGACGTTGTTTCGTTTCGCGACCATCGCTCCAACGACATCGCCGTTTTTATTGATGGCACGTGGCGTAAACCCGCCGATATCCGTCATCGAATTGTTTTGCCACAGGAAGGCGCGCGGCGTAACACTCCCAAGATTCATCGAAACGCCAATTACCTGCCCCGCATCATTGATGGCATACGCAAAACTTTCTGTGGCGTTTGGCAGCACGCCCAGATCGATCATTGAACCATTCCATAGAAATGCGTGCTTCTTGCCAAACACGTCCGAAGAAACGCCGACAACCTGCCCGGCTGAGTTGATGCCATACGCCTTGCTGTCTAATACGCCCAATGCTCCCAGGTCAGTGAAGACATCAGATTGCATTGCCGCAACAACATTGGCATTCCAGTTCAAGGCCATTGCGCAAGCGCCCAGCCCGGCAAGGACGAACCCTAAAATAAAACTTGTTGAGATAGTTCTTTTCATCTTGATCGTCTCCTTTCGCTGTGCGTTTAGTCGCTGCGCCGATGGGGGAATGATTCATTTGGTGCTGTGCGATGACAAACCGTGCATTGATTGATTTGCCCAGCGGCGCCTTGCCAGGCGATGGATTGCAAATTGTCCGCAGCAGTTGCTGTTGGCGTAATGGCATGCGGACTGCCGTGACAGGCTGCGCAATGCACACGTTGATGGCCAATAGAATCCTTGTAAAGCGTGTTGGCCTGCTCGAATTCAAACCCTGCGCGCCTATGGCAATCAGTACATCGCGGTTCATCCACCCACGGGCGCCGGTTAGCAGCAGCGACCGATTCCATCGAACCGTGGCAACTTGTACAGGTCATTCCTTTGCTCAAATGAACGTCACGCTGGCACTGCGCGCGTATGCCGGGGTGGCAGGCGTAACAGGAATTTTGCAATCCGGCTTGTTCCATGCGAGACGCATGCGCCCCGTGCATGGCGCGGGAAAGCGTTAGCACTCCCGGACTGCCCGGGGTTCCCAACGCCGGATCAGCATGACAACTGCCGCACAAGACGGGTTTTTGTTGCTCCAAATTTGTGGCATGCAGCCGGTCGTGCTTGCGCAAAATGTCCGTGGCTGTCGAAATTCCTGGCGGGTTATGGCACAGGTTGCAACTAATTTCCCACGAGACAGGCACCACTGCGCGGGTTTGCCCTACAGCCACTCCTTGCCGGTATGCCGTGATCGTTGCCAACTGATATGGATCATCACGTCCCATATCGTTGAGCGGAGTCAGCGGAATGCCAGACACTTCCCAATCATTCCGCGCCGTTGCCGTCATCGCGCCAGCCAAGCCATTGCCGGTCAAGCCAATATTCGGTAACAGCTTCAAGCCAAACAATTTTTCAGCGTAGAGCCAGAAATTGGTTTTGTCTGCAGAATGGGTGTTGCCGGGAATCGTATATTTGAGACTAATGCCAGAGGTCAAAATCCTTGGCTCACTTCCCGACCGGTCAATCACTTGTGCCCGCAAGGTGTTATAGGGCGGCAGAATCGTCAATTCGGAAAAATCTTCGTTCATGCAATGCATGCCGAGTTCGTTGTAACCAAGCACGACAACCGAATCTGTGTTCACGCTCTGGCTGAACACGCTGCCAGCAAACAGGAAAACCACTGGTGAGAGAAGAAACAACACTCCCACCAGCCGCTTTATGCCACCGACTGTAACTCGTCTTTCCATTTTGACCTCCAAGTCGAAAAGGGCGAGGTTGAGCGAAAAGTGCGTGCTTTTCGAAAAAGCGTTGTTCCACGCCCCTGATTCACACAAATATCAAACACGTCCAGAAATGATGCTTTCTCCCACGTCTTTCGCTCCCATCCAACGCAAGAACGTCATCATTGGACACCAGTTGGTAAACGCTGATTGCATCAGGTTCAAGGCCACAAATCCCGTAAAGTAAAACCAATTTGGGTTGTGGTATACGCCCAGCAACACACTGGCCAACACAAACGTTCCGGCAATCAACCGCAATAATCGTTCGACTGTCATGATGTTTTCTCTCCTTTGGAAGTTACTGCCGTGCTTCTGTCTTCACGTCGCAACTCGACGTTACACGAATTGGCCATTCAGGTCTGGACACCCAGGCGCGGCAGCACCCAGCGCATCACAACCCAATAGCCGACAAAAAATACTGCGAACCAAACCCACTCTGGCATTGCATCCTCGCTTCTAGTTATAGATTGGCAATCGCGCGTTGCAACTTTTCATTGACCTGCGCGGCGGCAATTTCAAGTTTCGGATTGCTCACGACCGACATCATTTTTGCCGCATCAATTGCCGCAACGACGGACTGGCCTCCCTCTTCGTAAACCACGACATTGCAAGGCAACAGCAAGCCCAGCCCAATCTCTTCCTGTAAAGCCTGATAGGCGATTGAGGGATTACAAGCACCCAAAATGACGTAATTGCGAAATTCGACTCCCAACTTTTCCTTAAATTTTTCCGCGATGTTGATTTCACTGAGCACACCAAAGCCTTCGTCCTTGAGCGTTTCCTTCACCCGTTCAATGGCATGCTCAACTCCGAGGTCAAGCTTCCGGCTGAATCCATAACCAATTCCTGCTTCGTTCTTGCCTGGCACAATCTGACTCATTTCGTTAATCCTCTCTCTCATCCAAAATCTAATTGCAGACGACCTGTTCGATTTGTATACTGGCCACGATCAAACAATATGACCACATAGTTATATTGTCAAGAACATTACCTAACTGAGATTCTATGAACAGAAAAAATCGGCCAACGATGTCTACAGAAGCGCTGCAACTGGTGGCGGCGAGGTTCAAGGTGCTGTCTGATCCAATGCGGCTGCGGATTTTGCAAGTATTGGAAGGCGGTGAAAGCAGTGTTTCGGCGCTGACGGAGTCGGTTGAATCAACACAACCCAATGTCAGCAAACATTTGAAAACGATGCAGGACGCGGGACTTCTGGCTCGGCGACAGGAAGGCAACACGGTGTATTACTCGATTGCCGATCCAACAGTGTTTGATTTGTGCGACGTGGTTTGTTCCAGCCTGGCGGAGCGCTTCAACGCTCATGCTAGTGTGTTTTCCAAGGGCGGCGCAGGGATCGCGACTAAGAAAAAGCGGCAAACCAAACCGGGAACTGGCGGCTAAAATCGCTTTGTCAGCTCCAAATAAGCAAACCGCGAATTTCCGCCCTCCGGATAAATGCTTTTGGCGACAGCGCCGCCGCGAACTCCGGCCACATAAACTGTCAGCACGGCAGTCGGCGTCAGCGAAATGTCTGCGCTGACATCCGCCAAAGTTCCCAGCGTCTTGTTGCCGTTTGCCGGTCGGCCAACGTAGCCAAAGGTTTTTTGCTGAAAGGCTCCGCCACCAACAAACCATAAATCGCGTTCGCTGCTCAGCCACAGGCGATGAAAGTCGGTTCGCAGCGCCAGCTTGGCGTGAGGTTTTAGTCGTAATTGAACAAACGCATCTTCGTTGTTCATCGAATTGAAAAACGGAAAGCGCGCGTAAATACGAGGTGTCGGCAGAATCTGAAAAAATGTTCCGTGTGTCCCATCATTCGGATCGCCGTCACCTGTGCTGCGAAAGTATCCGGCGCGAACCCAGGGTTTGACCTTGTCTGCGGTTTTATTGCCGCCAAATTGATACCCGGTTTCGGCGGCGATGGCGGCGGCTCGATGATTCAACTTGCCCCATTCGCCAAACTGTCCGGCTCCCCAAAACAACAGATCGGCCTTGCCAGAACCGGCTTTCGTCACGCCGATGTAATGCCCGCCGACGGTCGTTAGCCGTATCTTTTCGTTGTCAGCAGTTCGCAATACAGCCGAGCGGTTGTCGGTTTTCAACACACGGCGGCCATCGTGGTAATGCAGCGCAAACAGACGAAATTCGCTTTCCGATGTTTTGCGTTTGATCGGTTTGGTGAATGCGCCGTAGTAAAAATCCACGTCCAATTCGTTCCAGCCGCGCAGTTGAAACACGCCTTCGGTCGGGCGAGCGCCAACAAAGGTGAAGTTGCCGACTTTGGCGTTACGAACGAACTGAACTCCGTCAAAGCTGCGACCTATATGTGTAAAACCGAACGTGCCGATCAACCGTTGAGCAATATGATCGCGTTTAATCGTCGCCAGTGAAGCGTCAGCAGGCGTTGTTTCCGTTCCATCGTTGAATTCAAACCGCCCAAGTTTCAGGCTGCTGGCCTTGTCACCGCCGATTCCTTTGAATCGTATGAACGCTTGTTTAATAAACACGCTGCCATCCTGGCGGCCATTGGCGGCAAAATAATTTGCGCCCAGGCCTAATTGACCTTGCGGCGCGGAGGCGATGGCGTTTTCGGGCAAACCAATCAGCACAGGAAATGCGCCTTCGACTTGCCATTCGAATTTTTCAAACTGCTGGCTAAGCGACAATCGCAATATAGCCGCTCCGAAGTTGTAGCTGTTTTCCGCCGCGGTGGTTTCAAACCAGTCCCAGCTTTCAAATCGCAATCTTAAGCTGCCCGACAACGTCAGCTTGCCGAGCTTGATCGGAACAGACGCCGGTTTTGCAGCAGGCGGCGACGATGGAGTTGGATTTGTGGAAGCGGTTTGGCTGGATTGCGCATTCGCGCAAACAACAGTTGTGACAATGAAAACGAAGAGTGACAGGATTGAGCGAATTTTTCGTGAGTTCATAAACGTCGCCTTCTATCCATGGTTCAGAACCAATGGTTCAGAACCATTCCGACCGAAGTAAAAGGCTGATCAGGTTCGCCTGTTCATATTGTCGCGCTCTGAGAAACGAGCCGACCGTTTGGCGTCGACTGCGAACCGGATTTATAAATCACCAGCAAGCAAAGCAATGAAAACAGGCCTAATAACACAAACCCCAGTGTGAAAGTTCCGGTCGCCTGTCGAACTGCTCCCAGCAACAGCGGCGGAAAGAATCCACCCAGGCCTCCAGCAGCGCCGACCAATCCTGTCACTGCGCCAACTGAGCCTGGAAAGTATTCCGGCACCAATTTGAAAACCGCGCCGTTCCCCAACCCAATTGCGGCTGCCATCCCCAACGCGCCAATCGTGAACGTAATGATGGACGGGCAAGCCAGGAAAATCGCCATCGCCGCCGTCAGTGGAAAGACCCACAGCAGGATCTTCCTTCCGCCGATCTTGTCCGCCAGAATTCCCCCCGCAGGCCTCATCATTGTTGCCAACAAAACAAATCCGGCCGTGCGCGCACCAGCGTCTTTCGGTGTCAGTTTAAAAATGTCGGTCAGAAAGATCGGCAGATAAATCGCCATTGCCACAAATCCGCCAAAGGTCAGGAAGTAATACAGGCTCAACAGCCAGCTCTTGGCGTCTTTCAACGGTTTGACGACATCGCTGAAAGATTTGACCGGCGCGCGGCGTGGCGCGTTTTCGGCTTTCAACCAGAAGATTGCCAGCCAGATCAGCAACAGAACGCCAAACGTCCAGAACCCCCATCGAAATCCGAGCGCGGCAGCCAACACGGGCGAGCCAAAGGCCGCCAGCGACTGGCCGATATTCCCCGCACCATAAACTCCCAACGCGAAGCCTTGCCGTTCAGGCGGAAACCAGCCGCTGACCAATCCCACGCCCACCGAAAAACTGGCCAGGGCAATGCCGATGAAAAAGCCGCACGCGACCAATTGCCAGTATTGCGACACGAAACCCATCAGGATTGCGGGAACAATCGAACACGCCATGACGATCGAAAAGATCAATCGTCCGCCGAAACGATCCGTCAACATTCCCAGCGGAATGCGTCCCAGGCTGCCCAACAAGACAGGAATCGCCAGCGCGATGCTGACTTGCACCGGATTCAGCGCCAGCGTTTTTTTCAGGATCGGCATCATTGCCGATACCGAGCCGAACACTGCGAAACAGATGGCAAATGCGCCTGTAGCCAACGCCAGTTGCAGATTATTTCCAGACTGAGCCGTTGAGGGTGAAGTGGTGGAAGTGTTCATAACTTATTTTCGCTCCATTGCGTATAGGTACCGCAACAATCCCAGATTCAGCAGGAAGCAGACCAGGCTGGCGATTAATGCAGGCCAGATAACACTATAATCGCCACCCAGATAAGCATTCATCGTCGCCGTCAGCAGCCACAGTTGCAGCACCGCCAGCAAAATGACAATGCACAGGATTCCGTAAACAATCGTGATCTTTTGTTCGCGTGTAAAAAACTTCTTCATTGTTTTCATCGTTGGGTCTTGGTCGCGTGTTGTCAGGAATCGTTCGATTCAAAACGGCGTGTCTTTATTCAGATCGTGCTGGTTTCCACGCCTGCGGCGTAAATTGCGTCGTTGACTATTTCCAGTTTGATGCGCGCCAACGGCCTGCGCGGTGGCCCGGCTAAAGGCTTCCCTGTTTCCAGATCAAACGAGCCTTTGTGGCAAGGACAGAGAAACCGTTTTTTGTCCGGCTCCGGCACAACAGCGCAGGATAAATGAGTGCAGCGTTGATCGAAGGCGACAAAACTGTTTTCACCCGTCCTGACCAGCAAACAGGTGTCGTGTTCCGCCGGGTACCTGAACATCAATGATTGACCGACAGCCAGTTGCCTGGTGCTGGCAATCTGGCGCAAAGATGGCTGACTGCGCCGCTGTCGCAAAAAATTCTGCACAACAATCCACATCTGACCAGCGACAAAAGCGAAGCTGGTCAGCACCATAAACTTGGTGAAATCGCGCCGCGCGACGTAATGATCTTCCGGCCAGTCAATCGGAAAATCCTGCCGCCATTGCGGCTGCCGTTCTAGCGGTTGGCCGTTGGGAGCAATCGTGATCTGTTCGCGGTTGGGTAACACCGTTATTTCTCCTGTTGAAAGTACTCAGGCAAATTGCGTTTGGTCTGACGCAGAATTTCGAGCACGGCTTGGCGATCCGCTGCCGGGATTGCCGCAAACTCTTTGTTTTTAGATTGTCCGGTCAACGCCAGCCATAATTGTTTGTACAGTTCGTCAAGCGCCGGTTTGGGCAACGCTTCGAAAGCTTCCGAATAAATCAAATAGCTGCACGGATAGCGAAACAGCTTGCGACTCAAATCCAGATCGCGCAGCGAACGCCCTTGTTTGTCACGCACCGCTTGCGCGGCGAAATCTTTAGCAAAAGTGCTGGTGCCGCTGATCGGTGATTGCCAACGCGTTTCTCCGACAAACAACAGGTAGCGAAGCAAATCTTCTGCCGCGTGCTCGATTCGCCGTCGCGTGCTGTCTGACGTTTCGATGTTCGGTTGTTGCAGCGCTTCGTTGATGACTTTCTGGTTGTGCAACGCCAGCTTGGTTTCATAACCAAGTTTGGTAATCAGGTTGTGCATCTGCGTTTGATGCTCCAACACCATCAAGGCAACGATGTCGCTGTGAGTGGATAGGTAACCGGTCGCCGTAAACTTCCTGTCCAGATTGCTCAGATTTCCGCCCGTCAGTTGGTTGAGGTCTTCCGGATTGCTGGATTCATCAAACAGCCTGTTGCCGGAGTGACGTTCATTCCCGTGAGTGCCGGTGACATACCACCCGCCCCAACGTTCCCGCAGCGGACTGCTGTGGTTGGTGATGTGTCCGCCAAGCGGGGCGATTGGGTATCCACGTTCGTCCGGATACACCGACCGCACCACAAATCCCGGAACGTTGCGCGTGGCGTTCGAGGTATGACATTGCAAACATTCGTCGTTGCGAACAAAGCGCGGCTTGTCTGTTTTGGCCTGTTCCAACATGTAAAAGACGCCGCCCAGATTTGGGTCTACGGTCGCCAATTCCAGCACCTCGCCCCCACGAACCCAACCGGCATAAGTGTCATCGCTGAAGTAAATTGCGCGCGGATTGTTCGGCGTGATGCGATGCAACTGAAAGCTGGTTTTGGAAAAAACCAGTCCTTGCGACGACACTGGCACACGCAGGTTTTTCAGCAACGATTCCAGATAGCCGCTCTTTTCGGAATACTCCAGTTTGACTTCGCCGCTATTGATCTGCCGCTGCAATCTTGCCACCGGGTCGTTGTTGCCTGCGCTGCGGTACCCAATCACCTGTGAATCCTGCAATTGATCCTGACGGCTGGCCGAAGTGAAAAAAGGCGGCAGCGTCCAACACACGCCAGCGACCAAGCCAAAGGTCAAAATAAGTTTGCCTGCCAATCTGTTCATCGCTGCTGTTCAATCTCCTGAGTAATTCATCGCGTCAAAAATCGTGAAGGTAATTTCCTTGCCAATGGACTGTTCGTTCATCGCCGCTGTCACATCAACGTATTCGGTGCGCGCCACTTTGGGCGTCATCAAATTGACCTTCGTTGTGATGGTTTGCTGTCCGAATTGAAATTGATTGACCGGTGTCGAACGCGGGCGCTGGTGTTCAACCTCTTCGCGCGTGCCGAAAAACAGAGCGCCGCTGGGGCAAACCGTCGCGCACATGGGCTTTTTGCCCGCTGAAGTGCGGTCGTAACACATATCGCATTTCATCATCAGGTTGAATTCAGTTTGCATCTTCGGCACGCCAAACGGACAAGCCAACACGCAGTTGTTGCAAGCAATGCAACGAGGTTTTCGCGCTGTCTGTATCACTCCGTCTTCGGTGCGCTTGATCGCGTCCGCCGGACAAACTTCAGCGCATGTCGGCTGGTCGCAATGCATGCAAACGACCGGGGCAGTTTGCACCGAATGCGCGCGATCCACGTATTCCAGATGAATCATCGGATGCCCTTTGTGCGTGTCGCACTCGCCGCAAGCTTGCACGCATGACTGGCAGCCGATGCAGCGATTCGGGTCAATGAAAAATTCCATGTGCGAAGGGAAAGCCATTTACTCGCTCCTCCCGTTGGATTCCGATTCAGCCGGGCTAGCGGATTTACGCACCCGGACAGCGCAAACTTTGTATTCAGGGATTTTCGAAATCGGGTCTTGCGCGGAGATGGTCAACTGGTTGGCGCTCTTTTTTCCTGGCCAGTGATACGGAATAAAAATCGTGTCCGGACGGATGGTCGTCACAACCTGCGTTTGCAGCGTGACGCTTCCGCGCCGCGAATCCGCCGTCGCCCAATCGCCATCGTTGATGCCAAGCGTTTCGGCCAACTGCGGATGCATTTCGATGCGCGGTTCCGGGTATTGATTGACCAGTGGCCCAATGCGGCGCGTTTGTGTGCCGGAAAGGAATTGGCTGACAACGCGGCCCGTGGTCAGAATGATCGGATATTCGTCATCCACGTCTTCGGTGGGCGGTGTGTACGGCGCAACGTTGAAACGGGCTTTACCATCAGGGAAATAAAACGGCCCTGCGCCTTTCGCTACAGGATTCCACGAACACGGCTCGAACAAACGCAGCGTGCCCGGATGTTCCGAATGCGGATCATCGCTGGGGCAAGGCCAGAAAACGCCGTTCTGCATTTCAATCTTTTCGTAGCTGATGCCGGAATAATCGGCGATGCCGCCTTTCGACGCGATGCGCAATTCGTCCAGTATTTCGCGCGGTTGCGTGAAGGTGAATCCGCGTTCGCGCCCCAACGCTTTGGCAATGTCCTGAATGATGCGCCAATCCTGTTTCGCTTCGCCGGGCGGATCAATCGCCTGATTGATTTTGATAACGCGCCCTTCGATCTGCGTGACGATGCCTTCATCTTCTTCTTGCAGGGAACCGGGCAGAACGATGTCCGCGTGGTGGGCTGTCTCGTTCAGGAAGAAATCTATCGCGACATAAAATTCGAGCTTTTCCAGCGCCTGGCGGACGAACCGGTTGTCAGGCAGCGAAACCAGCGGGTTGAAACAAAGTGAAAGCAGCCCTTTGATTTCACCACGGTCAATCTTGCGGATCAGTTCGTAAGCGTCCACGCCTGCGCCGGGCATTTCTTTTTCGTCAATGCCCCAGATTTTGGCGATGAAGGCCCGATGTTCCGGATTGGAAATGTCGCGAGCGCCCGGCAACTGATCGCATTTCTGGCCGTGTTCGCGTCCGCCCTGGCCGTTGCCCTGTCCGGTGATCGTCGCATACCCACAATTCGGCCGACCAATACGTCCGGAGGCGAGCACGATATTGATGGCGCTCATCACGTTTTGCACGCCGTGGCTGTGATGCTCGAGGCCGCGCGCGTGGCAGAGAAAACTCGTCTTCGCCGTGCCCCACCATTCGAGAAAAGGGATTTGCAGCCGGGCACACTCGGAATAAGCCAACCGCGGATCAACACATGGGTATTGGTCGAGAAGTACCGGCATGGCCGACAGGGTAGCCGCTACACCGCGAGCGAACGTGCGCGACCGAAAGATCCGTTTGGCCCAGGTGTACGCCGTGCGCGCCCGCGGCGAGCGCCAGGCTGGCGGCCAGGGCCAGGGTTGTCTTGAGTCTCATGGAGTGTCTCCTCGCTTTGACAAATAGGGGTTGCGGGTCGTGCACGGCATGGTCACCGCGACGTGGCCAGACTGTAGGCAAGGCGCCATGTCCATGTCGATACGTTTCGGGTCACCTCTGATATCTTTTTGCACGCACGGCTAGGGGTTTTCAGCAGGTGACGTGGTTTTCGTATCAGTATCGCCGCGGCTGGGCGGCCCCAGCAGCGTGCGGCGGCGCACAGACCCTGCCCCCCGGCTGGCCGATGCTGTCACGAGGCCGGCGGGCCCTGCACCGTTGGCCGCCCCACTCACCCAGCAGCGCTCGAAGGAGCCGACCATGTCCAAGGCACAACGCGGCAACAAGGAACACAAGAAGCCCAAGAAGGACGCCCCGGCGATTCCGCTGCCGGTGACGGGGCCGGCAGCTGCCGTGATGCCGGAGTCGAAGGCGACGACGGCTCCGCGTCGCCCCGGCAAGCGCTGACGCACGCGGCCGCGCCATGACCGACAGCCTCACCTCCCCGGCGGCCAGCAGCCATGCCTCGGCGCTGCCGGAGACCTACTTCCACACCGACTCCGCCGCCCTGCGCTTCTGGGTGACGATGCCCGACGCGCCGCCGATCGGCGCCACGCTCGGCGCGCAGGCCCTGCACTACCGCTTCCATGGCCGCCTGGATGGCGCCGACGCGGTGGCGATCTACCAGGCCCACCGCGACGAGATCGACGCCGCGGTGCGGCGCCGGGTCGCCGCCGGTTCGATCGAGCCGGTGTTCCTGCGCGAGCACGACGTGCCGCCGCCGCGCCGCGCCTGACGAGCGACTGCGCGCCAGCGCGGCTCAGATGCGTTCGAGCGGCGCGATGCCGCAATCGATCATCCAGTCCTGGATCGCCGACTTCACCGAGGCCTCGTCGAGCGTGCCGTCGGCCTCGATGAGGAAGGACTTGACCAGCTTGCCGATCAGGTCGGCGCGGTCGTGCCTGAACGACTGCTCGCGCAGCAGCCCGACGGTACGGTCCATCGCCTTCATGAAGCCGAACTCCAGCGCGACGTTGGGGTTCATCTCGTTGGCGCCGCGGTCCTCCAGGATCGCCAGCCCGTACTGGCAGCCGAGCATGTAGACGCACAGGTTGTTCCACAGGTCGGGTTCGTACTGCTTCTTGTCGGCACGCCGCGCCGTCAGGCCATAGGCGTTGAGCGAGCGCGCGACAACCTCGTAGAGGCGGTCGACCAGCCGGGCCTCGCGCTCGGGCAGGCCGTCGGGGAACTTCATCATGATGAACACCGAACGCTCGTACGGATGTTCGCTCAGGAACTTGCGCACCGAGGGTGCCAGGTGTTCATAGCCCTGGGGCAGCTTCAACGACGCGATCTCCTCGTGCACCGCCACCGCGTCGTGGATGTGCTGCGCGGCCTCGCGCATCGAACGGCCGGGGGGCCGGAAGCAGTAGATGTCGTCGATCAGTTGCGGAAAGACGATGTCGTCCACCAGGATCGGCAGCACCACCTTGCCCGAGTAGCGGGCCGCGCCGATGTCGGCGGCGATCCAGTGCGAGTTGATCATCCCGGTGGCCTTGTCGACCGCGTTCTCGCTCAGCAGCACGACCAGGAAGTCGGCCACGCCGAAGGCCTCGTCGATGCGCTTGCGCCAGTAGTGGCCGGCCACCAGGAAGTCGGCGTCGATGCTGACGCGGTGGCCCTTCTTCTCGGCTTCCTGTTTCAGCTCCAGCGCCAGTTGGCGGTCCAGGTTGCGGTAGGCGATGTGGATGCGTGCCATCGTGACTCCTCGGGTTGGCCTGTCGACAGCCGCGGCCGTGGCGACCACCGCGGCCGGCGACGAATCGTGCTGCAGGCTCAGGACATGCGGTAGGGGTCCGCCTGGATGTCGGCGGCCAGATTCTGCAGGTCCGGGAACAGTCCGCGACGGTGAATACCCACCCGGGCCAGTTCTCGCAGCAGATGCAACTTGGCGCCCGCGGGAATGACATGCCGCCGCAGGTAGGCCCGGTCCGGCTTGCGCCTGCCGATGGCCGCCAGCGGGCCATGCAGCGTGAAGGCGGCCAGCTGGGACCGCATCCGGGCATCGATTTCCTGGGGCTCCAAGGCCACGACCCGCGTGCTGTCGGCGTCGCCGGCGTCATAGGGCGACGTGAACGGCGCGTCGAAGAGCGCGGCGCACGGGGCGTCGCCCACGTTCAGGATGGCGTCCAGCTGAACCTGCGCGCCATTCAGGCCGTAGGGGTCGAGCATCCACAGCGCGCCGTCGGCCGAGGGCTGCGACGACACGGCAAAGTAGGTCGCCACCAGCGGCGACTCGCTCCAGTCGAGCAGCCGCGTCGGCAGGCCATAGTGCTGCATCAGGAACAGCCACTGGGCGTGGTGGCCAAAGGGTGGGCAATCCGCATGACGCGAGCAGGCCTTCTGCTGGAAGCGCGCCACCATGGTCCGCTCGCGGAACAGGTCGGCGCGCGGCCGATGGGCGCCGGGGGTCAATGGCCAGTCCTTGTGGCCCTGACCGCGCCACCAAGGCGGCCGAAGCCGCGGTGGCCTGCCCGCTGCTCGAAGGCATCGACCTGTCCGGCGCCCGCGGCGTGCTGGTGCTGATCGCCGCCGGCAAGCAGAACTTCAAGTTGAACGAGAGCAAGGCGGCGATGAACACCATCCGCCGCTACGCCGCCGAGGATGCCCACATCATCTACGGCGCCGCCTACGACGAAAGCCTGGGCGACCAGCTGCGCGTGACGGTGATCGCCACCGGCCTGTCGCAGCGCAAGCCGCAGGCCACGCCGCTGACGGTGGTGCAGCCCGCACAGGCGCTGCGCACCGGGACCGACAACCTGCCGATCCTCAACACCGTGGCCCAGCTCGGCCAGGGCGGCCAGGCCGGCCACCACCCTGGGCAACACCCGGCGCAGCACGACTACGGCAACCTGAACACGCCGAGCGTCTGGCGCAGCGCGCGCACGCAGGCGGCGGCCAAGGTCGAGGCCCTGTCGTCCAACGGCATGGACGAGATCGAGATCCCGGCCTTCCTGCGCAAGCAGGCAGACTGAGCCCGCAGACCGGCCCGCTGACCAGCCCACCGTTCAACCTCAACGGCAGGCCGCCCGATGCGTTCGGCCTGCCGCGTACGCTGCGGCTGCCCACCCGGGCGGCCTGAGGGGCTGCACGCCGTGAGGCAGGTCCGTAGGCGACAGGTCCAAGGCCCGGAGTCTGTGCCGTGATGTTCAGCAATGCCCAGCTGCACCAGTGGGCGGTCGATGCCGGCGTGCTCTATGTCGTCCTCGCGCTGGCGGTGTGGAGCATGCTCGCCGGCAGCGCGAACGCCGGTGCCGTCCGTCTCTGGGCGGCGGGCTCGATCGCCATGGGCGTCGGCCTGGCCTTGACTCCGCGGGTCTACGGAGGCGGCTGGTTCTACCTCGTCGGCGCGCCCGCGCTGCTGACGTCGTCGTCGGTGCTGCGCATCATGGCGCTGCGCATCCACCTGGCGCGGCCCTTGAAGCTGCCGTCGCTGGTCGGTTGGTGGCTGCTGGCCGCGGCCGGCAATGCCGCCTGCATGCTGTCGGCAGACCAACGCCTGCGTCTGTCGTTCAACGCCCTGGCCTACTGCGTGGGCAGCGCAGCCTTCGGTTGGCAGGCCGCCATGGCCGGGCGGCAGTTGGCCTCCCGGGCGGCCTGGATGGTGGCCGGATCTGCTGCAACGCTGTCGGCCGCCCTGGCGGTGCGCGTGGCCAGCGTCTGGTGGGTGGCTGGACCGACCGTTCGGGCACCGGCCAGCCTGGACTATGCGCTGCTGTTTCTGATCGTGGCCGTGACGGCCATCTACGGCAACCTCGGCTACCTGGGCCTGGTGCTGGACTCGACGCACCTGGCGGCCGCCAAGGCCCGGCAGGACCACCAGAATGAGGCGGGCGCCCGCGCGACGGCCGAGGCCAGCGCAGCTGAATTGCGGGCGCTGCTCCACGACCGAGACCGGCTGACGGAGGAGCGGCGCCATCTGCTGCACCTGATGGCACACGAGGTGCGCCAGCCGCTGCACACCGTTGGCGGCAGCCTGCAGGCCACGGCCCAGGTGCTGACCGACCGTCCAGAGGCGCAGGCCTTGGAGGCCCTGCGCCGGCTGGACCGCGCCCGCAAGCTGCTCGGCGACGTGCACTCGGTGCTGGACAACACCCTCACGACCGCGGTCACGCTGCTCGGCGACGAGCCGCTGGCAGTGCAGGAGATCGACCTCGACGTGATGGTCAACCTGACGCTGGCCGACCTGCAGGATGCCCAGCGCGCCCGCGTGAGCACCGAGTGGCGCACCGACCTGCGCAGCGCCGAACTGGAGCCCGGCCTGGTGCGGCTGGCGCTGCGCAACCTGCTGAACAACGCGCTGCGCCATGCCGGACCCGAGGCGACGATCACGCTGCGCATCGAGGAGCGGCGCAACCCGCCCCTGCTGGTGTGGTCGGTGCTGGACGACGGTCCGGGCATGCCGGGCGGCGCCGAGCAGGCGCAGGCGCTGGCGCGCGGCAAGGCATCGGCCCCGGCAGTCCAGGGCCTGGGTCTGCGCGTGGTGCGCGAAGTGGCCCACCGTCACGGCGGCCAGTTGGAGCTCGCGGCCATCCAGCCGCATGGCCTCAGGGCCAGTCTGGTGCTGCCCCTCCCGGAATGATGGCGGGCTGATCCCGGGTTGGTGCCGGGCTGGCCGCGGCTCGTCTCCGCGCCCGCAGGCCCCCCCCGATACGGGCGGCCCGGGCTAGGGATGGAAGCCGCCGTCGACCGGGCGCGGCGTATACCATCGGCCGGTGCATCGACGTGGCGTATTGATCCTTCTGGCGGGCAGCGCCGGCATCCCTGCCCGGGGTGCCGACCTGCCCGCCCGGCTGACGCTGGTCGACGGCCGCGCGACGATTCACCTCGGCTCGCGGCCCGTCCGTGCCGCCGTGGGCCTACCGCTGCCGGCGGGCACGCTCGTCGACACCGATGCGCAATGCCAGTTGCTGCGCGTCGAGTGGCCCGACGGCAGCGCGCTGGACCTGGGCGGCAGCACACGGCTGATGCTCTCGCCACCGCCGCTGACGGGCCTGCCGGCGGGGTCGTTCTACCTGCTGCAGGGCTTCGCCAAGTTCTCGGCTGCCGCACCCGGCCATGGCTGGGCCACGCCACTGCTGGCGGCCGCTCCCGCGGCCGGGGTGGCGGTCCTGTCGGTCGACGCCGGCAGCGGTGAGACGCTGATGTTCGCCGAGAGCGGCGCCTGGCGCCTGACACAGCGCAGCGGCAGCATCCGCGACGCGCTGCCCGCGGGCGCCGCATTGCGCCTGAGCGCCGGGCGCAATGCCGAGCACCTGCCGCGGCCGCCGGCCGACTGGCTGCCGCGCCTGCCGCGTGCCTTCCGCGACACGCTGCCGCTGCGGCTGGCCCAGGTGGCCGGCCGCGAGGCCACGGCCGAGGCATTGCCGCCGCTGCCCTATGCCGAGTTGCAGCCCTGGCTCACCGCCGAGCCGGCGCTGCGGCGCGAGTTCCCGCACCGCTTTGCGCAGCGCTTGTCGGAAGGTGAATTTCGCGCAGCCGTGAGGGCGCACTTGCGTCAACATCCTGAGTGGACCGCGCTGCTCGACCCGCCCAGGAAGAAGCCCTGAAACTCGTGCCGCGCCAGCGCTGGCCGACCGCGTGATCCCGATCCAAGCCGTACCCCCAGGACCTCGACATGAAACTGCTGGTCAAGTTCAACCTGATCTTCTTCGCCGTGGTGGCCTTGGGCATCGCGATATCGGGCTTCATCGCCCGCGACATCCTGCTGGCCAATGCGCGCGAGGAGGTGCTCAACAACGGCCGGCTGCTGATGGAGAGCGCGCTGGCCGTGCGCGGCTACACCTCGGGCCAGATCACCAAGCTGCTCGAAACCCAGATGAAGTACGAGTTCCTGCCGCAGGCCGTGCCGAGCTACTCGGCCACCGAGGTCCAGAACGCGCTGCACAAGAAATACCCCGAGTACGCCTACAAGGAAGCGACGCTGAACCCGACCAACCCGCGCGACCGCGCGAGCGGCTGGGAAGTCGACATCGTCAACCAGTTCCGCAACTCGGCCGACCTGAAGGAATTCGTGGGACAGCGCGACACGCCGGCCGGCCCGTCCGTCTACGTGTCGCGGCCGCTGCGCATCTCCGACCCGGCCTGCCTGCGCTGCCACTCCAGCGTCGAGGCCGCACCGAAGACCCTGGTCGACAAGTACGGACCGGCCAATGGCTTCGGCTGGAACCTCAACGAGGTGATCGGCGCGCAGATCGTATCGGTGCCGATGGCCGTGCCGCTGGCGCGGGCCGACCGCTCGCTGACGGTGTTCCTCGGTTCGCTGATCGGTGTCTTCCTGGTCGTCGGCCTGGTGCTGAACCTGATGATCTGGGCAGTCGTCGTGCGCCCGGTGACCCGGCTGTCGGAACTCGCCGACCGCGTCAGCCAGGGCGACCTGGCCGCACCGGAATTCCCCAACCAAGGCCGCGACGAGATCGCTGTGCTGGCCACGTCCTTCTCGCGCATGCGCGCCAGCGTCGTGCAGGCGATGAAGATGCTGGAATCGACCTGAACACGGCGTCGTTCCCGACCCCGCCCTGTTGATCGCCTGAACGCCGATGTCCATCCCCGCGCGCCTGGGCAAGTACACCGTCACCGAGGTGCTCGGCGAGGGCGCCATGGGCATTGTCTACAAGGGCTTCGACCCCGACATCAAGCGCGAGGTGGCGCTGAAGACCCTGCGCGTCGCCGCCGGTGATGACGCCGGCGACGGCGTCTCGCAGGCAGACCGCTTCCGCAACGAAGCCCAGGCCGCCGGGCGCTTGATGCACCCGGGCATCGTCGCGGTGTACGACTACGGCCGCGAGGCCGGGCTCGATTTCATCGCGATGGAGTACGTGCGCGGCCACACCATCAGCCGCTACCTGTCCCAGGCCGTGGCCGGGCAGCTCAGCATCGGAGACGACGACGTGCTGGCCATCATCGGCCAGTTGCTGGATGCCCTCGCCCATGCGCATGATCAGGGCGTCTGGCACCGCGACATCAAGCCGTCCAACCTGATCATGACCCGCTCCGGCAAGATCAAGGTGGCCGACTTCGGCATCGCGCGCATCGAGTCTGCCGGGCTCACACGCGCCGCCACCCTGATCGGTACGCCGATGTACATGGCACCCGAGCAGTTCCAGGGCCTGGTCATCGACCATCGGGTCGACATCTATGCGGCCGGCGTGGTGCTCTACCAGCTGCTGTGCGGGCATCCACCGTTTACCGGCGCGCCAGAGGCACTGATGTACCGCGCCGTGCACGAGGCCCATGTGCCGCCGTCACAGCTGCCGGGCCTGTCGCACCTGCGCTCGTATGACGCGGTGCTCGCGCGCGCCCTGGCCAAGCGGCCGGCAGAACGCTATGCCGACGCGGCCACCTTCCGTGAAGCACTGGCGACGGTCGTCGGCCGCCGGCTCAACGACGCCGTGTCCGAGGCCACCGTCACCGCCTTGCTGCCGCCTCGAGGCAACGCCCAGCCGCGCGACCGCGGCACCGGCTCCAGCACCGCGTCGAACCATTTCGACCCGGCCGTGCTGGCCCAGGCCGAGGCCTCGCTGGCGCGCCTGGTGGGCCCGCTCGCCCAGGTGCTGGTCCGCCGCGCGGCGCGCGATTGCAGCGACCTGCCATCGCTCTACGCCAGGCTCGCCGAGCAGGTCACTGACCCCGCTGCGCGGCAGGCCTTCGTCAGCCAGGTGGCGGTGCTCAGCACCGGCAGCCGTTCGATGGGCTCCGCAGCCCCGGTTGCACCGCCCACGGCGGGAAGCCACACGAAGGTGCCGTTCCAGCGCACCGGCACGATGACCCCCCAGGGCGCTGGCGTGCCGGTCAGTGCGGAGCTTCAGGCCGAGGCGCAGCGCCTGCTGGCCAAGCGCCTGGGGCCGATCGCCCAACTGGTCGTGCGGCGCGCGGCGGCGGCAGCACCGCTGCGCCAGGACTTCATCGCCCGTCTGGCAGAGTCGCTCGACGATGTCGCCGCTCGGCAATCGCTGATCGACGCGTTGAACCGCCTGCCCAGCTGATGCCGGGGTGACCCTCATCCGTGTGGACAGCAATCCGCACCGATGCAGGACAATGGACGCCATGTTGCAACAGCGCACGATCAAGTCCATGACCCGCGCGGTCGGCGTCGGCATGCACAGCGGGCAGAAGGTCGAACTGGTCCTGAAGCCCGCGGCGCCGGACACGGGCATCGTATTTCGGCGCGTGGACCTGCCCCAGCCGGTCGCGATCCCGGTGCGTGCCCAGTCGGTGTCGGACACCCGCATGGCCTCCACGATCTCCGTCGGCGGTGACCCGGATGCGCCCAAGGTGCAGACCATCGAGCACTTCATGAGCGCCTGCTGCGGACTGGGCCTGGACAACCTCGTGGTGGACATCACCGCCGACGAGGTGCCCATCCTCGACGGCTCGGCGGCCAGCTTCGTGTTCCTGCTGCAGAGCGCCGGCATCGTCGAGCAGGACGCGCCGCGCCGCTTCATCCGGGTCAAGGAGCCGGTCGAGGTGCGTCAGGGCGAAGGCAAGCGCCTGATGTGGGCGCGCCTGGACCCGTACCATGGCTTCAAGCTCAGCTTCGAGATCGACTTCGACCATCCGGCCGTCGATGCCACAGGCCAGCGCGTCAGCTTCGACATGGGCTCCGGCCGCTACCGACGCGACATCGCGCGTGCCAGGACATTCGGCTTCACCAAGGATGTGGAGGCCATGCGATCGCGAGGCCTGACGCTGGGAGGGAGCATGGACAATGCCATCGTCGTCGACGACAGCCGGGTACTCAATGCCGATGGTCTGCGCTACGACGATGAGTTTGCCAAGCACAAGATTCTCGATGCCATCGGTGACCTGTACAACGCCGGTTATCCGATGCTCACGCACTACACCGCCTACAAGAGCGGCCATGCGTTGAATAACCTGCTGTTGCGAACCCTGCTGGACCGGCCGCAGGCCTGGGAATGGGTGACATTCAGCGACGATGCGCTGGCTCCCGCCGGCTTTGCCGAAACCGCTCCCGCCTGGTGATCGTCGACTGCCCCGCAGCGCCCTGATGCTGATCTTCCGTCTCGTCTTCGGATTGCTGCTGCTGGCCAGCCTGGTCTGCCTGGCGATGTACGTCGGCACCCGCCGCACGGTCTGGCGGCGACGGGCCGTGCTGGTCCTGAAGTGGGCGTTGATTGCGGCGCTGGGCTTCTTTGGCGTGCTGGTGCTGGAACGGCTTGCGGTGATGCTCTAAGCCCTGGCAAAGGCCCACTCACACGTCCATGCGTCTTTACTGGCTTCCGATCGGCTTGTTCGCCATCCTGGCGTCTACCTCGGTATTCTTCTTCGTGCTGCACCTGAGCACGCAGGAACCGGTACCGCTGGCCCGTGCCAGGGCCGCCTGGCGATGGGCCATGGTGGTGGCACTGGGCAGCTTCGACATCTGGATCTTCAGCCGTTTGGTCGTAGGCATCCGCGCGCTGTTCTGAGGCCGCGCCGCTGGCCAACCTGGCGCGGCGATCCGCCCGTACAGCTCCACCTCGATCAGCCAGGACGCACGCATTGCGCCAGCCATCCTCGTGTGTGCTGTGGAGCGCCCAGCAGCGCCTCCAGCCCAAAGAGAAAGGGGTGAGCGCCCTTCAGCGTTCACCCCGGATCTTCCAGGGCCGCCGCTTCTCAGCGGCGGCCGTCAGCATTCAACGCGCGCGGCGACGACCGGCGGCACCGGCACCCAGCAGGGCCATCGTGACAAGCGCCAGGCTGGCCGGCTCTGGCGTGCCTGGGGGCGGCGTGACGGTCGGATCGGGCAAGGTGCAGGCGGTCGGGTTCGTCGGGTCGGTGCAATCGAACTTGATGTTGTCGATGTAGGCCACGCCAAGCACCTTCAGCATCGACACATCACCCCCCGCGTTGCCGCCGGGATTGGTGCCATCGGCGATGACCACGTCGTCCTGCCATTCCCAGACACCGGAGCCGGGATAGACCAACGTGGTACCGCCCAGCGGTTGCGGGGTGGCCGCACTGTCGAACGCGGTGATGGTCTGGTTACCAGCCGTTCCGCCGCCGACAACGCTGAGCGTCAGAACGTCGAAATGGAAGCGCGATCGGTCGAAGGTGATGGCGTAGTTGGCACCGCCGACGAAACCGAAGGCCTTGCGGTCCGGCGTGCCGGGGGCGTTCTTCAGATCTGTCGGGTCCGGGGCCACGTTGGAGTCCGCGTTGTAGCCCTGGATCAGGCTGGGCTCGCTCCCCACGCTCAACATCGTGAACTTGATGCCATAGGTGGAGAAGTACTGGTCGGCCAGATCGACACCTGCACCCGCGGCATGGGTGATGGCGTCATTGAAGTCGAGGGTCAGCGTGGTCAGCGCACCGGCCTGGGCTGCCAGGGGTGCAAAACAGCCCATAGCGATAACCGCGGCCACCGGGCGAAAGAGTTTCAGCATGTGTTTTACCTGGCAATCTGTTGAATTGACCCGACTGCGATACAGCAGCAGGGCGGGTTTTCATGGCATGAGCGAACTTTAACGAAGCGCCACGCTTACGGTTGTGTCGCTTACCCTTCGTTCAGGGGGGGTAGGGAGGTGCGGACCCTTGAATGGTGGGGGCAGACAGGCTAGTACACTTTTTTCGTGGAAACCAAGTGGCTCGAAGACTTCGTCAGCCTCGCC
>ERZ650309.344-NODE-344-length-23249-cov-7.594119_pt1 | contig 23249 bp, 20 predicted proteins | sample MGYA00376245_ERZ650309 | MGnify/ENA primary metagenome ERZ650309 (study PRJEB26733, sample SAMN07839294) | wastewater metagenome | biome: urban; feature: wastewater treatment plant; material: waste water | place: USA: North Carolina | collected 2016-04-26 ...
GATCTCCAAAAAAAGCCATAATGGCTGGTTGGCATTTATGTATCCGCGTTTATTATTGGCAAGAGATTTACTAAGCAATGATGGTGTTATTTTTATAAGTATTGATGATAATGAACAAGCTAATTTAAAGTTGCTTTGTGATGATGTTTTTGGGGAAGAAAATTTTTTAGCACAGTTAATTTGGGAAAAAATACACAGCACAAAAAATGATGCTAAATATTATTCAGATAATCATGAATATATTTTATGCTATGCTAAAAATATAGGCACAGTAAAAGTCGATTTATTAGAAAGAACTGAAGAAATGAATTCACGTTATCAAAATCCAGATAACGATGAGAGAGGGGCTTGGTCTTCAGGTGACTTAGTAGCAAACGAAGAGAGAAAAGAAGGATATTATGAAGTCATAAGCCCCCAAGGTAAAATCTTTAATGTTCCGAAAGGTAAACATTGGGTTTATTCCAAAAATAATATGGAAAAATTAATTGCGGAAAATAGGATTTGGTTTGGGGTTAATGGAGATGCGTTTCCTAGGCTAAAAAGATTTTTATCTGAAGTATTACAAGGCCGAAAACCTTCTACATTTTTATCTAGTAAAGAAGTTGGACATAATCAAGAAGCAAAAAGAGAGGTAAAAGCTTTATTTAATCAAGAACAATTTTTTGAAACACCAAAACCCATTAGATTATTAGATAGAATTTTAAAACTTTCAACAACAGACGATAAAAACTCTATAATTCTTGACTTTTTCGCAGGTTCAGGCACAACAGGCCATGCCGTTATGCAGCTTAATGCACAAGACGGCGGCAACCGTAAATTTATTTTGTGCCAAATAGATGAGCCAATCAAAGAAGATAAACCTGCTTACAAATTTTGTATAAACAACAACTTACCGCCAGTTATTAGCAGCATCACCATCGAACGCCTAAAACGTGCAGGCGCAAAAATTGCCAAAGACATAGAAACAGAAAACAGCAAAACAGGACTGTTTGACGAAGACAAAAAACAAGTGCCTGATATTGGCTTTAAAGTATTTGACAGTGTAGAAGCACCAAAACTAAAAGTAAATGACAAAGGACAAATTTTAATTATTCAAAATGACGCAGACGCTTTAAGTCGTATTTACAATATGATATTTACCGTTGGCTTAGACGAACCCACACAAGTACCACAAGAAGTTGTAAAAGATTGCATTTACAAAATCGGCAACCATTATTACATAACCAACAGCGAGAAAATAACCAGTGATGATTATTCAAACGCCATTAAAAACGGCAAGGTGTTTATTGACGGTTGGACAGCCAGCCTAAACGGAACTTTGCAGAACTATAAAGAAGACGTAAAAATAGTGTTTTAATATAATTACAGTTTTTCTAAACGCTCTTTAAAAAGAGGTTTTTTTGCTTTGGTATATAGTATTTAAGCAAAGAATCCTCCTCCCTTTATGAAAAAGGGAGGCTGGGAGGGACTTGGAAAACACATAAGCCCTAAAATTGCCCAAACGATGAGGCAAACATGTTAAAAAACATCTGTTTTCTCTTTTGTGTCGCGTTGTGTACCCATAGCCAAGCCGATGACTTAGGCGACTTTATTGCTCATTTAGCTCCCAAAGACCCAACACCTGTTGCCTTAAAACCGATTGCTAAACTCCAAGAAGCGGCTATATCAGCGATTAGTTTTGTGGGTAAACCTTATTCGTTTGGTGGTAGTAATCCTGATACTGGCTTTGATTGCAGCGGTTTGGTGCAATATGTGTTAGATCAGTCAGGGGTAAAAAAATTGCCCCGTACCTCACGTGAGATGTATGACTATAGCAGCCCTGTCGATACCGAAAGTTTAGTCGTGGGTGACTTATTATTTTTTCGGACTAATAATGCTAATCAAATTAACCATGTGGGTATTTATGTGGGCGAAGGGCGATTTATTCACTCACCCTCTACAGGCAATGTGATTCGTTTAGATAAATTGGTGCAAAACTATTGGCAAAAAGCGTTTGTGGGGGGGAGAAGAGTGTTGGATTTGGGGCAGGACACAACAAAATAAATTGCCGACTTGCCGTTCAAAGATTGTTCATTTTAAAGATGAGAGAAAATCATTATCGTTTGTGAATAACCATGTTAAAATGCAAGAATTAATTTTCCCTCCCTGTCTTGAGACTCTGTGATGTTTAGCAATATCAATCTTGCCCAATTTGACCCAGATTTAGCCCAAGCTATTAGCCAAGAAGATGCTCGCCAAGAAGCGCACATCGAGTTAATTGCTTCCGAAAACTACTGCTCACCCTTAGTAATGGCCGCTCAAGGGTCTAAATTAACCAACAAATACGCCGAAGGTTATCCTGGTAAGCGTTATTATGGCGGTTGTGAGTATGTTGATATTGTTGAAAGTTTAGCCATTGAACGTGCCAAAAAATTGTTTGGTGCTGACTATGCTAACGTACAACCACACTCAGGCTCTCAAGCGAATGGTGCGGTATTTTTAGCCTTATTAAATGCGGGTGACACCGTATTGGGTATGAGCTTAGCACATGGTGGTCACTTAACTCACGGTGCAAAAGTTAACTTCTCTGGTAAGTCCTATAACGCGGTTCAGTATGGTTTAAACCCCACAACTGGCGAAGTTGATTATGACGAAGTAGAAAGATTAGCCTTAGAACACAAGCCAAAAATGATTATTGCTGGTTTTTCTGCGTATTCTCGGATTATGGATTGGCAGCGTTTCCGTGACATCGCCGATAAAGTGGGCGCGTATTTAATGGTCGATATGGCACACGTTGCTGGTTTGGTTGCAGCAGGTGTGTATCCAAATCCAGTACAAATTGCTGACGTGACTACCACAACTACTCACAAAACATTGCGTGGCCCACGTTCTGGTTTGATTTTGGCGCGTAAAAACGAAGAAATTGAAAAGAAATTAAACTCTGCGGTGTTTCCGGGCAATCAAGGTGGCCCATTGATGCACGTTATTGCCGCAAAAGCAGTATGTTTCTTAGAAGCCATGCAGCCTTCTTTTGTTGATTACCAAAAACAAGTGGTTAAAAACGCCCAAACTATGGCTGCTGTGTTTATTGAGCGTGGTTATGATGTTGTTTCTAATGGCACAGACAATCATTTATTCTTGGTTTCTTTTGTTGGCAAAGAGTTAACAGGTAAAGATGCTGATGCTGCTTTAGGCAAAGCAGGCATTACTGTTAATAAAAACGCTGTGCCTAACGACCCACGTTCACCATTTGTGACGTCTGGTATTCGTGTTGGTACACCTGCGGTAACAACGCGTGGTTTTGCTGAAGCCGAAGTGGCTGCTTTAGCTAACTGGATGTGTGATATTTTAGATAATCCAACTGATGAAGCTGTGATTGCTCGTGTAGCTAAACAGGTTCATACCATTTGCCAACAGTTCCCTGTTTATAAAGCTTAACCCTTCGCTCAGGGGACACACTTTGACTGCGCTCAGGGAGCTAGTTTTGGCCAGCCTTGAGCCAGCCGAAGGGTCGAAACCCCAAAAAAGCTAAATAAAAAAAGACGCTATATGCGTCTTTTTTTATTTATATAAACCTTATTTTTTTTGTGGTTTTATGATAAATGTATTTACAAATATAAACGATAACTATTATCATTAGTAATATATTTATGTTGGGTAATGGTATATGCGTTATTCGGTTTTATGGCCTGTGTTATTAACAGGACTTTTAGCAGGTTGTTTATCAGAGCAAAAAGAGACAAATGCGGTAAGCAATACGACAAATGCCAATACCACTCAAATGGTGGCTTTGGGTGATAAGCTTTTTCATGATGTTTCTTTGTCGAGTCAAGGTAATCAAGCTTGTGCTTCTTGTCACAATGTCAATCAGGCTTTTTCAGATGCCGATCAAACAATGCCTGTGTCTAAAGGCTCTGAAGTAGGGCAGTTTGGTACACGTAATACACCTGCTGCCAGTTATACCCGCTTTATTCCAGATCTTCATCAAGAACAAGAAGATGGCGAAACCTTGTGGAAAGGTGGTTTGTTTTTAGATGGCCGCGTCAATAGTTTAGAAGAACAAGCCCAAAAGCCGTTTTTAAATCCTGCCGAAATGAATAATAAAGATGCTGCGGATGTTGTTGCCAAACTACGTGCCAGTACCAATGCCAATTTATTTCGTGAGGTGTTTGGCAGTGATGCTTTAGATATTGGCAAAGAAGATCAAGCATTTGGTCAAATGGCACAAGCCATTGCCGCTTTTGAACGCACACCTGTTTTTAGCCCATTTAGCTCAAAGTTTGATTTTTATTTACAGGGCAAAGCGCAATTCACCACCTTAGAGTTGCAAGGCATGAGTTTATTTATTCGTGCAGATAAAGGCAATTGTGCTGCTTGTCATCCTGTCACGGCCAGTGCCGATGGAACACCTGCATTATTCACCGATTTTAGTTATGACAATATTGGTGTACCACGTCATCCAAACCGTCAATTTTTTACAGAAAATTTTGTTGATGAGGGTTTAGCTAAAACCACCAATGATCCCACGTTACGTGGCCAATTCCGTGTCGCGACACTACGTAATATCGCTAAAACGGCACCCTATATGCACAATGGTCGTTTTGACAACTTACGTGAGGTTGTTGAGTTTTATAACACGCGTGATGTTGAACCTCAACGTTGGGGCGAACCTGAAGTACCTGAAACAGTGAATCGTGATGAGCTAGGGAATTTGCGTCTAACTGACCGAGAAATTGATGCGATTGTTGCCTTTTTAAATACTTTATCTGATGGTTATCAGCCTTAAAAATCTTGGAGTTTATTATGTTTCGTCCCTTATTAACGGCATTAACTGTAGCCATCTTTGCTAGTCATAGTTATGCAGAGTCTTTAGACGATTTACGTGCTGAGTTAGCTAAACAAAAAGCGCAAATTGCTGCACAACAAAGTCAATTAGAAGCATTAGCAACGGCTGTTGAAAACCAAAAAGCGACTGCAAGCAATAGTGCAACGACAGTCGGTTTTTATGGCGAAGTGCATTACAACAGCTTTAAAGAGCCTGATCCTGCCATTGGTAAAAATAATGTTCATGCCCATCGTGCGGTGATTTTATTAAGTCATGCCTTTAATGATAATTTACGCTTTTATAGTGAAATTGAGTTTGAGGGAGCAGCAGACGAAACCGAAATTGAAACAGAATTAGAGCAATTATTTATTGATTGGCGTGTACATCCAAAATTAGCCTTAAATATTGGTCAGTTTTTATTACCTGTCGGTTTATTAAATGAAAGCCATGAACCTAATGTGTTTTATGGTGTTGAGCGTAACCCTGTTGAAGAGAAAATTATTCCTGCAACATGGTGGGAAAAAGGCGTGATGGTGCGTGCTGTACCTGCTGAAGGCTTAGCGGTGGATGTGGCTGTGCATAATGGTTTGCGTGGTGATATTAACACCTTGGGTGGGGCAGATGGTTTGCGTGAGTTCCGTCAAGAGTTTGGTGGTTCACGTGCCGAAGATTTAGCCTATACCTTGCGGGTAAAATACCAAGTGATTAATGGCTTAGAATTGGCGGCTAGTTTTCAACAACAAGAAAATATTACCCAAAGTCATGATTTAGTCGTTGGTGGCAAAGCATCGGCACAGTTAATGACGGCGCACGTTGATTATCATTGGCAAGGTTTTGGTTTGCGTGTGTTGGGTGCGCAATGGGATATTGATAATGCTGTTGCTAAAGCGACGGGTGCTGACAAATTAGCAGGCTTTTATGTTGAGCCATCATGGAAAGTGACTGATAAAGTTGGTGTTTTTGCACGATATAATCAATGGAATACGGCTGCTAATCAGGTGGGTAAAAGCGATGATGAGCAGTTAAATGTTGGCGTAAATTATTGGATTGATCCGCGTGTTGTCTTAAAAGCGGATATTCAAAATACCAACCAAAAAAATAAAGCAGGTGATGGTTTTAATTTAGGGGTTGGTTTGAGTTTTTAAGAACTAGGTAGCCCGTGTGAAATGTAACGTAACACGGGTTAAATTATAAAAAACAAATGGTTATGTTTTTTCACAAAACCATTTTTTTATGCCCGTATTTCGCTACGCCAAAAACAAATTAATCACATCAGCGACGGCAACGGGGTCTTCTAATTGTGGATAATGGCCTAAATGAGGCAACCACTGTAATTTTGCAGTGGGAATTTGAGAAGCTAACTTTTCAGCAATAGCAGCAACAGCCACAGGATCTTTTTGTCCCCACAAAATAAGTACAGGAATATCCAAACGGGTTAATGGCGGCAACCAACGATGGGCAAAACGATAACGCTCGTCAATATAACTAATGGTTTGTGCTAAACGTTCTTTGCCTTGCTTATAAACCAAACTCGCCCACATCATTTCTAGTTCTTGTTTGCTGATCTTTTTGGCTAAGATTTTTTGTAGTTGCAGCATAAAAATCGGCTTGAGCGAAATTTTGGCAAAAAACTCAGCAAAGGGCGAACGTAACAGTTTCTGAGAGGGCGTAAGCTGTGCTAAATCAATATAAACGCTGCCATTCATCAGTAATACCGATTGCACGTTAAAACCTAATAATTTGCGTTCGCGGCGTGCTAATAATTCACAGGTGACACTAGTTCCCATATCATGGGCAATGATTTTTACCCGTTTAATACCTAATTGTTTCAGCAGCAACTCAACAATGTCTGCCTGCTCCATTAAGGAATAACTGTGTTGATCGGGTTTGTCAGACAGACCAAAGCCTAAAAAGTCTAAACACACAATGCGTTTTTCATCGCCTAAAAGCGGAATCAAAGCGTGCCAATCATAAGAGCTTGACGGAAAACCGTGTAGCAACAGAATGGCATCACTGTGTTTTGTGCCAAAATCGCGATAAAAAACATTGTAGCCAACAAAAGTGGCATAACTTCCTTGTGCTTGCCATTGGGCAAGTGCTGTTGGCAGCGATTTTGACACAATCATTCTCCTAGCTTGCAACTAAACTAATATCCCATGCCTGTAAATAGTCCTTTTCTTCGTCAATATCGGCGGCTGTTAAGGGGTGATTAGCCAACCAACCATCAGGAAATTGCATAATAAAATGCAAACCATCGCTACTAATTTTGAGATCAGGTAAGGGCTCTGGACTACGGCTATGATGTACCAATGCCGCTAAACGTAATAACACCGCAATGTTAAATAAAGATGTACCACCTTTACTCATTAATTGCACTTTTTGTTCATTACGAATTTTGCGGCGATGACAAGCTACTAATAGGGCTAAACGTTCTTGCTCTGCCTGAGAAAAACCAGCCACATCAGAATATTGCAATAAATAAGCACCATGTTTGTGATAGCTGCTGTGTGAAATGGCTAAGCCAATTTCGTGTAATAAAGCGGCTCGACGCAATAAATCTTCGTCTTCTTCATCAATCGTTAAGGAGCTATGTAATTGTTGATAAAAATTTTCGGCAGTTTGTGCCACACGTTTAGCTTGAGCAGTATCCACATGATAACGAGCCATTAATGCATTGGCGCTACGGTCACGAATGTCTTCATGGCTAAAACGACCCAACATGTCATAGAGTACGCCTTCGCGTAATGCACCATCTGAATAATTCATGGTTTCGAGGTTTAACTCGTCAAATACCGCCTGAATAATCGCATAACCTGCGGGTAAAATGGCGCGGCGATCATCTTTTAAACCAACGACATTTAATTCGCTAACGTGTTTGCAAGCCAAAACCACATCACGAACTTTGGCTAAGCCTTCTTTGGTAATAAAGCCTTCAGGGCTTGCCCAACCATTTTGTGCCAAAATTTGCCGAGTTGCTTTGATTGTGCCACTAGAACCGACCACAGAATGCCAGCCTAAATCACGGTAAGCATTAGCAATGGCCATGACTTCTTGGCGTGCGGCCATAATCGCTTTGTCTAAAGCTTTGGCACTGATGCTGCCATCAGCAAAAAAACGTTGGGTATAAGCCACGCAGCCCATTTGTAAGGATTCGGTGGCTAAAGGCTCAAAATTTTCACCAATAATAAACTCGGTTGAGCCACCGCCAATATCGACCACCAAACGACGGCCTTCTTCGGCGAGGGTGTGAGAAACCCCTAAATAAATTAACCGTGCTTCTTCGCGGCCAGCAACGATCTCAATGCGTTTTTTGAGGATATGTTCGGCTTGTTCAATAAATTGTGCGGAATTATTGGCTTGGCGTAGGGCATTGGTGGCGACAATACGCAAATAACGCAAAGGAATGGCTTGTAAGCGTTGAGCAAAACGTGCCAAACAAGCTAACGCCCGTGCTTGTGCCTCAGGGGTGAGGTTTTTATCTTTATCAAAGCCTGCGCCCAGTTGCACCTTTTCCGATAAACTGTCAATACGGCGTACTTCACCGTGATCTAAACGGGCAATGGCTAAGTGAAAGCTATTTGAGCCTAAATCAATGGCAGCTAACAGACTACCTTCAGTCAATTGTCGATTCATGAAATACCTGTTTGATGAGTTGGAGCGAATAGACAAAATTGCCAATGGTTACAAACCCATGTGACAAACGCTTGAAAAATGGCTTTTTTCGCCCCATAAATTGCAAATACATTTTTGTATAAGATATAACAGCTTTGGATGCGTAAAAAAAGTCTGTTATTATCGCACTTTATTTATTTGGAGAAACCCATGAGCAATCCATTAATTGTTAATACTACCGATGCCCAATTTGAAGCTGACGTGTTAAGTGCCGATGGTTTAGTCTTAGTTGATTACTGGGCTCCTTGGTGTGGTCCTTGCAAAATGATTGCTCCAATTTTAGATGATTTAGCTGGTGAGTACGAAGGTAAAGTAAAAATTGTCAAAGTTAATGTCGATGATAACCCAGCAAGTGCTGCAAAATACGGTGTTCGTGGCATTCCAACCTTGAGTTTATTCAAAGGCGGTCAAGTTGTTGCAACAAAAGTGGGTGCTTTGGCAAAATCCCAATTGACAGCCTTCTTAGATTCTAATATATAATATATACCCAAGGCGGCCATATACTTCCTAATAGGTCGCCTTTCGTCCCGCGCAGCCGCTCTGTTAGGCATCACATCATATAACTCTGTCTACAGCGCAACTGATATTCCCCAAGATTAATCAGGACTTATGCAAGATCGCGCATGTCATGCGTTTTTGTGCTTAAAGTTCCCCGTATATTAGTTGATGAAGGCGGTATGCGAGCATTTTCGCATTCTCTGTTTTGCAGCATTTCTATGAACCTGACCGAACTCAAAAAGAAACCTATCGCCGAATTAGTACAAATTGCAGATGTTATGCATTTAGACAATATGGCGCGTAACCGTAAACAAGATGTCATTTTTGCTATTTTGAAACGTCACGCCATGAACGGCGAAGAAATTTATGGTGATGGTGTCCTCGAAATTTTGAGCGACGGCTTTGGTTTTTTACGCTCATCCGAAGGCTCTTATTTGGCTGGCCCTGACGATATTTATGTCAGTCCTTCACAAATTCGTCGTTTTAACCTCAGAACAGGTGACACGATTGCAGGTACAATTCGTCCACCTAAAGAAGGCGAGCGTTATTTTGCCTTATTAAAAGTGAATCATATTAACTATGACTCACCTGAAAATGCCCGTAACAAGATTTTATTTGAAAACTTAACGCCATTATTCCCAACAGAGCGTTTAGTCCTTGAGTTAGGTAACGGCTCTACCGAAGATTTAACTGCCCGTGTGATTGATTTGGTTGCGCCAGTGGGTAAAGGTCAACGTTCGTTGATTGTTGCACCACCTAAAGCAGGTAAAACCATTCTTTTGCAAAATATTGCGCACTCAATTGCCCGTAACAATCCAGAAGTTCATTTAATTGTATTATTAATTGATGAACGTCCTGAAGAAGTGACAGAGATGATTCGTACGGTGCGTGGCGAAGTGGTTGCTTCAACCTTTGATGAGCCGCCAGCTCGTCACGTTCAAGTGGCTGAAATGGTCATTGAAAAAGCCAAACGTTTGGTTGAACACAAAAAAGATGTGGTGATTTTATTAGATTCGATCACCCGTTTAGCACGTGCCTATAACACCGTCATTCCTTCATCAGGTAAAGTGTTAACAGGTGGTGTGGATGCCCATGCTTTAGAACGTCCAAAACGTTTCTTTGGTGCAGCAAGGTCGATTGAAGAGGGTGGCTCTTTAACCATTATTGCGACTGCTTTGGTAGAAACTGGTTCTAAAATGGACGAAGTTATCTTTGAAGAATTCAAAGGTACAGGTAATCATGAAGTTCACTTGGATCGTCGTATTGCCGAGAAACGTGTATTCCCATCCATCAACATTAAGAAGTCAGGTACTCGTCGTGAAGAGCGCTTGATGGCCGATGATGAATTGAAGAAAGTATGGATTTTACGCAAAATCTTACATCCAATGGACGAGATTGCAGCAATTGAGTTCTTGTTGGATAAAATGAAAGACACCAAGACCAATGATGACTTCTTTGAAGCCATGAAGCGTAAACAGTAATACCGCTCACCCAAATCCTCTCTCTCGGAGAGGATTGAGCTGAAGGCAAAAAATAAAACCTCGTGTTAGGCAACTAGCACGAGGTTTTTTATAATTTTAATGCTTATGGTTGACACGAGCCTGATGGCGTAGCTCGTTTTCTAAGCGATGGAGTAGTTTTAGCGTGTTGGCGACAGTGTTTGCAGCAACGCTGTCTCCGTCTAGCATATCATGTTGCATAGCTTCGAGTTGTAAAATTTGTTGATGAATTTCTTTGGCATCAACACGACTAACGTCTAAAGTTACCATCGTCATTTGGGCATCTCCTGTGCAGATTATGGGTACTACACAAGATATAGACGAAGAATGTAGGGTTTGCCAGTTTTTAAGCCTGATACTCTTTAAAATACTCGCGAAATTTAAGCACTTTTGGCGCAACCACAAACTGACAGTAGCCCTGTTGTGGGTGATTATTAAAATAGTTTTGATGATAGGCTTCGGCTGAATAAAAGGGTACAGCATCGCTAATTTGCGTGACTATTGTTTGGCTAAATACTTTTTGCTGGCTAAGCTGCTCAATAAAAGCGGTTGCTAGCTGTTTTTGTTCAACAGATTGGCAAAAAATCACTGAGCGATATTGTGTGCCAACGTCATTGCCTTGACGATTTAACGTGGTTGGATCATGAATGGCAAAAAAGATGGTTAAAAGTTGTTCAAAACTAATCACTTCAGCATCAAAATCAATTTTAACCACTTCGGCATGACCTGTTGCACCAGTGCAAATTTGCTCATAAGATGGATTTGCCCGCGCACCGCCTGCATAACCCGATGTCACCTGTTGCACACCTTTGACCCGTTGAAACACGGCTTCTAGACACCAGAAACAACCACCACCTAATATTGCAGTTTGTGTATTCATTATCGGTTCTCCAGTTTTGCTATTTACAGACGCTCATAAACCACAAAATCATAATGTGTGGCTTGTGGCTCATAATAATGGGCTTCACGACCTAACTCTTGCCATTGCGCTTTATTAATAGACGGAAAAAAGGCATCGCCTGTTACAACTTTTTTAACTTCGGTTAAATATAAACGGTCAGCTAAGGCTAATGTTTGTTGATAAATTTGTGCACCACCCATAATAAAGGCTTCGTTAATGCCACTAATTTCTGCCAAACTGTTAGCCATTTTTAAAGCTTCATCAATACTACAAACGATTTTTATGCCGTCTGCTGTAAAATTTGGATTATTACTAATAACAATATTATGGCGATTGGGTAGAGGTTTCCCAATAGATTCATAGGTTTTGCGTCCCATGATGACAATATTACCTGTGGTTAAGCGGCGAAAATATTTTAAATCTTCGGGTAAATACCAAGGCAATTTGTTATCAATACCAATACAGCCATTTTCGGCAACGGCAACAATTAAAGAGAGTTTCATAGATAAGTCGTTTTTAAGTGTTATTAAATTAGCCAATCTTCTATACGCAGATTTGGCACACGTTCAAATTCACGTACATTATGGGTTACTATGGTTAAGTCATAGCTTAGGGCTATTGCCGCTATTTGCATATCATAAGGGCCAATAGGTGTGCCTTTAGCAAATAAATCCATACGTAATTCAGCTAATGTTTTAAATACATGATCATCAAAGGCTAAACTAGGAATATCAATAAAAAAAGACTCTAATTTTGCCTTGTTTTCGGTGACTTTGATGCTTTTACATGCTCCAAACCATAACTCTGCTTTAACAGGCGTGCATAAATACAGTTGTTGTAGCCCAACGCGACGGACATGATTGAGTATAGTGGGATTGCCTTTTAAGATAGCAATACAGGCATTGGTATCGAGTAGATAGCCAGTCATAATAAATCCTTGATGTTATCTTCACCTAAATCGGTACTATCAATATCGTCAGGAAAATCGTCACCTAAACTACATGTCATGCGTTGAATAAAGGCTTCTGTTTGTTGTTCGCTCGATTTTTTAGCGGCCAAGCCAACACCATGTTTTTGTTCTAAGTATTCAACAAAGTCTAAAACTTCAGCTTGAATATGGCTAGGTAATGCCAAAATATGCGTTTGTAAGGTTTGAGTAATATTCATAATCACATCCTCCTAAACCGCCACAGGTGCTTTAATTGCCGCATGAGATTGATAATTTTCTAGCGTAAAATCATCGTATTTAAAGGCAAAAATATCTTTAATATCGGAATTTAAACGCATGGTCGGTAAGGGTAACGGTTCACGACTAAGTTGTAATTCCGTTTGTTCGAGGTGATTGCTGTATAAATGGCAATCACCACCTGTCCAAATAAACTCACCTAATTGTAAGTCACAGACTTGTGCCAACATCATGGTTAATAAAGCATAGGAGGCAATATTAAACGGCACGCCTAAAAACACATCCGCACTACGTTGATATAACTGACAAGATAACTTGCCATCCGCCACATAAAATTGAAATAAGGTGTGACAAGGTGGTAAAGCCACTTGATTAGCTTCTTGCGGATTCCAACCAGAGACAATTAAACGGCGAGAGTTTGGATTATGTTTGAGGTCATGGACGAGGGCGGCTATTTGATCAGCACCATCAGGGCTAAAACTACCATCAGCGTTTTTTGTTGCGCCAAAATTACGCCATTGATGGCCATACACAGGCCCTAATTCGCCTTCACTACGGCCAAAACGTGCGCATTGTTCGGCAGTTGCCCATTCATTCCAAATGCTGACACCATTATCTTGCAAGTATTTAACGTTGGTATCACCACTTAAAAACCATAATAATTCGTGAATAATCGACTTTAGATGCACTTTTTTAGTGGTCACTAAGGGAAAGCCTTCCGCCAAGTTAAAGCGCATTTGATAGCCAAATACCGAGTACGTGCCTGTGCCTGTGCGGTCACCTTTGAATGTGCCATTGTCTTTGATATGACGCATTAACTCTAAATATTGTTTCATAGCGGATCACCTCAAACTTTAGCGGGCTGACGGTATGCCAATACCAATAATAAAATACCAATCATAATTAATGGAGTGCTTAACAGTTGACCCATCGTTAACCAATTAAAAGCAATAAAGCCTTTGTCGGCATCAGGTTCACGGAAAAATTCGACAGTAAATCGTGCTAAGCCATAACCCAAAGCAAATACGCCTGATACTGCTTTGACGGGGCGAGGTTTGCTGCTAAACCACCATAAAATGGCAAATAATAAAGCTCCTTCTAAAAAGGCTTCATACAGTTGTGAGGGGTGGCGTGGCAGGTTATCTACATGAGGAAAGACCATTGCTAAAGAATAATTGGGGTCAACAACAGGACGTCCCCACAATTCCCCACCAATAAAATTACCTAAACGACCAAATAAAATACCTGTTGGTACAAGCGGTGCTACAAAATCCATCACTTGCCAAAAGCCTAATTTATAGCGTTTGGCAAAAAATAACATAGCAGCCATTACGCCCAAAAAGCCACCATGAAAACTCATGCCACCTTTCCACACTTGAAAAAGCCACAAAGGGTTTGCTAAAAACTGATCAAAACTATAAAAGAAGACATAACCACAACGTCCGCCTAAAATAACACCCATCGCGGCATAAAAAATCAGGTCAGATAATTGATCGGCAGACCAAACGGGGTTCATGCGTTTGGTGCGTAAAGTACCTAAAAAATAGGCCATGCCAAAGGCACATAAATACATGAGACCATACCAGTGGACTTGAAGTGGTCCTAAACTAATGGCAACAGGGTCTATGTGTGGATATGTCAGCATAAATGATGTTTCCAACAAGATTTAACTAAAAATTTTTCTATTTTATCTTAAATTTTAAAAATGAGGGTGTAGTTATGTGTTTATTAGCGTTTGCTTGGCAAGTTCATCCCAATTACCCCTTAATTTTAATTGGCAACCGTGATGAGTTTTATGCTCGTCCTGCTCAAGCGATTGATTATTGGCAAGATGCCCCATTTATTTTGGCAGGTCGAGATGAGCAAGAGGGTGGGACATGGTTGGGCGTGACCAAAGACGGACGTTGGGCGGCATTAACCAATTATCGTGAACCCAATGCGCCAAAAGGCTCGTTATCACGCGGTCATTTGGTGGCAGGGTTTTTAAAGGCAGATAGTGAGCCTTTGGCTTATGCCCAACAAGTATTTACCCAAGCTGAGCAGTATAGTGGTTTTAATTTGTTGGTGGGTAATAAACAACAAGTAGCCGTAGTCAGTAATCGAGGGACAGAGCCACAGTTATTAAACCAAGGTATTTATGGTTTAAGTAATCAGTTATTAGACTCACCGTGGCCGAAAACTCAGCGTTTAAAAGCAGGTTTAAGCCAATTAATGCAACACGATCATTTTGATTTGCAGCAGGCTTTGTTGTTGTTACAAGATCAAACGCAACCTGATGATGCTGACTTGCCAAATACGGGGGTGGGTTTGGTGTGGGAACGTTTGTTAGCAACGGCGTTTATTAAGTCGCCTGTGTATGGCACACGTGCCTCAAGTATCTTGTTAATGAGCAACGATAACATTCAATTAACCGAGCAAACATGGCTTAATGGCGAAAAAGGGGAGTTGAAGCAATTAGGTTTTAGTATCAATACATTCATACTGTAATGGTTTAATAGAGCAGGACAGTAACTCAATGGCTTCAGGTTGAATAGGTATATCAACAACAAGATGAGGCTTATGTTTCAGCCTCTAATTATCCAACATAACTGCCAAAGATTGTCTATATTGTATACAGGAGTTTTCGCCTGAATATAAATAAACAACAAGGCAGGTGTTCAGTGCATAAATTATGTTGGGGCGTGTTAGCTTATTTTCAGCTACAAAATGTCATGGCTAATACCGATTTCGATTCTTTATTAGCCATGAATTTTGATCAACTTGCGGCTATTGAAGTGACCACAGCCTCACGTAGTCCTCAGGCATGGAAGGATGTACAAGGTTCCTTATGGGTAGTGACAGAACAGGAAATTAAACAGCGTGGTTATCGTCATTTAGCGGATTTATTGCGCGATTTACCTAGTGTCGATGTACAGGGGCCATATAGTACGTCTAGCCGAGTGACTGTTAGGGGGATAACTGGCAATACTAAATTGTTGATATTACAAGATGGGGTAAGAATAGGCGCACCAGCAGGAGAGCTTGTGCCGATTAGTATAAACTATCCCCTGTATATGGCTAAGCAAGTAGAGGTGTTATTAACACCTGGTTCGGCGTTGTATGGTGCAGATGCAGTAACTGGCGTTGTGAATATTATTAGTAAACATTCGCAAGAGCAGCAAACACAGCAATTAAGTTATGAAGGCAGTGAAGCGCGTTATCAGCATGGTCATTTGTTGTTAACAGGCCGAGTTGGTCAAAAATATCCTTTAATCTTGGGTGTACATAAAGAGCAATTTAATAATCAAAGTCTTGCTGAGCAATATCCTGATGTTTTTGCTTTTGATGATTTAAAAAATAGTCAAGGAAAGGTGATTATTCCTGTTAATCAACGGCAGTCTTTTCAGAGTTTAGCCAATGCAGAGAGTGTTTGGGCAACGATAAAACCACATCCAAGTACAGAATTAGGCGTCAATTATCGTGTGGTCAGTTATCCCACAGATTATACCACTTTAGCTAATTTCACTGATTATGGTGGATTTTGGGAAGATAGATTTTTAACGTTATATGGCCGTTATCAGCAACAAATTAGCTCGCAATTATCAACAAATACGCTCGTGACATGGAGTAGCTATCGTTTAAATAAAAATAGTTATTTTAATAATATTTTTAGCGGTTATATGAACGGCTATAAATATGCTGAAAGTAAAAAAATGAGTATAGATAGTCAGTGGCATTACACCCTTGCCGACCAGCATCAACTCATGGCTGGTGTGGTGTTTGATCATCTGCGTGCGGTACCGCGAACCACCGATTTAAGCCAACCGTATGACCCGAATCTATCGGTAGAACAACAACACCTATATTATTTGGGCACAAATAACAGTTTACCAGTCAAAATTTTTCAGGTGACTCAGGATAATTTAGGCGTTTTTTTACAAGACCAATATCAATGGTCATCGCAGCTTAGTAGTCAAATAGGCATCCGTTTTGATGATAATTCTGACTACAAAGCCAGTACCAGTCCTTATTTAGGGCTTAAATATAATTATACGCCAGAGACAACATTTAGTTTGACCTATAGCCAAGCCTATTTAGCACCATCTCCCTCATACAGCTATGAGCATTTTGGTAGCTTTACAGGTCAACAGGATAGTCAAGGTCGTTATCTTGCCGATACCTTTAGAGTTCCTAACCCAGATTTACAGCCAGAAACGGCAAAAGCAGTCGAGTTGATCATCAATCAAGAATTAAACGAACATTGGCAATTGATTAGTACTGCTTATGGTTCTCACTTACAAAATTTGATTTTATTTGCCAGTCCTACTGCCAATCCTGTCAGTGAGTTTATTAATGGCGGTTGGATTAAAAATACCGACCACAATGTCAATTTGGGCGAAAGTGTTGCCTATGGTGTGGAGTTAAGTAGCCGTTATTGGCAGCAACATTATGAGCTTTGGGGACATTACTCGTTTACCGATGGTCATTTAAGCACGAATAAAGGCGAAGAAGAGTTACCCTATAATGCCAAACACAAATTAAAATTGGGGGCAACATGGCACCATAAGCAAGGCTGGTTTATTAGCCCTAGTATGTATTTTGTTGGTCAAAGTCGTGTGCCAAGTTCAGCTAGTGATGGTGGTAGAGCTATCACTGTGCCTTCCTATCAATTATTTAACTTGTATGCAGGTTATCCTCAAATAATACAAGGCATTGATGTATTTATGCGTATCGAAAATATTGCCTCTAGTAAATATTACCATGCAGGTGGTTCGTCAAAGCGGTCTTTGGTGCAATTACCCCAGTTAGACCGCACGATTACTTTAGGTTTTGAAGTGGATTTTTAGACTTCTTTTAACACCGTCATTGGCGACACTTGCCATGTTTTTCGTAAATGCCATAAGCCAATCACTAATACCAAACTTGCGCTAAATAAAGGTGTGAGCCATAACCAAGCATGAATATGCGCTTTGCCTTCTAGTAAAAATACGCTAATTAAAGCAGTGATAATCTCGGTTAAGAATACGGCTAATAAACCTGCCCATAGCCCTAAAATCGCCAACTCAATACCTGTTCGCCATTGTAACTGTTGACGTTTTGCCCCTAAGGCGCGCAACAAAGCAGCCTCATGCAAGCGACTATCAAAACTAGCCGCTAAACTGGCAATTAACACCAAACAGCCTGCCAACACCACAAAGACCAAAATCACCAAAATACCTTGGCTGAGTTGTGCCAACAGTTTTTGTGCTTCATTAAGTGTGGCGGCAATATCAATAAAAATAATGGTGGGATATTGGCGAATAATGTCCGCCATTTGTGTTTTATCTTTAGCAGGAACATAAAAACTGGTTAAATAACTGGCAGGATAATTTTTTAAGACAGGCTCAGGAAAAATAAAGAAAAAATTGGGCTGAAAACTGTCCCAATCGACGGTGCGTAAACTGGTGATTTTTACATCCACTTTACCTTCGGCCATTTGAAAACTGAGTGTGTCACCGAGTTTGAGCTTGAGTCGTTCGGCAAGGTCTTTCTCGACCGATACTTCCGCTTGTTGACCTGTTAACCATTTGCCCTCAACCAATTCATTATTGGCTGGCAGTTTATTCGTCCATGTTAAATTTAATTCACGATTTAAAGAATTGTCTTGTTTATCTTCGTCTTTTTGCGATGATTTAGTGGCTTCCCCATTAATAGCAACTAATCGACCACGCACAACAGGATAAAAAGGGGTAGTGCTCCAAGCTCGTTGTGCTAATTGTTGTTGCAAGTTATCTTTTTGTTCGGTGGGAATAGTCACAGCAAAATGATTCGGGGTATTAGGGGGGAGGTCGGTTTGCCATTGTTGAAATAAATCGCTGCGTAATACCATCACTAATAACACTGCCGTAAAACCCAACGCTAAGGCCAAAATTTGACCAATCGTTTGTTGGGGTTGACGGGTTAAATTAGCAAAGGCTTGCTGCTTAATGCGAGTACGTAAATACCCTAATAACCACCCACAACATACACCTAATAATCCAGCAAGCAGCAAACCGCCGACTAAAACAATAGCGGTGAGGGTGATATTGCCTGTTTCTAAACTCAATAAAATAAATAAGGCGACTAAAGCAATGCCTGTGCTGCTCAGCATCGACAAAGAAACTGGCGTTAATTCGCGTCTCATCACGCGTAACGGTGACACCTGTGCTAAACGTAAAAAGGCAGGCAGCGCAAAACCAATCAGCGTCAGGAGGGCAGTGCTTAAACCTGTGATTAAGGGTTGAATAAAATCAAAACTCAAATCGCTAACAGGCAAAAATTGACCTAATAATTCAAACAACAGCAGCGAAAAAGCCAAACCTAAACTACTGCCAATCACCAAGCCTATGCCACTGATTGCTGCTAATTGACTGGCATACACGTTAATCAATTGTTGGCGCGAATAGCCCAAACACCTCATCAGCGCAAAACTATCAAAATGCCGTTGACTAAAACGTTGGGCTGCCAAAGCAACGGCAATGCCTGCTAATAACACACTGGCAATACTGGCTAAACTTAAATAACTATTGGCATTAATAATCGGTTTACTGAGTTGTTTATTGGCGCTGTGAATATCGCGTAGCCGTTCGTAATCATTGAGTTGGTCTTTGGCTTGTTGAGAAAATTGGCTAACAGCTTGGCTTTTACCTGCCACTAAAAAACGATAATTTACTCGGCTACCTTGTTGAATGGCATTGGTTTTAGGTACATCCGCAATATTGATAATAATTTTGGGTGAAAAAGCCGAAAAGCTACCGCCCATATCGGCATCAACGGCAATGGTTGCGGCAATAGTAAACTCCGCTTCACCTAAAGTAATACGTTGACCGACTTGGCTATTGAGTAAATTTAACAAACGCTCTTCGACCCATACTGTGCCTTGTGCGGGCGTGCGAGTGGTCATTTTAGGTTGTGTGCTAAGTGTGCCACGCAAAGGATAATTATCGGCAACCGCTTTAATGCTGCTTAGTTGAAAATTGTCACCTTGTTGAGCAACAGTGGCAAATTCAATGGTTTGACTGGTTTGTAAACGGTGTTGTTGAGCCAGTTTAGGCCAATCATCACGTAATGGACGACTACTGACGACAACCACATCAGCAGCCAATAAACGTGCGGCTTGTTGATTAATGGCTTGGGCTAAGGTGTGAGTAAAAAAGCTTAAAGTTGTGGTGGCTGTGACTGCCAAAATCAGCGCGGCAATCAGTAAAGTAAATTCACCTGCGCGTAATTCACGCCAAAATAAACGCCATGTCATAACATTTGTCCTTGCGCTAAGGTTAAACGTTGCTGACAACGCTCGGCAAGTTTTAAGTCATGGGTCACTAACACTAAGGTTGTGCCATGTTGCGTATTCAAATTAAACAATAAATCAATAATATGCTGCCCCGTTTGGCTATCTAAATTACCTGTTGGCTCATCGGCAAATAAAATTTTGGGTTTACAGGCAAAAGCACGCGCAATGGCAACACGTTGTTGCTCACCACCAGACAGTTGTTTGGGTGTATGATGCACACGATGACCCAAACCGACTTGTTCTAAACAGTTTTTTGCCCATGTTGTATCGGTATTTTTACTTAATGAGAGTGGCAGCAAGACATTTTCTAGGGCGGTTAAATGCGGCAATAAATGAAACGATTGAAAGACAAAGCCAACATATTGCTGGCGTAAGCTGGCACGTTCATCTTCAGATAAAGTGCTTAACTCCTGACCTAATAGCTGAATAGAGCCAGAGCTGGGTGTGTCTAAGCCTGCCAATAGTCCTAATAACGTCGATTTGCCAGAGCCAGAACTACCGACAATGGCAACCGTAGAGTCTTGTTCGATACGCAAATCAATCTGTTGCAAAATCGTCAACGAATGCTCCGCAGTGGCGATAGTTTTGTTAAGGTTGGCAACAAGTAAAGCGGGTGTGAGTGTAGTCATGGCAAAATTTTGGCTTGGTATCATGTTAATCTTGGTAGGTGGATTTAATACGGCTTATGCAGCTAGTATTGTGGTCTTTGGTGATAGTATCAGCGCGGCGTATGGCATAGAAGTCAACAAAGGCTGGGTTGCAAAATTCCAACAAAAGCTCAAACAACACAAAAAAACCTATCAAGTGATTAATGCCAGTGTTAGTGGCGAGACAACTTCAGGCGGATTAAGCCGTTTACATCAGGTGTTAAGTCAATATCAGCCTCAAATTCTGATATTGGAATTGGGGGGCAATGATGGTTTACGTGGTCAGCCACCTAAATTGATGCAACAAAATCTACAAAAAATGATTCAACAAGCCAAACAACAAAAGATAAAAGTAGTGTTATTAGGAATGAAAATTCCGCCTAATTATGGTAAGGCTTATAACCAAGCTTTTGAGAAAGCGTTTGTTGATGTCGCAAACACAGAACAAGTCCCGTTTGTGCCATTTTTTCTTGAGGGTGTGGGCGGAAATGACGATTTAATGCAAGCGGATGGCATTCATCCTAATGAAAAAGGGCAAGATAGGTTACTACAAAATGTGTGGCCAATAATGGAGAAAGTATGGAAACAAAAATGAGTTAAATTTTTAGTTTTTCTAACATTGTTATATTCTGATCTTTGGATGAGCGGAGCAAAAAACACGACAACTGGATATAAAGTGTGATATGGTTGGCAAAAATACGAATGTCTTTTAATTTTATTTTTTATTTTTTTACGCTTTTATAAAGTTAAACAGCTTGTTTGGTTTCCTTCTCACTTCTTATCAGCACAACACTGTAACTTGTCCACAAATGTAAACGCAGAATTTCGCAGTATCTTGCTATGAATTGTAGTATTCCAAAAAATAGCAGGTTTTATAGGGCTTAGAAGTTCTATAGAGATCCCCTAATTGTTATTACTTATTACTAGAAATTGAAAATAGTACAAGTGATAATTGACTTATTTCACAATCAGTTTTTGATTGTACATCTCTTTATTAGAAGACGCGATAACAAAATACACGCCTGGTTTTAGTTTATTCACCAAGTCACTTTCTTTAATCATTACCTCATCACCATTTAAAATTGCTTGAGAATAAAACTCTTGACCTTCAGCGTTTCGAATAACCAACAAAGTTTCTTTAGCAAATGAACCGTTTTCTAATTTAACAGTGAAGTCGCCTTGTGTTGGGTTTGGATAAAGAATCATTTGACTGCTTGACTTTTTTAAATTAACAACCACAATTGGTGAATAAGAAACCTTTCCATCGTAATCAGTTTGTTTAAGGCGATAATAACTTATACCATCCATGGGCTCATAATCTGTTTCCAAATAATCAATCGAACTAGTGCTATTACCGGCACCCTTTACTAAAAAACGAGTTTCAAAATCCAAACCGTTTTTTGAACGCTCTATTGAAAAATAATCATTCCCCTTTTCTGCTGCAGTTTTCCAATTCAATTTAACCTCATCACCAACAGCAATTGCATTGAATTCAACGAGTTCAATTGGCAAAGGTGTGGATGAAAAACTTGATGTACCTAGCGTAAAACGAATGTTATTATTAAGACCAGTTACATTGGTGAAACCATACACATTAGACCCAAGAGTAACCGCGCTGCCAATCACCCCACCTCCAGCCGTGGTTTCATCAGCAAAAAAACCATCGTTATTTGTATCAATTAAAAGACGAAGTTCTGATGCTGTTACAGGCCCTTGACCTGTTAAATCGAAACGAATTTCAAAATTGGTGATGCTACCCGTTTCAGAGCCTCGCCATACTCGTACCCATCTACGTTCAACACCCTGAGTTGAAGGATAGTCTGAAGTACCAAATGTACCTAAAGCTCCATTGTCGTGTCCCCAAAAATAAAACTCGTTGTCGCCCAAACCAGTAGGATTTAAAATTCGCACAATTCCCGAACCTCTCGAATCGTTATGAATATTGCTTGAATTTACTCTGCCAATGCCAGCCACGTCGTGATCGTAATTTCCATTAGCAGCATTATCCTCATCGTATAAATCGTTGGCAGTTAGTGTGCAATTGTACTTTGCGGCTAAATAATTATTAACGATAATGCGTTGCGCAGAATTAAGTGGTGAGTTATACATAATTACTTCAGCTAAATCGCCATCCAAAAAACGACCAGTTGTGCTTCGCTCGTTACCAATGTATAAACTAAAATTATTTGTACTCGGCGTTTTATTTTCGTTGTCGGTTTGAATATTGGTGTTGTTACGATATACATCTCTTCCAACTGCCGACGAATAAGAATATTCGAAAACATTAGCTGTAGCAGTTAGTTGGCTGGTTGTGGTATTAGGAAATGTTCTAGTGGCATCAGACCAATATATAGGCATGTGTAAACTAGCATCGCTAAACCCAAGCATCTCATAATTTTCGAAGGAATCGTTGCCTTTTACCAAAATAGCGTTGTAGTTCTTTTGATTGTCAATTAATGGGACAGCAAAAAAGTGCCAAGATGTTAAATCTAAAGCCGCTGCATCGTTAACCCATAATTCATCATTTGTGCCATCAAAATCAAGTGTAGGATACCCATTTGCTGAATTGGTAACGTAAGTCGGTCGAGCTATGGTAGAAGATGGAACTGCATTAAAAGCATTCCCCGATTGGTCTGCCCAATTGGTTACACTGCTACCAGATAATGTAATTCCTCTATTAGCGTCCAACCACAATACGTTATTGGCCGAGGTACCCACACCACCTGGCCCATTTTGAGAGTTTAGATCGGA
>ERZ650309.345-NODE-345-length-23239-cov-5.997369_pt1 | contig 23239 bp, 40 predicted proteins | sample MGYA00376245_ERZ650309 | MGnify/ENA primary metagenome ERZ650309 (study PRJEB26733, sample SAMN07839294) | wastewater metagenome | biome: urban; feature: wastewater treatment plant; material: waste water | place: USA: North Carolina | collected 2016-04-26 ...
TTAAACTTACTGGTGTTGGGCATCCACTCAGGATGCGGCTGGATTGCAAGACCTTTTACATCACGAAACCATAGTACTTCAGGATCAATTTTCTTGTCGATAAGTTCTCCTGTTGCTGGTTGACCCAATCCATCACGCATGTCTGTTGCTACCTGGGTTTCTGCCCATGCTAGCAGATCATAGGTGCCTTCTTTAGGGCTCATCATTTGGTGATGGTTGGCTGCTGCGTGTGTAGATAGACCATCGTACGTGGTGATTCCATGCCCACTGTAATGACCCTTACAATCTTGAATCAACTTACCACCACTAAATATACAAAGGAACTGAGCGCCACGACACACACCAATAATGGGAATATGGCGCCGATAAGCTTCACGCATAAGTTCCCATTCCACCACATCCCGATAACTAGGTTCTTTAATTTGAGTGTCATTGCGTGGATGTGCTGGTTCTTTGTAATAGCTGGGGTGAATATCTTCACCACCCCACAGGATTAGTGCATCAGCTCCTTCTAGATTTCCCTTTGAAACAGGATTAAACTTATCTTTAAAGATCTCATTAAACGGGGTTATTACATCCCCTCGCCCCATTGGACTATAGGCCAATACTTTAGGCTTCATCAATTACCTCAGCCTTCTTTAGCTTGCCCGTTTCACCACAGAAAGTATATTTAACATTATCAGTCGCCACTAGATTTGAATTAGCAAATCCAATGAAGTTTCTGTAGTTTAGGTTACCGTCTTGAACATCAGTCCATTCCACATTCCCATAAACAACAACATCAGGCTTAGGCTCAGGTTTAATTCTATAAGACTGCGCGGCCAGCACCCGCAGGCCCAGCCAGTGCCACACGCCACCGGCCAGCGCCGCACCGGCCAGCACGGTGCCCTCGGCCGAGCCCGCCCCGACCGCGCCACCAAGGCCCAGGCCGGCGCACAGCGCCCAGGCCACAATCAAATCATAATGCTTGTTCGGAGTCATCTACACCACCTTGGAAGTAATTAGTTGTTGCATAAAAAATCTCTCCTACATTTGAGGAGGCAGTAACAATCATTGGGTTGTCATTAGCCGGCCACTTGTGGTCTTTTTCCATGTGCTGATAATCATCGAGCACACTAATAATCGTACAACTACCCCACTTAGCTTGATCCTGGGGATTCTTGCATTCAACAACATCACCAGACTTGTATTTAAATTCTTTAACTAGTTGTTTAATGATGTTGTTACGTCGCTTTGCCTCATTGTAAATAGCTAGATTGGTGACATACGGCAGTGCTGTGTTGTTCACCACTGGTGGTGGTGTGCGTGCAGGGGGAGTGGGTCTCTTCCTGCTAGTAATTGTTGTGAAAATCATACTTGGTAGTGTTTAGCTGCTTTAGCAGGGAAGGGTTTCTTCTTTGGACCGTTAATGAAAATCTTTTCCTTTGGTTGAAAATGCTCCAAACAAAATTCTTTAACCAACTCACCTGTACCATTAAGCATATCAAGGCGCATGGTAGAGATTTTATATCCTGTTAAGTCACTGTTCTTTTCTAGCAAACTAATCCATGTTGCAAAATCATCTGCCGTATTTTGTAACGTACCAGTACAATAATAATTAGCAGGCACCCATTTAATAGGAGGCTTATCACTGGTGGTGTGGTACACACGAGTGACCCACCAATGTGATACAGGATATTGCTTTACCTTTGCTTTTGCTTCCTGAGAAGCGAGAAACTTTTTATAAAGAGTTTCACTTATCTCCCCAGTCATTGTTACTGCTTCGTCATCCAAAGAGGAATAGAATAAAGGAACAATCCCGTTTAACTGTGTGTTAAATGTTACTGCCATAGTCAGGTATGGTTAATCAGTTTAATTCCTGTTTGTCCAATTACCCGTGAACATATCGGGCAGGGTTTTGCATTCCCTGTTGTTCCATCTTTCATGTAACGCACAACATCAATGCGAAAAGCTTTACTCCAATCTTTAATCTTGACGAGAGCCGCGACTTCAGCATGCAAGTAAATGCTATTAGGCTTATTCACGGCGTTTCCCGCCTTATACATGATTGGATGGGTTTTCACATAGGAATTGCGGCCGGTTGACAGCAAGGTGCCTTTTCTGTCGTACACAAAGGCTGTGACGTTTTGCTGCTGCTTTCTATTGCGAGCCATTCTTTGCACCTATAGATTGTGCCTTTATGTTGTGCAGCATAATCAACAGCACGATAATAATCGAACGTGTTGAAATACTGTGTTTCACCATAATGCTGGTATTGCACTAAATAAACTTCTTTCATGTCAGCCTCTCCGCATACGGTTAATATCCACAATATCCTGTTGACTAAACACAGGAACACCATTGCTCTTATGCATTGTCGCAGTACCAAGCATTGCTTCTCCAGTGTATTTCATACTGGTAATTGGCTGGCGCGCTGCTCCACCGGCCGCCCAACAGTGTGCTCAACCGGACCAAGCCCGGCAGGCGCGTTCAGTTCTTCGCTCATGTGTTTCCTCTGCCGGGCTCGGCCCGGTTAGCGTGGCCGTTAGGTGCCAACACCCAATACTGGCGCGGCGTCGTCGCCTTGAACTGCATGCTGTCCACGCACTGCACCACAGACACGCACCCTCCTGTCTTCGTCGTGAAGTTTGCGCACAAACGGCAGTCACGCAGCCACAGGTTCAGCGCGGCGTCAAGCGAGTTGATTGACCTTGTTTGTCGGATATATGGCCCCTTATCAAGGGGCATACTGCCTTTAATTGAATGATTAAACATTAACTTCACCTACCTTATATTCTGCTGCTGGTTCCCATTCAGCTAGTTTGTTTCTCTCAAACTCTGCAATATGTTTGTATTGTGTTAAAATGGGTTCCTTTCCATTATAACAAATAGATGGGTAGATGGTCCCATCATCGGGACCAGATAATACAAGCACGGTGTAGAGTTTCATTACTGTTCCTTATTGACGCTAAACTCTGTTTTCAGCCCATGTCCAATTAGGACATATACATAAGCAATATAAATTAGGATGGCATAAACCATTTAAATTCTCCTTAAAACGAATAGCCGTCTGTCTCGCAGAAGGCCTCATAGCCGCTATTTGCGGCCATTCTATTGAGATATTCAATCTCAAACATATCGCAGTATTCCCGGAGTTTCTCAACGGGAATTGCATAGAGCCTACGTTGAAGCTCGTCAATGAGTTGCTGACTGGTTAAATTATCCATCATGGCTATTTCCTAAATTCGTTAATGGTTTGCATACGAACTAAAACACCGTTATAACTATAGTATTTAATCACACGGATTAAATTACCATAATCATCTGTAATGTGAGTATGCACAACCATTAATACTCCAGAAAGAATGATTCGAGAATATACTGGCATTCTTTGCCAAACTCTTTTAACATCTCATTAAACCATCTTGTTTAATATCATTAGGTGTATATACAGGTGGTTTTTGATATGGAAACGGATACGGATATTTTTCGCTATCTTTCTTTAATTTATCTGCATACTCTTGTAATTTTTTGGTTATTTCTTCATTGGTAATTTGGTTTTTTGTTTTATCTGTATTATGAAGTTCGTTTAATTTTTTTTGTTCATCATCAGGATATGATTTATCAATCTCATGGTAAAACACCATATTTAAGTGAGCCATGATAATTTTTACTTGTTCTTGTGTTAAACCATTTGTGGGTGGATTAATTTCAAACATACCTTGTAACCAATAACAAAATTCAGTTGATTTCATAAAAATATTCCTATAAAAATTTATTTGATAAAATAGCTAATGATATAATAATCATTAATGGTGGTTCATTACTATAAGTTAAATCCTTATTAATAAATTCAATAATTTTTTCTTTATTATAGTATTGTGCTATTTTACTATTAAGTATTAAGTCTGTAAAGTATTTTTTATATATTTTATCTTTTAACAAATACGTAATAGAGGGTGACATAAAAGATTGTTTAGGTTTATTAATGATATGGGCGGGTATAATATTATTAAATGATTTACGCAATAATGATTTACCACCCAATTCATCAAAATTAGATTTTATAGGTAGTAAGCTAATATATTCTACTAAATCTTTGTCTAAATATGGTATTCTACCCTCTATACTAAAATTCATAGACATACTATCATCAAGGGTATTTAATAAATACCCATTTAATGCGTATTTAGACCATGAATCAGTAGCTATTAGTAATTTTTCTTTACTAGTAACTTCTGTTGATGACAAATATTCATTAATAAAATAATAATAAACATCATCAGTAAATGTTAAGTTTGACATATTATATAATTCAAAACCAATACTAGCTTTAGCATTAATCCATGTAGGTACATTACCTATAATCTTTTTTATATATGATGTATCTAATTGATTTTCACTAGGTAATTGAATACCAGTAAGATATTTCTTATTAAATGAAGTTGCATTACTGAAATGTGAGTATCCGTAAAATATTTCATCAGCACCTTCACCACTTAATGAAACTTTTAAACCATGTTTATTAATTTCTTTATTTAATAAATATTTTGCTACTATATGACCATTGATAGAAATGCCATTCGAGTCATATATTGCATTTTCTAAATTGTTAAAAATGTCTAATAATGATACAGGCACTTCAATTAAATTTATGTCATTACTTAATGCGGTTTTTTTAGCGTATTCGTATTCGCTATAGAAATTGTCATCCGTAAAATTGACACTAAATGCAGTTGTATTTTTACATTGATTAGCAATAATACTAATAATACTAGAGTCAATACCTCCGCTTAGATGACAAGCAAATGGTATATCGGGTATTCTTTTTTTAATAGAGTCTGTGACTAAAAATTTAATATGTTCTAAATCTGTATCAATATTAGTCGGATTTTTACGTGACCAATACATATGCTCTGTATATACTTTATTATTTATACAGTATCTAATATATTGTGCAGGCATTACTTGATTAATATTTTTAAATAATGTTTTTGATTGTGGTTGATATTGTAGGCATTGTACAAATTTTAATATAAATTCATCTAGCTCAAATTTACCTACTAACTCTTTAATGGTATCTAAACTAGATGCAAATATAAATTTATTATCTTTCTCATAAAAATATAATGGTTTAGTACCAAAACGGTCACGAGTAGCGTATATAATACTTTTTTCAATATCATACAGTATAAACGAAAATTCACCGTTTAAGTAATCTAAACACCTCATACCATATTTTAAATATAAGTTAACCAGTATTTCAGAGTCACTATCAGTTTTAAAAACATATCCCTCTGCAATTAAGTTTTTTTTAATATTTTTGTAATCGTAAAATTCACCGTTTACTAAACAAATAAGTTTATTAGGAATATAAAATGGTTGAGTTCCGTTATCACCTGTAATAGATAATCTTGTATGACCTAAAAAAATATCATTATATAAAATATAATTACGTTCATCAGGTCCTCTTTTATTTAAAGTATCTAGTGATTTAATAAGATTATTTAAGCTAAATGTTAAATTTGTTGCCATTAATCCACACATTTAAACACCTATAATGAAATAAAAACTTTTTTTGAAATATTATTATTAGCATCAGTAAATGCGTCATTCCATTTTTCAATAGGATATATTTTACCTATTAATGGTGTTATTATATGAGATAATTTTTCCATGTGTTGTAATGTTTTGTTAAAATCATAATAATTAGAAAATTTTATTTGTAATGATTTTTTAATACATTTAACTATATCAATACTTAATAATTCAGTATTTCTACTTTTAATAATCAAATTACCTTTATCTTTAATGGTAGAAATTAAATTTTCAAAATTATTAGTATTAACCTCAGTCTCTATAACATAATCAAAATATTCTTTTTTAGTAAAATCTACTAACTCAACATCGTAACCTAATTCCAGTAAAATAGAAAAAGTTAATGATGCTATACGATTGTTACCATATACTCCAATTTTTTTATTAAATTCTATATAATCAATCACGGATAAACTAGCTGAAAAAGGTTCAGAATATGCAGCATATAAATTAGGTAAATTATGTTTATGCACGTATTTAGGGTCAACATTAATATATGTTTGCAAACATCCGTCAAAATCTAAACCCATAAATTTATTATTTTGTAAAGGATTTACTGTCACTGAATCTAATATTTTAAATGTATTTGTAGGGTCATAAATAACAATACCCGAAAATTCGTGTCCTAATATAATATCATTAGTTTTTATTTTATTATTAGCTACATATAAATCTGTCCTACATAATCCAACATAAACTACCATAATAGTAACTTTATCATTTTCATATGCAGGATTAGTGCTATCTACTAGACTAATGCAATTATCTATTTTCTTTAACTGTTTCATGTTGCTTACTACGCAAAATTTTAATTAGTTTATCTACTGTATTTATTGATTTACCATTAATCGTTATATTTACATCAACTTCTTCACTACCATCAACACCATAAATATTGAATAATATATGAATTAATAAATTAATAAGTTGTATGTCAGTAGTATTAATAAAAATACTATAAATATAATTTACTTTTTCAGGAACTTTAGTACGTGAAATATGTATTAATGGCAGTTCATATATTACAGTTAATTCACATACGCTGTCAATACTAATATTTTTAATATCTAAGCCGTATAGAGGTAGCTCGTCTTGAAATATTACACATGATACATAATCATGTGTATATTTATAGGTTAATGGGTATATAGCATCTTTGGCAATAACATACCCAAAATCATTAATAGGTATAATATCATCTTTTAAGTATTTTTTCATTTTATACAGAAACTTTACTGTAATCTATGTTAAAAGGATTTAATATATCGTCATTGTATAATGATAACAAAAAATTGTCAAATTAAATTTTTAAAAAATGTCTTACATAATTTCTGTAACCAAGTCTCTTTTTCTATAAAGGAAGGATGCTTTTTTATACTAATTGAAAAAACTAAATTACCATAATGATTAATTGTTATATTGTGATATGTTGCTAACAGAAATACTTTTTCTAGTGAATGAGCATAACAAGATGCAGTAAAAGTATAACTATCATTAGTTTCAATTATATTCATAGTAGAAAGTCTAAATCCGTCACAACATGACATAATCCTATTTATTTCATTAATACTATATTTTAGACTTGCATTCATATATTAACATCATTTAACGGTTTATCATAATCTAAATATTCAAACTTCTTTTCTAATTCATATTTTGTGAAGTAGTTAATTTTAAAAAAAATATAAATACAATTTCTCTAAAAGTCATAATAATATACTAAAAGAGACTCATTAGAGTCTCTTAAATTATTGTTGAATTTCCTCAGCAGTAATCATACATTCGGTAGTTAAAATAAGACCCGCAATTGAAACAGCATTTTCTAAAGCAGTACATGTTACTTTAGCAGGGTCGATAATACCCATGTCTAACATATTACCAAAACTATCAGTTGCAGCATTATATCCATAGAAGTAATCTACTGTTTGATTTTTACTAATATATACCTGACATAATCTGTCATAAATACCATTTACACCTGCATTAAAAGTAATTTGTTTTAACGGTTCAGTTATTGCTTCTAACAAAATATCAGCACCTAACGAAATAAGATTAAATTCTTCTGTAACCATTTTACTTGCATTAAATAATGCAATTCCACCACCAGGAACAATGCCACCTTCAATAGCTGCTCTTGTTGCATGTAATGCATCATCAACACGGTCTGTTTTTTCTTTCATTTCAATCTCAGTTACCGCACCTACTTTAATAATAGCTACGCCACCTGTTAATTTAGCCATTCTCTCTTGTAATTTTTGTTTTTCATAGTCAGATGTTGCATATTCAATTTCAGATTTAATTGAATCTACTCTATTATTAATAGAAATCTTTGAACCTTCACCGTCAATAATAGTAGTTGTATCTTTAGTAATAATTACTTTTTTAGCAACACCACATTCATTAATAGTAGCTTTATCTAAAGGTACACCTACTTCATCTGCTACTACTACACCATCAGTTAAAATGGCAATATCTTGTAACATTGATTTACGAGAGGAACCAAATCCAGGCGCCTTTACAGCACATACTTTAATAATATTTCGCATTTTATTATAAACTAATGTAGATAAAGCTTCACCTTCAACATCATCAGCAATAATTAATAGTGGCTTATTATTTCTAGTTACACCCTCTAATACAGTTAACATTTCTTTAAAAGTTGAAATCTTTTTATCTACTACTAAAATAAAAGGATTTTCTAATTCACATGATAAAGTCGTTTGATTAGTAACAAAAAAAGGACTTAAATAACCTCTGTCAAATTGCATACCCTCAACTACAGTTAAAGAGTCTTCAAACCCTGTACCTTCTTCTACAGTGATTACACCGTCTTTACCTACTCTATCCATAGCTTGTGCAATTAGTTTACCAACAACAGTATCAGAGTTAGCTGAAATAGTAGCAATTTGTTCAATTTCTTTATTAGTAGAGCAAGGTAACGCATACGTTTCAATATTTTTAATAATTGCTTTAGATGCAATTTCTAATTCTCTTTTTAATTGCATTGGGTCAGCTCCATTATTAACTTCTTTCATACCTAAGTTAATAATTGCTTGTGCTAATACGGTGGCGGTAGTTGTACCGTCACCCGCAACATCAGCAGTACGAGATGCAACTTCTTTAACTAATTGTGCGCCCATATTTTCAAATTTATCAGCTAATACTACTTCTTTAGCAACTGAAACACCATCTTTAGTAATATGAGGTGCGCCATATTGTTTACCAATAACAACATTACGACCTTTAGGTCCTAATGTAACTTTAACAGCATTAGCTAAAATATTAACACCATTTGTAATTTTAGCTCGTGCTTCATTACTAAATAAAAATTCTCTTGACATATTTAATCCTTTATATTTTTAATATCTGTATTAGTTGTTGCTAATAATAGCAACAACTAACAAAAATTACTTACTATCAACATTAATAAAGGGCAACGCACCACTATTAACATTCGGTAATTTACCATCCCACTTTTCAATAGCTTTTTGATTCATTTCAATTTGACGCAATTTTACCATATTATCACTAACATTATCTTTTTGTAAACGTAATGATTCTGCTTCTGCTCTTGCACTAGCAATTTTTTGTTCAGCTTCTACTTTAATACGTTCTAAATCACGGTCTGCTTTTAATTTTAATTGTTCAGCAGTAGATTTAGCTTCAATTGCTTCATTAAATGTGTTACTAAATTTAAAATCAGTAATAGAAATACCATCAACAATAATATGGTATTTATTTAACTCAGATGTTAACGTAGTAGAAATTTTATTTTTTACATCTTCACGTTTAGAAATTAATTCCTCAGCAGAAAATGATGCTGTTGATGCTTTTAAAATTTCTTGAACCCGAGGATTAATGATTTTAGCGTCTACATCTAAACCAGTATTTTTTGACATCCACCCCTCTAAGGGGATTCCCACTGTTGGACGCTCATGTCCGAGCGCAAGAATGTTCTTTGCGGCATTTATGTCACGGTCATGCACTGTTCCACAGTGCAGACAAGACCATTCTCTTATTCGCAATCCTGTTCTACCTTTCAGACTACTAGTTCCAATACAGGAACAGCACGAACACATTTGGGAGGAATACTTTTCATTTACTATTTTAAACAATACTTTTGCGTTCTCGCATTATATCGAAGTATTGTTCTGACTAATATATTATCACTAAGTTATCAGAATGTCAACGCAATATATGCGATATAATCTGACAATTTGTGAAATATATTTATTACTAAATTAGACATTAAAACTTACGACTTTAGGTATAAAATATCAAATTTAATAGAAGTATTATTACTGAAATATTTTAAAAAGTCAATAATTACTTTAAACTCATTATACCCTTGAGAAGATAATAATAAAATTTTATCTACGATAGCATATTTCACGATACTATTAAATGATAATTTATCAGCTATAGTAATTACTACGCTTTTAGATTCATTAGTATTTGTATTAACACTAATGAATGTTTCAGTATTAATATGATTCTGTGTTAAGTCAATTTTAATATTATCAGACAAATATTGTTTTAAAATATTTTCTTGATTAATAATATAAATAACTTGATTTCCTGTAAATGTAATATCATTCATTTTAATCTACCTTTATTATTTCTTATTATTATACTCAAATGTAATTGTTGTTTCAGGGTCAAACACGATATTACCTTTTTCATCAGAAATTAAATATTTCATGTAGCATCTTTTACAACACGGAAAGCAATGTAATACCTTCCGACCTTTTATATGACAAACACACTTACATAGATTGTCTATATCATATTTTTCTATATCATTCATGGATGTTCTCTTTATTTTATAAAATATTGATACTTAATAAAATCTAAATCTATTATGTGTTGTATTACTACCAGTTTTAATTTTTAAATTCATATATTACTCAATAATGGATTATACCATATTCAAATTTTATTTTTTCTATTAATTGTTCGTCCATATATTCAAAATCATCAGGTATATCAAAACCGTATAAGTCTCGTTCAATACCAAATTCTTTTAATTTATCTTCAACATAATGATAAATATATGATTCAGCACAATATATTTCATCAGCCCAATTAGCCAATTTCTCAGAAAAATCTATTAAAGCATTTGTAGGATGTATTCCACAACAACGTGTATTATGACCATATTCTTCTAAAAATACTCTAGCCATAGTTGCACTTCTAAGCATACCTACAGAACAAACACATAAAATTTTAAGGTCTGTTCCTTGATATTTGTTATGTATAGTCTTTAATACATTGTCAGACAGCATTATACACCTAATGATTTAGTAATTTCTTCTAATTCCATAGCACGTCTTTGTTCGGGTGAAACAATAGCATTTAAACGGTCTTCTAAGTTTTTCAACTCAGCTTTTTTAGATGCTAATTGAATTTTAGCAATCCGTTTTTTAAAATCTTGTAACCATTCATCAACAGAATAATTATCAATTTTAATTTCTTGTTTAGTACCTAATAATTCATTAGCTTCAACCGCAGTATTACGAAACATTAATAATTCAGTAGTTAGCCGAAAAATTGTGTTTTCAGATGCAGTTTGAATATTAGTATGATTTTGAGCAAAACCTTTAAAACTACAATTAGTTAACCAACTTTGGTTTTGCTCTTTTTCAACTAAGGCAACTTCTTCTTTTTTCTTTTGTACTACTTTAAATAGACTAGAAATTTTCTCATCAATAGACATATTATTCTCCAATTAAACTAAATTTACAACAGTATTGTTACTATCAATATATTCAATAGAATTAGTATAACCGTTTTTAAATAAAAAGTCAATTAAGTCTTTAAGCATAATTTTTTCTTGTGTAAAGAAATTCTCATCTAAAGATAATTTTTTTATTGTTGCATAAGCATCATTATAATAACTACCATACCCTCTATTACTAATAGGATATATATGTACACCACGATACTGATTTTCGGTATAAAAATCTTTATCTGTATTGACTATTTTATAATTATAACTAGACACATATGATATTTCTTGGGTATTGTAACAAGTAAATTCCAATACATTTATAGTATTGTTATTTATTTTTTTATGAAACTTTCTTCCCAATACATATAATTCATACTCTCCCATGTTTTCTAATTTATCTTGATAATATTTTTTGTGGAAATTATCATTATCTTGTTTATTAACAGCATCTTGACTTGCCTTTTGCCATTCCTTTTCACGATATTCTAATTTATCTAGTTTAATTAGTTTAAAATCTACTATTTTCTTATAATTACTAGAGTTTTCAAATTGCTCAACAATATTTGAAAAATTTTCAGGAATATCAGTAGAAGTACATTCTGCTAATGCCGACATACTAATAGTTTCAAATGTTTTATTATGTAAATTATAGAAAACGTGCTTTTTACCTTTATGTTGTTGGTTTATATTAATATTATCTGAATATCTATAACCGTTATAATACCAATTATAATAACCTATGTATAAGTAAGAGGTATCATGTTTTTTAGCAACGTAAGTATGTCCTTTAACTAAAGATTTTGTAGATAATGTCAATGATTGTTTTTTAGTATATTCTACTGATTCTTGGTATTCAGTAGAGTTTACAGGTAATAATACTAAGTCTTTACCTGACCAGGCATAAACACATTCTTCAACAATATCACGTTTAGATACGTCAGAATGCATAAGAATACCCATTAGGTTACTAATACTAATTTCAAATTCAAAATCACGGGTATCGTAAATTCTAGCAATAGAACGACCACTACCAAAATAACCGTATCTATCTACCCCTTTATTAACAACATAACGTGTAGGTACATTATCATATTCTATAGCTGCAATTTTTTTATCACGCCATCCTTCCCAAGAAGATTCTTTTCTTAATACTCCCTTTTCATCAAAATAGATAATATAAGCTAATTTACCTGTAAAGGTATCTTTTCTTTCTTGGAATCCTACTTTAATTTTAGTAGGAATAAATAAATTTGATTTCATAATACCCTCAAAATAAAACATTTGTCATATAATAACAAATGTTTCTTTATTTTTCTATAGTTATTTTGTAACTATTATTTTCCTATTGGATTATTCCATAAATACGCATGTACTCTAGCTGAAACAGCATATCCTTTAGATAAAGCCATATCCGCAATTTTACCTGCAATATCATCTTGACTATCTTTATCTGCACCTACTGGCATAATATAAACAAACCGTCTTACGCCAGGAATTAGATAATTTAATTCATCTAAATATTCTTCCATTTCATCCCATGCCTCTTTAACATCATTTAATACAAATTTTAATGTAAAATCAGAATGTAATAAATCATAATTATATTTTATCACATCAGGTGTTAAAGCTCTTTTAGCAGGTTCTCCTGATACATGAAATAATTTAGGAGAATATGATAGTAATACTTTAAATGGTAATTCTTTATTTAAAAGTATAGCAGCTAATTCATTTGTTATTTTTTGTGTACCATTAGTTTCAAATGTAATATTATACGGCATTTTTTTATCATATAGTTTCATATATGAATTTAAAATCGCACACACTTGCTTTTGATTAGGTTTTACTAAAGGTTCTCCGCCAGTAAAACATAAATGAATAGGATGTTTTTCTCTAGGTAAATTATTCATACTATAATGTAAAGATGGAATTAATTTATGTAAACTATGAGCAACATTATCCGCAGTATCAGTATGTTGCAGATGTTTAAATTTAGCTGACCAAGAATAAGAAGAATCACAACCATATTTAAATACAGGTAATTCCTCAATCATAGTAATTCTGTTTACATCCACTTCTTTATAAGGTAGAATGTATGTTTCAGGGTTAGTGGGAAATTCTTGTCCAAATCCGTCACAATTTAAATTACAAGAAAAAAGTCTTAACCATATAGTAGGTTTACCTGTATATAAGCCTTCGCCTTGCATTGAGTAAAATTTTTCCGAATATTTAATTATTTGTGTATTTTCTTTTACTATAACATCATCTTCACTTTTTTTAATATGAGAAATACTTAAATATTCTCTCAAATTATTCAAACATTTATTTCTGAATACTTCAAAACTTTCGTCAATATAGTAAGGTCTATCATATACATATATCAAATCATTATGGTCAATTTTTACTGCTAATTTTTCACAATTAGAAAAAGCGTTATATGCTATATTAGCCACAAATTTTGTATCATATAAAGGGTCATAATTTTCAACAGTATATCTATGACTGTGTTTTTTTATTCTAAAAAAAGACCAATTTTTTGAATATTCAATATAATAATGATTTTCAAACAATTCTTTTAGTTCAGGAAATCTATATAAACAATTAGTATCTTTTTTATAAAGTAATTCATATTCTGCATAAGTTGCTATTGAACAATTATCTTTATTAAAGAATATATCCTTTAATTCTAGTTCTTCTCTTTTTTTAGTAGTCATTATACTTCCTGCGCTATATCAATAATATGATTTAATTTTACTATTATATCATTAATAGATATGTCTTGTATAGTATCTTTAATATCAATAGCTTCTGATTCAATATCTACTATTTTCTCTCGTAAGAAATCTATTTCATCTTGTAATTCTGATATAGTATCATCGTTATCATCAATTCCATTTAATTGATTTTGCATCTCAATATATTCATTAAAATATTTTTCTAAATGTTTTTTAGTTTCATCGTCACAATAATAGTCAATATAGTCTTTAAATGTGGTGTTTGATGGGATATACATATTCATTCCTCATAAAAATAAAATTTCGTCTAATGTAATATATTGAACTATATCATTCATTAAGATATAAACACCTTCACTATTTTTACTAACTAAAATATATTTTTCAGATTTATTTTTTATAGTAACATATTTAGCAGGTGAAAGGTTAAATGCATATTTAAAATCTTTTTCTTTACTACTATTAATCATTTTATATAATTCGTTGGGATGATATTTTTCATCAGTTACTTCGCCATATCTATTCCAATCTTCAACTAAGTCATGATGTTCCGAGCATAGAGTAATACCATTTTCTTTAACATAACCGCCATTAACAATTAAATGACGGTCAGTAATATGATGGGCATCTAAATTAGTAGTAATATCACAAAAAACGCATTTGTACTTATCTCTTTTAAAAACTTCATTTCTAAAAATTTCTCTTACTGATTTTTTAGACATTACTGACCCTGTTTATTACCATTCTTTAAGCCACATACCATATTTTTTATAATCTTCTTTTAATACAGACGAGTCATTTTGTAAAACAAATGATACTTGAAGAATATCTCGAATACAATCATGTAAAGCGTCATGTGCCACTAAATCAAATTTAGTGTTACAATAATCATTAAATTTGAAAATGTAACCTGACCCCGCAACAACATCTACAATAGTTCTTATATCTCTTAGATTCCAATGATTATATGGTAAATTTCTGTTAAAATAACCAAAAATAGAAAGCATAATTGTATGGTCAAAATCAGGGCCTCTTAAAAGAATTTTGGTATCTTTATGTACGCCATGTTTTTTACAGTATTCTGAAAAAAGTTCGGGTAATTTAGATAAATCATGTTTTTCGTGATTATTTCTAAAGACTCTATCTTTTGCTTCTTTAGATTGTGATTCCCACCATTTTTTAGTTTCTTCACCGATTACTCTATCGTATGCTGTTTTTTGATTTTTTAAATCAAAAAAATATTCTTCACCTCTTTCTTTTAGAAAATCTATACCATTTTTTTCAATACTTTCAAATGTTACTTCATCCCAATTACCTGCAATAAAAGCAAGAGATATGACTGACGTATTCCACGGTACATTATGTAATGTTTCAAAATCAAATATTAACCAATCCATGTTTTACATCCTTTTTACTTTTTAATTTTTGTATCAATGATAGTGAATGATACTTTACATTTAGTATTATTAATTTCTTCACAAGCTCTAATATCAGCTTCAATTGCCGAAGTTGTCATGCCATAAATTTTCATTTCACGATGTATAGATTCATATGAATATGCTAATGCGCCCATAAATCCATAAAAAATTCCCATTACTATATTTGTAGTCAATTGTTTTAATTTATTTTTAGTCATAATATCCTCATAAGCTAAATTAATACTAATATTATACACATATATTAAAAAAAGTCAATAGTAAAAAATGAATTGGGGGAATTTCTATTCCCCCAATTTCAGTAATTTCATTTTTATATTTTGTTAATTCTTGATATTCTGATAAATCTAATTGTTCATCAATATCAAAATCATCAACTAAATCTTTTTTATTTTTATGCGCCCCACCGTGATTAAATGTACGCATATGTTTTGCTACAAAATTACCCTTCATGCTCTACCTCATACTCGATATGTGTTAAGTCTAATTTTAGTGTAAAGTCATCATAACTACAAGATGCTAAATATATATGTATAATATCACCCACAGAAAATTGATTCAGGGTAAATGTGAAAACTTTACCGTAGTATCTATGTTTAAATTTTTTCATATAAACCTCTATATTATTTAATAGCTATATAATAACAAAAAATATTACGTATATATGAATATTGTTAGACAAAATAGACAAATTTTTATACATTAAAAAATAAAAAAGACTCACTAAATGTGAGTCTTTTTTATTTACTTTTACTTAACTTTAATTTTTTCTTTTTCACGATTCATTGTAAAATCTAATGTCTGCGAAAAATTTTCTAGTGCTTGTTTAGGTGTTTCTTCAATCATATTTTCAACAATTGACTTATGTTTATTACTTAAATTTTCCATATCTTTGTTTAATCGTAATAAACTTAATTCTGTTTCAGTAGTGTTAATTACTTGGCCTTTAGGAACTTTACTAAAATTATCACAAATGTCACCTACTAATACTACAGATTTTACACCAAATACTCGGTCTAATTCTTTGTCTGTATATTTATAATCCATATAACATTTCTTAATAGTAGACATATTACCAAATTGGTCAAGTCCTAATTCCTCTTTATAATCAATCTTATGAATTGAAATATTATCATTAGTACTTAATAATTTACGTAATTTAATATCATGTGCAATACCTGCAATATACATTACAAATAAATAATCCAAAAAAAGTAAAAATGGCACAAATGTATATAAAATAGAATTTGGCATTGATAAATTACCGTAACGGGGACTACCAAATTTTTGTTCAATTTGCTTATCCAAATAGTCATAAGACATACCTGAGATAAAAGCTGATAAAATTAATACTGCAATAATATAAATGATAGACATTTTTAACTCCAATGCGTTTGTATGTAAGCATTATAACAAATTTTGAAATAAATACAATACCTTTAATTGTAAATGTTTGTAACTTGCATACTAAGTAAAATTAAGTTACTATATTGAATATAGTATATAGAAATATACAATAAAAGTACAACACAATTTGAGGAATTTTTATGAAACAATTACTTTTACACTTAATAAAAGAAAACTTAGCAGAAATCGCCAATCGTTCATACCTAAACTATGGTGTGCGTGGTTTGCACATGATACACATATTAGATGCTCCTAATCAAGGTATAAAAATGTTTGTAACAGATAGTAACAATGACTTACAATCATCAAATCCTATTGGATATACTGACGGAATTAAAATTCCATTTCAGTACATTGGTAAGAATAGTTGTATTGAATGTTTACAAGGTTATGTTGGTATTTGGAACATAGAAGAAGAAAATAACAACATTGCGTTATTGGTTAATAAATTTAGTAGAAAAAATAGTGAGTATAAATTAGAATCTTCACATGTAGGAATACGCACTAAGCAAATGATACATCTACAACCTAATCAGTTCTATAACATTCAAGGAAATGAAATTGTTAATTTTTCAAGTAGATTTGGTACAAAAAGTGTATGGTTAGTATATGAAGGTAGAGAAATAGAAAATCTTCCTGACTCTTATTATACAAATATTGACAATTACAATAATAAGCAAGAGTTTAATAAAAATGACAATCTATACATTAAAACATCATCAAGAGATGTTGTTAATATGTTAGATATGATTGGTTTATTAAAATAATTAACAAAATATTACATAAAAAAGATTGCTACATGCAATCTTTTTTTTTACTATGTGAAAAAGAGATTTTTATAGTGGAATTTTTACAAATAGTTTTATCATTCACTCAGAAAGACCCCTTGCTTTAGCTAGGGGATGTAAGGAGTAAAACTGGTAAAAAATAAAATAGTATATAGTAATAACAACTAAGAGTCAATAATAAAATGAAGACACTAAAGCTCCGAATAAAAGACAAACATTCCAAATTGCTAACTTCGTTAGCAAGACAGGTTAATTTTGTCTGGAATTACGGAAATGCTTTGTGTTATACTCACTTAAAACGTACAGGTAAATTCTTTTCTGCTTATGATTTGCATCATTACACAAGCGGAGCAACAGCTTGCGGACTTGACTTGCATAGTCAAACTATACAATCTATCAATGAAGAATTAGTTACAAGACGCAAACAATTTCGCAAAGCTAAATTGCAATGGCGTGTGTCTAAAGGTGCAAGACGTAGCTTAGGTTGGATTCCATTTAAAGCAAGTTCTATCAAATATATAAATGGTCAAATACGATATAGTGGTCATTTCTTTAGTCTGTGGGATAGCTATGGGTTAACTAACTACAATATCAAGACAGGTTGTTTCTCGCAAGATGCGAGAGGGCGTTGGTATATTTGTCTTAATGTTGTAGAAAAAGAACCCAAACCAATACCTTGTAATAAAGATAAATCTGCTATCGGTATTGACTTAGGTCTAAAAGATTTCTTAGCAACATCAGATGGTCTAAAAATAGAAGCTAAACAATTCTATAGAAAGTCTGAATCTAAGTTAAAGATTGCTCAAAGAGCAAATAAAAAACAAACTGTCAGAAAAATACATAGCAAAATTAAAAATCAAAGACTAGACTTTTTACACAAATTATCTAGCAAATTAGTGAAAGAACACTCTGCAATCTATATAGGGAACGTCAATGCTAAATCTTTGTCGAAGACAAAATTAGCAAAATCAGTCCAAGATGCTGCATGGTCGGCTTTCAGAACAATGCTTCGGTATAAGTGCGAGAACGCAAAAGTATTGTTCAAAATAGTAAATGAAACGTATTCCTCCCAAGTCTGTTCGTGCTGTTCCTGTATTGGAGATAGTAGTCCGAAGGGTAGAACAGGATTGCGAATAAGAGAATGGTCTTGTCTGCACTGTGGAACAGTGCATGACCGTGACATTAATGCCGCAAAGAACATTCTTGCGCTCGGTCATGAGCGTCCAATAGTGGGAATCCCCTCTCTTTAGAGAGGGGAGGATGTCAACATATTGAAAGTAATACTTTTGTTATAGTATAATAACAAAATGCTGCATTAGTTTAGTGGTTAAAACACTGGCTTCTAACCCCAGTTATCATCAGTTCGATTCTGATATGCGGCACCAATTTTCAACTACAATTTAATGAGGTATATAAAAATGTTGTAGATTAAATATTATACTTATGTTTTTGTACGTAATGATTTGCCTATTGAACAAATTATTGTACAAGCAAGCCATGCTGCATTAGAAGCAGGTATCAAATTTGGTACTAAATCTAATACACCTAATTCCCTAATTGTTATAGGTGTAAAAAACAAAACACAATTAGAAAAAGCATATGCTCATATATCAAGTAGATTTAAAACAGAAATGTTTTTTGAACCTTCTTGGAATTATGGGTTTACTGCATTTGCTACCGAACCTATACAAGAATCTGATAGAGTTGAATTTAAAAAATATCAATTGTGGAGACAAAAATGAATCCACAATACGCAACAACTAAAGAAGAATGTATAGTTAATATGATGCAAACTTTTCAATTTGAAAATATTTCTATATTAGAGCATGGTTATCTAGTGCATAAAAAATATTTAGAAATATTAAAAATATTGAAAGGTGAGGCAGAAAATATATACAACCTTCCTGATAGTTTATTTCAATGGTTTACTAAAAATTACAGTAATTTACTTGATATAGAAACCATGAAAGAATATCATATATTACATGATTGCGGTAAACCATATTGTTTAACGTATGATAAAGATGATGATACATTATTACACACATTATATTTTTCACAACAAGATTTTAATATGTTAGAATCATATAGTGAAAAAATGTTAAATGATGCTATTAATAATTTAACTAAATCAATTGATGATATTAGTATTAATAAACGTAATTTGTTAATATCTGAAATTGAGCGTCTTAAACATAAATTATCAGAATTGGATTAATGTCTTCGTAGAAGATATTAATCAAAGTTAAATATTATGAAAACTTATTTATTAAACAAAGAAATTAATCAAGCTATTAAATCAAAGGTGATTATTATGAAAACTTATTTATTAAACAAAGAAACTAGCCAAGCTATTAAATCAGTATGGTCTGATTATACAAAAATTTATACAAAAAATTCTAAAATTGCAAGTTGGTCGGGTAATGTGTCAGAAGCATCATTAGGTAACTTGTTATATTTATTATTAACACATACAAAAGAACAGGTTGCTAGTGCTTATATGCCGTTGACTAAAAAAACAAATTCTTTAGTAACAGGTTACTACAAACGTCCTTTTTTTAATGTTTATTTTATTGCATTTGCATTGATTACTCATATTGACTCAATTGATAAATTGAAAGAATTAAACCCATTATTATTTAAAATGTATGAATTAGCATTATTAGACAATCCTAATTTATATAAAGATTTACGTGAGTTAGCCAACAATTTAGCTATTGAAGCGTTTTGCAAAACCAATTTAATTAATTGGGTAGTTAATTAAACTTTACAAATATATGCGTGACAATAAGCTGTCACGTATTTATACTTATACTAATGATAAATAGCGAGATAATATTATGTCAAAATACTTAGTGGGTAATGAAACTGCTTTAAAAATTAAAGAAGTTTGGATTCAATATTTAAATGAAAATACTACATGTGAAGCTTGTGAATTTAGTTATAGTAGCAATGTATCAAAAAATGCAGTTGCTAATTTATTATATCTTTTATTAACCCGTTCCAAAGTACAAACTTCACGGGCTTTTACTCCAATTTCTAAACAAACTAATACTTTGTACTTAAACAAAAAGCCTTATTTTAACATTAATTTTATTGCACGTCATTTGTACGCAACGCTTGATGAACATAAATACGTTAAACGTTTAGAAAAAATACATCCATTAGTTTATAAAATGTTTACGATTGCAGAAGAAAGTAATAAAAATGTGCGTGTCGAATTGAGTGAATCGCTAGTTAAATTATTAAAGGCTTGTTATTGCTACCAAGATTTATCATCTTGGATTAACTAAAATTAAAAGAGGGATTCCCCTCTTTTTCATTAATAGGTGATATTATGCCTGATTTAATTGAAATAATTAAAGAAACTGTAAATTGTGATGATACTATATTCTTTTTAGTAGATGAATGGCATCGTGGAAATAAACGCATGGGGTCAGGTACTATATTATATAAACAGACCGTTATGTTTCTGTAGTATATTTAAGTGGTTATCGTAGTCGCAATGATGATATTCCTTATAATGATATTTATGGTAGATTAGATTTAACAAAGCCTTGGGTATCTATTCCAGGATGGAGTGGTCATATTCACTTATTACAACCTATACAAGATGAATCTAATTAGGATATAAATTAGTTACATTTAGTTACATCAAGGTTGTTTACAAGTTTAGTTTAATTTTATATAATAGTTTCATACAAAGTTAGACATAAGTTTAACTAGACAAAAGTTAAATGTTATCAATCATCGGAGATTTTAAAATGTTAAACATTGCTGCATTAATTCAAGCTAATACTGCTGCTATTATTGCTAAAACACAAGATAGCGTAGTTGAACCGTTATCAACATTATTAGGTGAAAATTTAGTTAACGATTCCTCTGATGTTTCGACATACAACAAAGAAAAAACAGCATTTACTTCTGTTACTATTGTTAAATCAGAACATCCTTTATTTAGTAAATTAAAAGAGTTTAGTGCAGAAACAATCAAGACTGAAATTCTAACTAAAGTTGTTACTAAATTAGAATTAACTGAGTCTATTGAAATTATGTCTGTACGTTATGATGGACAAATGAAAATTGATAATTCTACTACTAAAGCATATATTATTCGTTTAAAATATTTCTTAAACGGAAAAGATGAAAAGCAAGCAGTTGATGATGTAACATTTGAAGAACCAAATTTTGATGGTATGCCTGTAATCAGTATTATGGACGACCAAGCTTGGGGTAAATAATTTTTTGGTTTAGGTGGTAGAATATACCACCTACTTGAGGGCGATTATATGTAGAATAAAATTCTGTTTGCAGGTTGGTTAATATCTGCATTAGCTGCTATTAGTTTAAAAGACTTTACAAAAGTCTTTTTTTTGTTTATTATAATATTTTTTAAAAAAATGAGATAATTATGATTAAATTTAAAGACGAAATAAAAGAATTACGTAAAAATACAATAGAAATTCAATACAAAAATTTATATAATAAAGTAGAACAACGCATTATAGCTAATATTAAAAAAAATGTTAGTAATATAGAAAATTTATCACATGAAAAATTTTTTGTAATATGGACTTTGATACCGATGATATAAAAATATCTAATGAATTATGTTTAAAAATAGTCAATGAAGTTTTTGATAAGTTAGATATTAAACAGTGTATAAGTGATATTAATTTTAAATATGAGTCAAACTATCAAGATTCATATTATCGTTTATCTTTTTATTATAATGTGGGCGTATGAAATGTCAAACACACCTGAGTATGATTTCATTTGTAGTAATAACTCAATTGAAATGAAATTAGCTAAAGAATATTATCATTGGGATAAATTAGATAAAGCCGACTCTTATTATTTTACTGATACAATTGTTTTTTAGTAATTTATTTGAAATCTTTTTTTTTTTTCAGGAAAATCTACAGACCATATATCCAATAAAGTTACCATATATGTATTAATATTTGTTTTTAAAATTTCTAAAACAATATATAACCATTCTTTTTTTAATTCAATTATACAACTTGACTCTTCTATAATAATTTTTTCTACTCCTGGTAAAATTTTTTTTAAATATAAACCTAATTTTTTATATACCATTACACCCACTCTAATGCACCCTTTTTCCACTCATAAATAAAACCAATTAATAAAATATAAATAAAAATAAGCATTGATATATAACCAAAAAAATGTAATATTTCAAATCTAATACTCCATGGAAATAAAAATGTTATTTCTAAATCAAATATTATAAATAAAATTGCTACAAGATAAAACCTTACATCAAATGTTGATCTACTATCCTCAAATGGGTGAAAACCACACTCATATGCTGATATTTTTTCTATATCACCTGTTCTATTAACTAATAACATTGCTATAAATACAATTGCTGCAGATAAAATTAAACTAAATAATAAATATACAAAAATAACAAATAATTCATATGTCATATCATATTATATTTTTTTTATAACGATTAGCACAAATTTTTTTTTAAAACTAACTTTTCGATGAAAAACACACTTAAAAGTGTCAAAAATGTATGCGCACTCGCGCTTATCG
>ERZ650309.346-NODE-346-length-23210-cov-6.305722_pt1 | contig 23210 bp, 25 predicted proteins | sample MGYA00376245_ERZ650309 | MGnify/ENA primary metagenome ERZ650309 (study PRJEB26733, sample SAMN07839294) | wastewater metagenome | biome: urban; feature: wastewater treatment plant; material: waste water | place: USA: North Carolina | collected 2016-04-26 ...
CCGGGAACACCTCGTCCTGACGTGGCAGGAATGCGCCGCCGGAGTCCACCAGATAGATGCACGGCAGATTGTTCTGCGCGGCGATTTCCTGAGCGCGCAGGTGCTTCTTCACCGTGATCGGGTAGTACGTACCGCCTTTGACGGTGGCGTCGTTGGCGATGATCAGGCACTCGCGGCCCGAAACCCGGCCGATCCCGGCAATCATGCCCGCGCCGGGACATTCGTCGTCGTACATGCCGCCGGCGGCCAGCGGCGCGATCTCCAGGAACGGGCTCCCCGGATCGAGGAGGCCGTCGACCCGGTCGCGAGGCAACAACTTGCCGCGACTGACATGGCGCTCGCGCGAGCGCTCCGATCCACCGAGCGCGGCGGCGGCCAGTTTGTCCTTCAGATCAGCCACCAGTGCCAGGTGCTGCTCGCGATGCGATACCCGTTGGGAAACGCTGGACGCCATCGTCGCTCCATTTCACTTGAGTTAATGGCGAATAACCGAACGCGATGTTAGTCTTCATTAACTGAGTTGTCCAGAGCCGGCGGGAGGTGCCCCATGACGACGCCGACATCCAACCCGGCGGACCCCGAAACCGCCCGCAGCCGAGCCAAATCCGATCGTCGGGGCCAGTTGATCGCCGCGGCCGAACGCCTCATCGCCGAACGCGGCTACCTCGCGGTCCGACTGGAAGACATCGGCGCGGCAGCGGGCATCAGTGGCCCGGCGATCTACCGGCACTTCCCCAACAAAGAGGCGTTACTGGTCGAACTTCTGGTCGGCGTCAGCGCCCGTCTGCACGCCGGAGGCAGCGCCGTGGTGGCCGACACCGATGACCCCGCCGAAGCGCTCGCACGTCTGGTCGAGTTCCACCTGGACTTCGCGTTCGACGAGTCCAATCTCATCCGCATTCAGGATCGCGACCTGAACAACCTGCCCGACGCCGCCAAACGCCAGGTCCGTCGTTCACAGCGGCAGTACGTCGAGATCTGGGTGGACACGCTGCGCAAGCTCGACCCGACCCGCACCGAGGCAGACGCCAGGGTCATGGCCCACGCCGCCTTCGGACTCCTCAACTCGACACCGCACAGCGTTCGGGCGACCAAAGCCGCCCCCAAGCCCGACGACGCATCGCGCGCGGTACTCCGATCCATGACGCTGGCCGCATTGCTACCCGATAACCGCTGATCACCGCCATTGGCGGCAAACGGTCGAAGCACGCAGGTACCCTGCATGCATGAGGTGGGAATGACCGATCCAGGACGCCGCGATGGGCCAGATCCCACGCAGCCGATCGGCTACAGCTACCCCGACCCGGCATACGCCAACCAGATGCCGTACGGGGCAGCCCCGACGCAGCAGTTCCCCACCTCACCCAACTTCGGTTCCCCGGCCGACGCCTCCACCAAACCCCGCCGTCAGGCACCGCTGTGGCTGTGGGCGTTGGCCTCGTTCTCGATAGTCCTGGTACTGAGCCTGGTGATCGCGTTGGTGATCATCAACAGCAACGAGCAGCAGACCCTGGTCGCGCCGCCGCCGATACCCGAGCCCACGCATCAGCTGACGACTCCACCGAGCAGTCCCACCCCGACTGCCGCGCCGGCACCGATTCCCCTGCCTATTCCATTGCCCCTACCGGGCATGACCACGCCACCGGGCGAAGCGGTGCCACCGCACGACAGTGGCACCGCGCCCGGTCAGACCCAGACGGTGGTCTACAGCGTGACCGGGCCCGGCCGGGTCATCAACATCACCTACCTCGACAACGGCAACGTCCTGCAGACCGAGTTCAACGTCATGCTGCCGTGGAGCAAGCAAGTTCAGCTGGAAGCGGCGACATCACGTGCCGCGAGCCTCAGCATCGTGAACGTCGGGCGCCCGATCTCCTGCTCGATCAGCATCGACGGGGTACCGGTTCAGCACCACACCGGGATGGGTCTGACGGTGTGCACCACCATGAACAGGGGCCGCGTCCGCTAACGCCGCGGCACCGTGACGAAGACCATCCCGACCAGACCGATGGCCAAGACCGTGCACAACCCGCCCAAACCGGCGCGGGTCGAGGCGAAGATGTCGATGAACAACGAGAACAGCCACGGCGACAGGACATGCGCGGCCCGGCCGGTCGTGGTGTACAGCCCGAAGGCCACGCCCTCTTTACCGTCGGCCGCGATGCGCAGCATCAGGTTGCGTGATGCCGACTGGCTCGGGCCGACAAACAGACACAATGCGAGCCCACAGATCCAAAACGCCAATGTGCCCGACAGGCACATGAGGGTGATGCCGACGATCACCAGCCCCGACAGCGAGGCGATGATGACCCGCTTGGGACCGAAGCGATCGTCGAGCATTCCGCCGGCCACCGCGCCGAGCGCCGCGACCGTGAACGCGGCCGCACCGAACAGCGGGACGCTCGTCGGCTCAAGCCCGTAGACGCTGACGCCGATCACCGGGCCGAACAGTGAGATGCCGGTCAGCCCGTCGCGGAAGACCGCACTGGCCAACAAGAAGTAAACGACATTGCGGTCGCGTCGCCATTCGCTGACGACGTCGGACCACAACTTCCGATACGCGCCGAAGAACCCGACAGACGGCCTCCCGTCCGGTGCGGGCGAGCGGACAGTCAGCAGCAAGGGCAGCGCGAACACCGTCATCCACACGGCAGCGACCACGACCGAATAGCGGTCCGGTTTTCCATCCGCGTTGGGGATACCGAGCACGCCGAGCGTGTCGCCGCTGCCGGCCTTGAAGCCCACGAAGACCAGCAGCAGCAGCACGACACTGCCGAAAAATCCTGCGGCCAAACCGAATCCGGAAATGCGCCCCGATGTCGTCGGGGTCGACAGCTGACGCAGCATGGCGTTGTACGGCACCGTGGCCAGGTCCATGCAGGCCGCGGTCATCGCCAGTAGTGCCAGGCCCGCCCACAGATAGTGGTAATCGGGCTCGATGAAGTACATCGACGCCGTCAGCACCACGACCGCGCCGGTCAACAGCGCCAGCGCCCCGCGACGCCGATGCGCCGAGTCGACGAGCACCCCCGTCGCCGGCGCGAGCACCGCCACGGCGATCCCTGCCGCCAGAACCGCATGGCCCAGCCAGCTCTCCGGCGTCGTCGAGCCGGGCAGTCCCTTGCCGACGACCGAGATGAGATAGATGTTGAAACCGAAGGTCGTCACGATCGCGTTGACGCCCGTTGCACCGGCATCCCAGAGGGCCCAAGCGGCGACACGACCCCGGCCGACGGGCGGTGCGTCCGCCCCGGGGCTACTCATGGCCACACTCTATTGGTCCCTACGATTGACCCCATGCCTCTCCCGTCGATCCGCTCGCCCAGGACGCCCCTACCTGCCCCCAGCCCCGATGCCCGCGCTGTCGTCACCGGCGCCTCCCAGAACATCGGCGAGGCCCTGGCCACCGAGCTCGCCGCCCGTGGCCATCACCTGATCATCACGGCCCGGCGCGGCGACGTGCTCGAAGAGGTCGCGAGGCGCATCACCGACCGGTACGGCGTGACCGTCGAGGTCCGTCCCTGCGACCTGGCCGACCCCGCCGACCGGGATGTTCTGTGCGCCGAACTGGCGTCGCGGAACATCTCGATCCTGTGCGCGAACGCCGGGACCGCGACGTTCGGCTCGGTTGCGACGCTGCCCGCCGAGGGCGAGAAGCTTCAGGCACAACTGAATGTGCAAGGCGTGCACGATCCTGTGCTGGCCGTGTTGCCCGGCATGATCAAGCGCGGTGCCGGCGGAATCCTGATCTCCGGTTCGGTGGCCGGCAACTCGCCGATCCCGAACAACGCGACCTACGCCGCATCGAAGGCCTTCGCCAACACGTTCGCCGAATCACTGCGCGGCGAGCTCAAGCCCCACGGCATCAACGTCACGGTGCTCGCTCCCGGGCCCGTGCGTACCGCGCTGCCGGACCCGTCCGAGCAGTCTCTGGTGGAGCGGTTGATCCCGGACTTCCTGTGGATCGACACCGAGTACACCGCGCGAATCTCGCTCGACGGGTTGGAGCACAACAAGATGCGCGTGGTTCCGGGTCTGACGTCCAAGGCGATGTCGGTCGCGACCGGATACGGCCCGCGCTCGGTCGTCGCGCCGATCGTCGGGGCGGTGTACAAGAGGCTCGGCGGGCAGTAGCCCGTCAGCGCCGTTTGGCGGTCCCGAAGATGCTGCGAGTGATCTCGCGGCCGGCCACGGTGGCCGCCGAACGCAAGAAGCTCTTGAACGCCGTGCTCTGCAGGACCTCTTGAACCATCCCCGGGCCCTCGACCGCGTCGGGCACGGTGGCCGAACCCGACACACTCAAGTCGGGCACCGGCTCGGCGTCGGGCGCCGCAGGTGCCGCGGCGGGCGCGTCCAGACCCAACTTTCCGGCCAGCCGCTCATAAGCCGAGTCACGGTCGATCGTCTGCCCGTACTCCGCCTGCAGGGGACTGGCCGCGGCGGCAGCCTTGATCGCGTCGTCGCCGATCGCGCCCATCAATGAGCGGGGTGCCCGCAGCCGGGTCCACGCCACCGGTGTCGGCGCGCCGACTTCGGACAGCACCGTGACGATCGCCTCGCCGATGCCCAGCGACGTCAGCGCGGTCTCCAGGTCGTAGACCGCGGTCTTCGGGTAGGTCTTGGCGGTCTTGGTCAGGGCCTTCTGGTCGTCGGCCGTGAAGGCACGGATGGCGTGCTGGACACGGGCGCCCAGCTGGCTCAGCACATTGTTGGGCACGTCCGTCGGCAGCTGGGTGCAGAAGAACACGCCGACGCCCTTGGAGCGGATCAGCTTGACGGTCTGCTCGACCTGATCGAGGAACGCCTTGGAGGCGCCGTCGAACAACAGGTGCGCCTCGTCGAAGAAGAACACCAGTTTGGGCTTGTCGACGTCGCCGATTTCGGGCAGCTCGGTGAACAGATCGGCCAGCACCCACATCAGGAAGGTCGAAAACAGCACCGGGCGGGTGGCCTGGTCCCCCAGCTCCAGCAGTGTGATGATGCCGTGGCCCTGCGCGTCGAGTCGCATCAGATCGGCAGGCTTGAGCTCGGGCTCGCCGAAGAAGGTGTCGCCACCGTCGGCCTCGAGGTTGATCAGCGCCCGCAGGATGACCCCGGCCGTGGCCGGCGACACCGCGCCCAGCGTCTTGAGTTCGGCTTTGCCCTCGTCACCGATCAGGTACTGGATGACCGCGCGCAGATCCTTCAGATCCAGCAGCGGCAGCGCCTTCTGGTCGGCCCAGTGGAAGATCAGACCGAGGGTCGATTCCTGGGTTTGGTTGAGCCCCAACACTTTCGACAGCAAGATGGGACCGAAGCTGGTGATCGTCGCGCGTACCGGCACACCAACACCGCTGGTGCCCAGCGACAGGAACTCGGTCGGGAAGGCCGTCGGTGTCCAGTCGTCGGCAGTGTCGGTGGCGCGCTGGGTGGTCTTGTCGCCGGCTTCACCGGGGCGCGCCAACCCCGACAGGTCACCTTTGACGTCAGCCATCACCACCGGCACACCGGCGGCCGACAACTGCTCGGCAAGAACCTGCAGGGTCTTGGTCTTGCCGGTACCGGTGGCGCCCGCGATCAGACCGTGCCGGTTCACCGTGGCCAGCGGAATCCGTACCTGCGCAGACGGATCGACGGTCCCATCGATGACGACGGAACCCAGGTTCAGGGCCTGGCCAGTAGCGGCGTATCCCGCAGCGATCTGCTGAGCTTGGGCGGCAGCTTGGTCTGAGGTCATGGGCCTGACAGTACTTGGCCGGGCCCCGGTAGCCGGGTATCGCCGCTGCGCGTGGGACGCTGCGAATACCCTGGATCACCGTGCGTGACGAACTGGTGTGGATCGACTGCGAGATGACGGGCCTGGATCTGGGCTCCGATCGGCTGATCGAGATCGCGGCCCTGGTGACCGACAGCGAGCTCAATGTCCTGGGCGACGGGATCGATGTGGTCATCCACACCGACGACGACGCCCTGGGCGGCATGGCCGACGTCGTGATGAAGATGCACAGCCGGTCCGGCTTGACCGACGAGGTACGCGCCTCGACCGTCACCATCGCCGAGGCCGAGCAACTCGTGCTCGACTACATCCGCACCCACGTCAAGGCCGCCAATACCGCGCCGTTGTGCGGCAACTCGATTGCCACCGACCGCGGCTTCATCGCGCGCGATATGCCGGCACTCGACGAATACCTGCACTACCGCATGATCGACGTCAGCTCCATCAAGGAGCTGTGCCGTCGCTGGTATCCGCGGATCTACTTCGGGCAGCCCGAGAAAGGCCTCGCGCATCGCGCCCTGGCCGACATCCACGAGTCGATCCGCGAACTCAAGTACTACCGCGGTACTGCCTTCGTCCCCGCCCCCGGACCGTCTACCAGCGAAATCGCTGCCGTCGCGGGCGAGCTGGGGCCGCCGACCCACGACGCGGCGGTGGGCGATTCGGCTTAGCGGCCCGAAGCCGCTAATATCTACGACGCCGCTTCGCGCGGCGATGGTGGCTGTAGTTCAGCTGGTAGAGCACCAGGTTGTGATCCTGGGTGTCGCGGGTTCGAGTCCCGTCAGCCACCCCGAGACGGAAAGCGTCGCCTACGGAAACGTAGGCGGCGCTTTTTGCTGTATGCCCCCTTGCCAAGCGCCCCCAACGGCCAAGTTTTGTACATCAATCGTCAATTTTGGCAAACAGATGAACAGGCAACTTTACGTGGACACGGGTATGTTTACCTGCTACTTTTCAGAAGTGCGGTCATCTCAGGCTAATAATTGATCGCTCCGACGAAGTAATTTGGGGGTCCACCGTGATCACAAAGTTCCGGCGGTCCCCCACCGCCGCGTTACTGGCCAGACGTTGGTGGTCCGAACCTGTCGAATACTCGATACAGGTCGCCTACTTCGCCCGCCGCGGGATCCTGGGCAGCCTCCAACTACTCGTGGCCACATCCACCTTCGTGCTCGCGCTCATTCCCGCAGCGATCGGACTCTCCCCCGCCGGGGCCCATGACGTCAAAACCACCGTCGTCTTGTGGGCGGTGTCAGTCTCCGCACTCGTCGTTTCATCGCTGTGGTGGTGTGGCCGCTGGCCCTCCCGCGGTTGGTCAGGCGCCTTTGTCGTGTACGCCGATGCGGCGATCAGCACCGTCGTCCTGGTCAACCCCCACCCGCTTGCCGGACTTCTCGCCACGAACGCTCTGGTCCTGGTGTCGGTGTACGCCATTTTCTTCGAGGGACCGCGGACGTTGGTGGCCCATACGCTGTGGGCGCTGACGGTCTCCGGTGTCCTGGCAGCGCGGATGAGCGTGAGCCCGAGCGCCGACGGCCTGTTCGCCATGACGACGACCGTGACGGCCTTTCTGTCACTGGTCGTCGTCCCCTCGGTTGTCCAGTTCGTCGTGTGGATGCTGCGCAACGACGCAAACGACTCCCTGACCGATCAACTCACCGGCCTGTACAACCGCCGTGGTCTCAATCTGTTGATGGATGGCCTCCTGCGCGGATTGCACGCCGAACGCTCCGACAGCAGCGATGCCGTCATGGTGTTGGTGATCGACATCGACTGCTTCAAACGCATCAACGACACCTATGGCCACGCCGAAGGTGATGCCGCCTTGATGCGGACCGCTCAGAGAATCCGGGAGGCCGTGCGGGCCAGCGCCCTCGTGGCCAGGTCGGGCGGCGAAGAATTCGTCGTCGCTGATCTCACTTCGCGCGACAGCATCCTCACGATCGCCGAGCGCGTCCGCTGTGCGATCGCCGAGCCCGGCACCCCGGCCGACCTCACCGCCAGCATCGGCGTCACCACGATGGACCTCGATGACCTCGCCGATCCGGCCACCGACCCGATCGCTGCACTCAATCGCGCCATCGACCGCGCCGACCACGCGATGTTCGAGGCAAAACACAACGGCGGCAACGCCGTTGCGTTCAGACCCATGACTCCGCACCCGGGCTACCGGCAGAGTTATCCGCCGCTCTGAGTCCCCTTCGGCGGCGTCGCGCCGTCGTCGGCGTGCTCAGCGAGCCAACCGATGCCGTCCCGTACCGAACGGGCCAGCGCGTCGCGCTCACCGAAATATGTCGCGATCCCACCGAACCAGGGCAGCGAGCTCAGGAGTCGGTAAAGCCTGCCGGAGTGCGGGCGCTTGGCGACCTCGTCGAACGTCGCCCGCAGGATGCCCGCCAACTGCCAGATGGTCTTGGTGAGCACCACCGGCGTCGATGAGCTGATGGCCTCCAACGGTTTCCAGCCCGGTGGCGGAGTTTCGGGCAACGGCTCCGGCTCGGGCGGCGGCATGTCGAAGTCCTTGGGCAGCTGCCTCTTACACAGCACCTCGGCAAGCATCCGCACCTGATCGCGTCGACCGGTCACGCCGTACTCGCGGGCAACCGCACACAGCACGATCGCCTGATTGATGAATCCGGCGAACTCGCCCACCGGCACCACCCGTGCGACCCAGCCGAACAGCCCCGGCGAGGCCACCACCAGTGTGTTCAGTGCCCCCACCCGGTTCACCCACCAACTGATGTGGTCGTCGCGGTTCATGCTGTCCCAAGCCGCGGTGCCCGGGAAGTCAGCGGCGTTGATCAGCTGGGCACCGGCATTCAGCGCGCGGTCGGTGGTGCTGGGGCCACGGCCGGCCTGTTGTCGGCGACGCCAGAGGCGCAACCGACGAATCCGGTCGGTCAATCCACGGGGAGGCCGCAGCAACCGGTGGGTGCGTTTGCGCAGTCCTATCGGATCGGCCTGCGCGAGCACATTAAGCAGCGGATCGATAACCGCGACCGCGCGGCCGAGCGAGTCCGCGACGTCGGCGTCAGAGAGCGGCGTGTACGGCTTCGGCAGCAGGCCCATACGAGTGATTGTGGTCTACAGCATCGCGAACTGCCCGGCAGTACGTCATTTGCCGACGTAGTCGACCTGCCAGTGCTTGATGCCGTTGAGCCATCCCGACTTCAGACGTTCGGGCTGCCCGATCGGCGTGAGGTCGGGCATGTTGTCGGCTATCGCGTTGAAGATCAGATTGATCGTCATGCGGGCGAGGTTGGCGCCGATGCAGTAGTGGGCGCCGGTGCCGCCGAAACCAACGTGTGGGTTGGGGTCGCGCAGGATGTTGAAGGTGTCAGGGTCGTCGAACACCGTCTCATCGAAATTGGCTGAGCGGTAAGACATCACGACCCGTTGACCGGCCTTGATCTTGACACCCCCAAGTTCGGTATCCATGCGTGCGGTGCGCTGGAACGCGGAAACCGGTGTGGCCCAACGGATGATCTCGTCAACAGCAGTCTTGGGCCGGGTCCGCTTGAACAGCTCCCACTGCTCTGGGTTCTGCGAGAACGCGATCATGCCGTGAGTGATCGAGTTACGGCTGGTTTCGTTGCCGGCCACCGCCAACATGATGACGAAGTAGCCAAACTCGTCGTCGGTGAGCTTCTCGCCGTCGATGTCGGCCTCGATCAGCCGGGTGACGATGTCATCGGTTGGGTTCGTGCGCCGCTGCTCGGCCATCTTCATGGCATAGGAGATGAGTTCGAGGGACGACGCCGCCGGGTCGACATCGGCGTATTCAGGATCCTCGCCCGCGGTCATCTCGTTCGACCAGCGGAACAGCTTGTCGCGGTCGTCCTGAGGTACGCCGAGGAGTTCGGCGATAGCTTGTAGCGGCAATTCGCATGACACCTGCTCGACGAAGTCGCCGGCGTCGAATGCAGCGGCACTCTTGGCGATCTGCTGAGCCCGGGTGCTCAACTCCCCTTCCAGCCGCGCGAGCGCTCGCGGAGTAAAACCACGCGAGATGATCTTGCGCAACCGCGCGTGCTGCGGGTCGTCCATGTTCAGCATGACCACGCTCTGCAAGTCGACCGCGACTTCGCGAGACGTTCCGTGGGGCCAGACCGGAATGGCGCCGTTCATCGCACTCGAAAACACATCGCTACGCAGCGAGACGTGCTTGACGTCTTGGTGTCGGGTGACCAACCAGTAGCCCTTGTCACCGAACCCGCCGGTTCCGCCGGGTACGTCGACCCAGTGCACCGGTTCGGCCCTGCGCAGCTCCGCAAGTTCGGCAACAGGCAGGCCCGTGACGTTCAGCTCGGCGTCGAGGGGGTCGAAGCCGTCGGGCAGATTCGGGCAGGTCATGAGGTGGACGCTCCTTCAGCTCCTGGGGTCGGCTCCTGGGTCGTGCGCGGTGAAGCTACGCGTCCATCACCATGACCGGACTGCTCGATACGAAATAGGGTCATTAGTCCCTATTTCATGCCATCAAGCTGGCTTTACTGTGTCGACTCAGCACATTAAGGAACACGTTCTAGTTGGTAGCGAAAGTCTGGAGGTGACGGATTTGAGTAGCGATTCCAAGAGCACTGCCGTGCGCGAGATTGACGTCGGGAAGCCGCCGACGCGGTTCGCCCGTGGTTGGCACTGTCTGGGATTGGTTGCGGAGTTTCAAGACGGAAAGCCGCATTCCATCAGCGCATTCGGTACGAAGCTGGTTGTCTTCGCCGACAGTGACGGCGCAGTGCACGTTCTCGACGCCTACTGCCGCCACCTCGGCGGCGACCTGTCGCAAGGCAAGGTCAAAGACGGCGCCGTCGCGTGTCCGTTCCACGACTGGCGGTGGGCAGGCAACGGCCGCTGCGTCCAGGTGCCGTATGCCAAACGCACTCCCCGACTTGGCCGTACCCGGGCGTGGCTGTCGAAGGTCCAGTCAGGTCTGCTCTTCGTCTGGCACGACCCCGAAGGCGGTACGCCGTCGCCGGATCTGGACATCCCCGATATTCCGGAGGTGCGGGACGCGGGCTGGACGCAATGGTCGTGGCGTAGCGAGCTCATAGCGTCGAACTGTCGAGAGATCGTCGACAACATCGTCGATATGGCGCACTTCTACTACATCCATTTCGGCTTTCCGACCTACTTCAAGAACGTGTTCGACGGTCACGTGGCATTCCAGTACCTTCAGACGATCGGCCGGCCCGATGTCAACCTGGGCGGATCGCACTATGCCGGAGAACAGATCCTCAACTCCGAAGCCTCGTATTTCGGACCGTCGTTCATGATCAACCGCTTGCACAACAGCTACAGCGGCTACGAGGTGGACGCAATACTGGTCAACTGCCACTACCCGGTAACATCGGATTCCTTTGTGTTGCAATGGGGAATCATGGTGCGCCGGCCTGAAGGCCTGACCGATGAGGCGACCGAGATGCTGTTGCACGCCTTCACAGACGGCGTCAGCAGTGGGTTCTTGCAAGACGTGGAGATTTGGAAGAACAAGACCCGGATCGACAACCCGCTTTTGGTCGAGGAGGACGGACCGCTCTATCAGCTGCGCCGTTGGTATGAGCAGTTCTACGTCGATGCCGCCGATGTGACGTCGGAGATGACTGATCGCTTTGAGTACGAGGTGGATACCACCGCCGCCAACGAATATTGGCGCGGCGAGGTCGCGGAAAATATCCGAAATCGCACCACGGAGAGAGTTGCCGCAACCGAATGATATTGCCGCCGAGTCTCTTTGGACCACCCGACCATCAGGGCGCAGTGAGAGTTGCTTGCGCGTCGAGAAAATTCAACAACACCGTCTTGGGAAGGACAGTTCAGTGACATCTGTTCAACAAGGGAACGCGCAGTTGGTTCGCGATACCCAATCGGTTCTGACAGGTATCGACGAGTTGCTGCCGGCTCTGCGTGAGCGCGCGCAGGAGACCGAGGACTTGCGCGCGATCCCCGACGAGTCATTGAAAGCACTCGACGAGATCGGGTTCTTCAAGCTGCTGCAGCCCGAGCAGTGGGGCGGGTTGCAGTGCGACCCAACCGTTTACTGCGAGGCGGTGCGGCGGATTGCCAGCGCATGTGGTTCCACGGGGTGGGTGGCGGGTGTCCTCGCCGTGCACAACTGGCACCTGGCTTTGTTCGATCAGCAAGCCCAGGAAGACGTTTGGGGTGACGACACCTCGGTGCGCATCTCCTCGTCGTACGCGCCGATGGGTAGTGCACACCTCGTCGACGGGGGCTACCTGGTCAGCGGCAGGTGGCAATGGTCCTCTGGTAGTGCACATTCCGACTGGGCATTCGTGGGTGGTCCGGTGATCAAGGACGGCCGTCCGGTCGACTTCGGCAGCTTCCTGATCCCCCGCACCGAGTACACCATCGACGACGTGTGGAACGTGGTCGGCCTGCGCGGTACGGGCAGCAACACCATTGTGGTCAAGGACGTGTTCGTGCCCCGGCACCGCTTCCTGTCCTACAAGTCGATGAACGACGGCACCGCCGGTGGCTACCAGACCAACACCGCGCCGGTCTACAAGATGCCTTGGGGCACAGTGCATCCCACGACAATCTCGGCTCCGATCGTCGGTATGGCCTACGGCGCTTACGAAGCGCACGTCGAACACCAGGGCAAGCGCGTGCGTGCGGCGTTCGCCGGCGAGAAGTCCAAGGACGACCCGTTCGCCAAGGTGCGGATCGCCGAGGCCGCCAGCGACATCGACGCCGCCTGGCGTCAGCTGTCGGGCAACGTTGCCGACGAATACGCATTGCTGTTGGCGGGCAGGGAAATTCCGTTCGAGCTGCGCGCCCGCGCCCGTCGCGACCAGGTGCGCGCCACTGGCCGCGCCATCGCATCCATCGACCGCCTCTTCGAGGCTGCCGGTGCCACCGCGCTGGCCAATGGCACTCCACTGCAACGGTTCTGGCGCGACGCCCACGCCGGCCGCGTGCACGCCGCCAACGAGCCCGAGCGCGCCTACCTCATCTTCGGCAACAACGAATTCGGTCTGCCTCCCGCAGACACCATGGTCTGACAGCCGTGCGCGAGTGGGGTCCCACCGCTTCAGATCTGTGGACACCTTGGGACTTTTGGCCCTGCTCGCGCGGTGCTATCGCAAATAGTGTCCCAGCAGGTGTGTCTACGAGGGAGGTCAGTGGTAGTGGTTGAGCAAGCGCCAGCGCAAGACATGGAGTGTCCGTATATCGCAGACGCCGACGGGTACGTCGACCCAACCGTCAGCACGATCCGATGACCACCGAAGCGCCCGCAACCGCGCAGCCCCGGCCCCGGCCCCGCCGTCCGTACCCGGAACGGATGGGGCCCAGGGGCAACCTGATCTACAAGTTGGTGACCACCACCGATCACAAGCTGATCGGCATCATGTACTGCGTCGCCTGCTTCGGCTTCTTCTTCATCGGCGGCCTGATGGCGTTGTTCATCCGGACCGAACTAGCGATGCCGGGCCTGCAGTTCCTGAGCAACGAGCAGTTCAATCAGCTGTTCACCATGCATGGCACGGCGATGCTGCTGTTCTATGCCACCCCGATCGTGTTCGGCTTCGCCAATCTGGTGTTGCCCTTGCAGATCGGCGCCCCTGACGTGGCCTTCCCCCGCCTGAACGCGTTCTCGTTCTGGCTGTTCCTGTTCGGCGCACTGATCGCGCTGTCAGGTTTCATCACGCCCGGTGGCGCCGCTGACTTCGGCTGGACCGCCTATACGCCGCTGACCGACGCCATCCACTCCCCAGGCGTTGGAGGCGACCTATGGATCCTCGGCCTCGGAGTCGGTGGCCTGGGCACCATCCTCGGTGCGGTCAACATGATCACCACGGTGGTCTGCATGCGCGCGCCAGGCATGACCATGTTCCGGATGCCGATCTTCACCTGGAACGTCCTGGTGACTTCGATCCTGGTGCTACTCATCTTTCCGCTGCTGACCGCTGCGCTGTTCGGTCTGGCCGCTGACCGCCACCTCGGTGCACACATCTACGATCCCGCCAACGGCGGTGTGATGTTGTGGCAGCACCTGTTTTGGTTTTTCGGGCATCCCGAGGTGTACGTCATTGCGTTGCCGTTTTTCGGGATAGTCAGCGAGGTCATTCCGGTGTTCTCCCGCAAGCCGATCTTCGGTTACACCACGCTGATCTACGCCACGCTGTCCATCGCGGCGCTTTCGGTCGCGGTGTGGGCACACCATATGTACGCGACGGGAGCTGTTCTGCTGCCGTTCTTCTCCTTCATGACGTTCCTGATCGCGGTCCCGACCGGTATCAAATTCTTCAACTGGATCGGCACCATGTGGAAGGGGCAGCTGACCTTCGAGACGCCCATGCTGTTCTCGATGGGCTTTCTGGTCACGTTCTTGCTCGGTGGTCTGTCGGGTGTGCTGCTGGCCAGCCCGCCGCTGGACTTTCACGTCACCGATTCGTATTTCGTTGTGGCGCACTTCCATTACGTGCTCTTCGGCACCATTGTGTTCGCCACCTATGCGGGCATCTACTTCTGGTTCCCGAAGATGACGGGCCGTCTGCTCGACGAGCGTCTGGGCAAGGTGCACTTCTGGCTGACGTTCATCGGCTTCCACACCACGTTCCTGGTGCAACACTGGGTCGGCGATGCCGGCATGCCGCGCCGCTACGCGGACTACCTCGAGTCCGACGGCTTCACCACGCTGAACCTCATCTCGACCATCGGCGCGTTCATCCTGGGCCTGTCGACGCTGCCGTTCGTCTGGAACGTCTTCAAGAGCTGGCGTTACGGCGAGCCCGTACTGGTCGACGACCCATGGGGACACGGCAACTCCCTGGAGTGGGCCACCAGCTGCCCGCCGCCGCGGCACAACTTCACCGAGCTGCCCCGGATCCGTTCGGAGCGACCGGCATTCGAGTTGCACTATCCCCACATGGTCGAGCGGATGCGCGCAGAAGCGCACGTCGGCCGGCGACACAAGGCCGACTGAAGCCCAATCGGAACCATGTGACGATCGATCCGTAATGCTTTGCTAATCAACCGTTTAGGTTCGTTTGCGCGATCACTACTGTGGCCCCGTTGCCGACTCAGTTCCCGAAGTTCAGGGACCAAAGTCCCTACGCTGCAATCTTATTGAGCGTTTACCTTAGCATCGGTCGCAACGCGCGGCCGTCTGGTGACACGGTGAGGAGTCCTTGGTCCGATGAACTCAGCTCGCAACATCGACGTCGAAATCACTGTCGAGAACGCCCAACCAATTACCGAGGAACTGTCGACCGGCGAGGCAAGCGCGTCCGCCGGCCGTGGTGCGGTGATGTGGTTCAACCCAAAATTCGGGATCGGGTACGTCAGGCCCGATGGCGGTGGACCGAACCTTTACGTCACCTCACACGATTTGGCCGAGGGCTGCCGGAGCCTGACGCGAGGCCGGCGCGTGGACTACGTCGTGGCGCAGACAGAACACCGTGCCCATGCGATAGCGGTCCGGGAGATTCAATAATCCGCCGCATTTCCCGCAGGGGCGGCGGACAACGTACCGGTCACGACGACCGGCCAGGTGCTCGGGTACGCCCGCGTGAGCACTGGCCACCAATCGCTCGACGCACAGACCGACGCGCTGGGCGCTGCCGGTGTGGATCCGGCCCGCATCTACTCCGATGCACTTTCGGGCGCTCTGCGGCGCGCACAGCGGCCAGGGATGGACGCGCTACTGGACTACGCCCGAACCGGAGACGTGATCGTGGTGACCGGTATCGACCGGTTGGGCCGTGACGCTGCCGAGGTGATGACCACGATTCGCGAACTGACCGAGCGCGGCATTGTGCTGCGGTCGATCCGCGAGGGCATCGACACCGGCAACGCCACAGGCCGCATGATTGCCGGCGTGGTGGCGAGCCTGGCCGAGCTTGAGCTAGAGCTGATCCGCGAGCGCAAGGCCGCGAGTAGCGCAGCGCGCCGAGCCCGTGGCTTGAGCGTGGGCCGACCCAAGGCGCTGAGCGCATCTAAATCCGAACTGGCGCAACGGATGCGAGACGCAGGCGAGCCGGTTCCGGTGATCGCTGACGCGCTGGGCGTGAGCCGAGCAACGGTGTACCGGGTGCTTGGTGAAGCGAAAGACGTTGATAGTGAGGGGAAGTCATGACTACGCCAATCAAACTCAATTCACTGTTCATCGGCGCAGCCGGTGAACTGTTGGTGCAATACCAGTTGCTTAAGCACGGAATCGACAGCGCACGACTCACCACCGATTCGGGGATCGACTTGGTCATGTACGTACCGGGAAGTAAAGAGGCGCATACGATTCAGGTAAAGGCGAAGTACGACGCAAAACCTGCGAGCGCCAAGAAGACCCCACGTATTGGGGTGGCCTTTCCCGATGATTGCAAGGCGCAATGGCTCGCGATAGCAGACGTGACGCGAGATCTCGTCTGGATGTTGCGCATCGAAACGGCGCGCGAGATGGCCCAGCAGAAGCGCCCCGATGGCACGCGAGCGTTGTACTGGGATTCGGAAACAACGGAGACAAAGGGCGTCGCGTATGCAGAGACGGACCTGGACCCGTTTCGGCTCACAGTCGTTGCCAACAGTCTTATCGCCGGTGAATTGCCTGCGGTAGAAGGGAATACGTAGACATGGCACGTAACACCGGGGCATGGATCACCACCGAGGAACACCCGACCGCACGCGACGACCGGGGAAGGCCGATCAATCGGTACGTGGTCAGTTGGTACGAAATCGCCCGCGACGACAACGGCATACCGTTACCGCAAAAGGCCGACGCACCCAATGGCCCGCCCAAGCTCAAACGGTGCGGCGGCAACCTGGCCAACACGTTCGGCAACTTTGACGACGCCAAGGCCCGCGCCGACGAAATCAACCCGAAGCTGAGCCGGGGCCTATCACCAGCGATACAGCAACAGGCCGGTAATCGGCCGCTGAACTATTTCGCTACGGCATATTTCGACGGGTGCGAGGGCAACGTCAAGCCGAGAACCCTGGCGGGGTACCGCGACAACTACCGGCGCTATATCGCAATTCCATTGGGAGACAAGGCCGTTGCGTCGATCACAGCTGCCGACGTGCGCGTTTCGCGCTAACCTGCTTTCACCGCGACCGGTTCCGGCGCACGCCAGACCAGCCGGTGTGACCGATGCCGACGCCGAGCGCATGACGCTGAGCCGGTCGACGGTCAAGCACGCGCTCGATACCTTGCGCCGGATTCTGGCCGGGGCCGTGACCGATCACGCCATCGGCGCCAATCCGTGCGCAGCGCTGCCGCGCAATCGTTCCACCGATGCCAAGCTCAAGCGCGCCGGGTCGGTGCTAACTGAGGGTCAGGTGGCCGCAGTGGCTGACCACGTCGGGCGCGTGCAAGGTGTCCCCCTCTACGCCCTGGTGGTGATGTTCGCGGCGTTCACCGGTGTACGGGAAAGCGAGCTGGCCGGTTTGAATGTGGGAGACATTTGGTTACCGAATTCACCCGGCGCCCCCGGTTCGGTGACTGTGGACCGCCAGCGTTTTCCCGACGCCAGCGCGACCAGTTCGACCGGGCTCGACATTCCTGGCTGGGCAATCGACACGCTCAAGACTCCCAAGGCGTATCGCACCGTACCGATTGACGGCTGGCTCGCTGATGACATGCGGGCGTATTTGGCTACGGAACACCCGTACGGCGATCGGGCGTCGAGTTCCTATCGTCCCGATACCTCGCTGTTCCCTGGCCGCTATGGACGCGCGGAATAGCTGCCAGTCTCCCCCGATGGCCCCGCGCTCATTCGCAGCGAATGGACTCTTTGGATTATTGAACGCTTCGGGATTGTCCAGACTCGGATCGAACACTGTCAGACCAAATCCCACACCGTTCAAGTTGATTATTCCACCACCGACCCAGCCGTCTCTGTGAATAAGGGGCTGAAATGTAATCCATTCTTCTAGAATATCTTCGATCCGCTCGAATGCCGTGGCCCGAAGTTCTTTGTTTGACGTATCGCCCGAAACAAACATTCCCCAGTTTTTCGGCCACATCGCACGGCCAAGTAGCAGGTCGATCGCCTCAGGCGGGAAGGGACTGACAAACTCGCCTTTTTGGTGTTCGAATGCCTTGCCTACGACATGATTAAGAATGAGCTTCAGCAGCCATGCCTGAAAGTCGTCGCCAGAAACCGTAATTTCGTCATAGTCGCCCCATTCGCCATCACCATTGCGCCACTGCATCGAGATGTTTCGCAAAAACGTGGCTAGTTCCAAAGCTGCATCGTCGGCCGTATGCAGGTCAGTGTTGTGCTTTTTACACAAGATGTTTGTTTTAAAATTTTCGGACTGACAAATTCAGGAACACCGTAGCCCGAACCATGTTTTATCTTGAGGTCCGGCGAATCGAATCCGTACAGTTTGATCAAGCTGTGCGATATGTAGTGCTCACCCGAGATTTTCGTGGAGCATCCGCCCCGAGTGTTTGCGTAGCACTTCGGGTGCCGGTAGTCGGACTCAGTCGCCCCTGCGCCAACTGCCGACACCCGACCAGTCGTCGGCTCTCCCACTGGCGCGGCGGTTGCGCGTTGGATCAGCGTGCCCGCTGGGGCCGCGCAACTCACATCGACCTGACACGTGGGCAGCTCCTTGCCCTTCAATTCGATCAACAACGGCTCGCCAGCCGCCCGGTTGTGCCTGAAACCTCGCGAGTCCACGCGCCAGACGCGAGGACTTCCATCGGCCTTAAGCGTGACAACCGAGTCGTAGTGCTCAATCCGTTCGATTGGAACATCTTCGACCGCGTACACGTCGGCAGTTCCGTCGATCTTGTCCACGGGCCGAGCCTAAGTAACACCACCGACAATTCTCACCGATGCACCGTTGCTGGCGCGAGGGTTTTCCCGGCCTGTGGAGCGCTTATGGAGCGTTTTGGGGCCCTTTTTCCGCTTCTGTCACAGATCGACAGACCCCCGAAACGACAAAAACCCTGCGTGAGCAGGGCTTTTGTTTGGTGCGCCGTCAGGGTTTCGAACCCCGGACCCGCTGATTAAGAGTCAGCTGCTCTACCAACTGAGCTAACGGCGCGCGTGGAAGAGATTAACAGCCCAATGCCCGGAGGGTGAAATCGCGAGGTCAGCGAAGCTGAAGGCCAGTTCAGAGCGCTTCACCGCACCCCACACCCAGGGGTGGCCGACCCCGGTGACCTCGTGACCTTGGTCACGTCCGACTGCGGTCGAGAATGTGCTGAAACCCACACCATCAGCGGCAGACCGCCCTGATGAGGTCGTTCACCCGTCGTCGCCAGCGATTCCAATCCGACGGTCTTTAGCTGCAATAACTGGACAAAACACGCTAAAATACTGTTAGCTACATCTTGTTACACGACAACCGCGCAGGTACACCCGGAAACCAAGGAGGGGTTAGCTGATGTCAGCGCCGACCGTTCCTCCGCACGAGACCTCGGATGTCCAGCACGTCGTCCCGATCGACGACGACGTCATCGCCGTTCACCACTGCAGCCGGATCGGCCTGCGCGCGAACCCACCGCGCCGTCGACTCTTCGAACTGCTGTTTCCCTCGCGTCAGCGCTGACGGCCTCGCGCCGGCGCTGAATATCTGTGGCGCCCTGAGCCGTCAGCGTCGCAGTTTGCGGATCACCAGCACGAGCACGACCGTGCCCAAACCGGCGAACGACACCATCACCACTGGTTGGGAGACGAACGCCGCCACTCGAGCCTTGGCCTCGTCGGCCAGCTTCTGCGGGTTTGCCCGCTGCGCGAGCTCATCCACCGTGGACGCCAACTGATCACGCGCCCGTGCGATGTCCTGCTGGATGTCCTCAGGATTCCGGTCCGCCACTTCAGCCCTCCAACTCGCGTTGCTCGTTAGCGAACTACCCTAGTTCAGCCGGAGGAGCCAATCCGCGCCTGGCCAACAGAAGGGACACGACGTGGCACCAACACCCCGACTCGAAGTGGGCGCGAAGGCCCCCGCATTCAGCTTGACCGACGCGGACGGCAACACCGTCAAGCTGTCGGACTACGCGGGGCGCAAGGTCATCGTGTACTTCTACCCCGCCGCGTCGACCCCGGGTTGCACCAAGCAGGCCTGCGATTTCCGCGACAGCCTCGCCGAGCTGAACGACGCCGGACTCGACGTCATCGGCATCTCCCCCGACAAGCCGGAGAAGCTCGCCAAGTTCCGCGACGCAGAGGGCCTGACATTCCCGCTGCTGTCCGACCCCGAGCGCAAGGTGCTCACGGCGTACGGCGCCTTCGGCGAGAAGAGCATGTACGGCAAGACCGTTCAGGGCGTCATCCGCTCCACGTTCCTGATCGACGAGTCGGGCAAGATCGGCGTTGCCCAATACAACGTGAAGGCGACGGGCCACGTCGCGAAACTGCGACGGGATCTGTCGGTCTAACCGGCCGCCTCGACCACGGCGGTGAGCCCGCAGCGACAGCTGGGTGGCGACCCGCCCAACCTCGTGTGACATCTGCGTGGCGTTTCGGAGAATCGTTGTCATTTCCGAAGGTCGGTTCACTCTGGGCGTAATTCGCGAACAGCCGCGAATACGTTCAGGTGCAAGACTTTTGGCGTGACACATGACATTCACATCCGCACCGTCGACAGCAGTATCCGCTACCCCCATGCGCTGAGCTATGGCGTCACGGACCAGATTCTCTCGGTTCAGGTCGGGGCAGACGCCGACAATTCAGACACCATCTACTTCAGCCCGTCCTACTGGCAGCAGTACGCGGTGGATCCTCACAGCGTTGACCCGCTCGACCTGGACTTCGACGAGGACGACGAAGACGACGACGAAGAGGACGAGGACGAGGACGACTAGAACTGCGGGCCCGGGGGTACGACATGTCGTACCCCCGGCCATCCCGGGTCGGTAGTGCTCCTCTGGCACACTCAACCCGTGGCCGCGCCCGACGTCCGTTTTCGCCGCCTCGCCGAGCAGGTGGCCGACGAATTGCGCCGCCGCATCCTCAGCGGGGACCTGGCCGATGGCAGTGTGCTGCCCACCGAGGATGAGTTGCTGGTCGAATTTCCGATCAGCAAACCGTCGCTACGGGAGGCCATCCGCATCCTCGACGCCGAAGGGCTACTCAGCGTGCGCCGCGGCAAGCTCGGCGGAGCGGTCATCCACCGGCCCAGCGCCAGCAACGTGGCCTACACGATGGGTCTGGTACTCGGCGCGCACCAGGTGAGCCTGGGTGACGTCGGGTCCGCGCTACAGCAGGTGGAGCCGGCCTGCGCGGCGTTGTGCGCCCAGCGTGCCGACCGCAGAACCGCGGTGGTGCCGATCCTTCGGCAGATCCACGCCGAATCGGTCGAATCGGTCGAGGATCTGGTGCTGGTCACATCCGCCAGCCGACGTTTCCACGAAGCGTTGGTCCAGCACTGCGGCAACGAGACCATGATCTTCGTCGCAGGGGCGCTGGAGACGCTGTGGTCCTCGCATGAACTGAGCTGGTCTCGGCAATTCACCGACCACGCCAGCATCCCCGTCGACGAGCGCCGGGCAGTGTTGGAGGATCACCGGACCCTGATCGATGCCATCGATGCCGGCGACGCCGAACGTGCACGTGAGCTGGCCGCAACGCACCTGCTCGACGCGCAGCACTACCCGGGTTCCGCCGGGGTGGTCGATCCCGCGATGGTGCGCACCCGGACCCGTTCTTCGTGAATCCCTGACGGGAACCACGCCTATTTTCATATGATTTGAAAATGCAGTCGGTCACAGCCTCACCCGCTTTCACCGCCGACGACGTCGCCCGCTATCGCGCCAACGGGTGGTGGTCCGATACCACCTTGTCCGACGCGGTGCAGGCGAACGCGGCGCGCACCCCGGGACGGGTCGCCTACCTCGACCATCTCGGCACGGGGTTGACCTGGACCGAATTCGACTCCGCCGCAGACGCTTTGGCCCGTGAACTGGCCCGAACCGGGGTTGCTCACGGTGACCGGATCGCCGTCTGGCACGGCGACACCACGGCAATCCATGTCCTGTTCGTGGCGATCGAACGGTGCGGCGCGGTCGTCGTCGGCATCGGTGCGCGCGCCGGAACCCGGGAGGTCGCCGCGATTCTTCAGAGTGCCGAGCCGCAGCTGCTGATCGCCGACCCCCAGCGCAGCGCGGCGGCAGCCGACCTCGGCCTTCGGACGTTGACGCTGTCGGGCCTGTCCGTCGGGGCCGAGCCCAGCGGGTCACCGCAGGGCGGACTGGGACCCGACGACGTCTTCCTGATCAACTCGACGTCCGGCACCACGGGCCTGCCCAAGTGCGTGGTGCACACCCAGAACCGTTGGCATTACTTCCACCAGCAGGCGGCGGCCAACGGCCTGCTGACCAGCGACGACGTGTTCCTCCCGGTGATCCCCACCCCGTTCGGCTTCGGACTGTGGACCAGTCACACCACCCCGATCCTGCTCGGCGCCACCACGATTCTGCTGGACAGGTTCACCGCGGCGGCCGCCTGCGCGGCGATAGAGCAGCACCGGGTGACCGTACTGTGTTGCGTCAGTACGCAATTGACCATGATCATGGCCGACCCTGCCGCACGCCAATATGACCTGAGTTCACTGCGGGTGGTCTTCACCGGCGGCGAGGCGCTGCCCTACCGCCCCGCTGAGGATTTCGAAAAACTCACCGGCGCAGCGATTCTGCAGTTCTACGGCTCCAACGAGACCGGTCTGCTCAGCGGCACCACTGTGGACGATTCCCTGGAACACCGGCTACGTACCGGCGGTCGGGTCTCCGCCGACATGGCGGTGCGCCTGTTCGACGGCGATACCGACGTCACCTCCTCCGGCCGGGGCCAACCCGCATGCCGCGGACCTGCCACGAGCCTGGGCTACCTCGGGGGCGTCGACCACGACAAGTTGTTCACTGCCGACGGCTGGATGCTGATGGGCGACATCTGCGAGATCGACCCGGACGGTTATCTGCGGGTGACGGGCCGCACGTCGGACTTCATCCTGCGCGGCGGCAAGAACATCAGCGCCTCGCAGGTCGAGGACTACGTCACCGCCCATCCGTCGGTCGCGATCGCCGCCGCGGTCGCCATGCCTGACGCCGTGTTCGGCGAAAAGGTCTGCGTCTATGCCGAATTGGTCGGTTCAGCGACGCTGGATCTGGCGCAACTGTGCGAATACCTACTGGCGCAGGGCGTCTCGAAGGAACTGTTGCCCGAACGACTCATCGTGCTCGATGAGCTACCTCGGTCATCAGGTGGGAAGGTCGCCAAAGGCCAACTGCGCGAAGATATCCGGCACCGGATGGGAGACGGCCATGACCGCAACTGAACCGCGTCGCGGCGGGTTGGAGGTGTGGGCTCCGTCGGTCACCCCGCCGATCGGCGTCGACCTGTCGTTCGTGCTGCGCCGCGTGCCGACCACCGCCGACGAGGATCCAGCGACGATGCCGCGCAGCGCGCAGCTGCCGTTCCGCCGGCAGTAGCAGCTACGGCACCTCGATCGTGACCTGTTGCTCGCTGCCCGGCTGCAGCTCGACGAGGCG
>ERZ650309.347-NODE-347-length-23158-cov-4.624854_pt1 | contig 23158 bp, 16 predicted proteins | sample MGYA00376245_ERZ650309 | MGnify/ENA primary metagenome ERZ650309 (study PRJEB26733, sample SAMN07839294) | wastewater metagenome | biome: urban; feature: wastewater treatment plant; material: waste water | place: USA: North Carolina | collected 2016-04-26 ...
CCAAATTGCAGCACCGAACGCGCCTGCGGTTTTGCGCCAAATTCGATGACGCTGAAAAACGAATGACCCGCGATGCCGTAACGGCGTTTCTGGCCGCGAGCTTCCGGTGAGTAGAAATTGAATACGATGCCTATCGGATCACCGGGGCCACCTGCAACGGGTAAGCTCGGGTTGTTATCGCTAAACGGTTCCAGCGTGCCACTGGTGTGAACGCGCTGAATGCGGTTGAACTCTCCCCAGGCGACTTTCCACGTCCCCCACTTCTTGGCGATCTGTTCATTGACGACGAATTCCAGCACATCAACTTCCGGGAAAGGATGGCCTTTGGTCAGTTGAGCAGCTTGCGGTTGAATGCGGGCGTAAGCCCACAAAGTGAAAACCGTCATCGCCACTGAATCGAAAGTGCTGACGCCTTTCCATTCCTTCAATTCTGCAATCACCGGAGCCAGCTTTTCGGCTCTGGCCGGTTCAGCCGCTTTCATTTTGTCGAACTCGGCGGCGAGTTGAGGGATCAATCGCTCGGCTTCAATGACGCGCGTATCGAAGGCGGCTTTCGTCCAATCTTCATACGTGAACTTGGCGCGTTCGCTCAGCACGCGGCGCGAAATCCGCGAACGCGGATTGTCTTTTTCCGTGACCATATATGCCGGGAACTTTGCGCCGTCGGGATTGCCGTCTTTGCCAAGTTCTTCGCCGGAAGCCAACAGCGGAGTTGCATTGCAGTTCTGTGCAAAGCCCGAAGCCGGGTTCAGAATTTGCGGTAACTCTTCCAACGGATGATAACCGTGCCATTCGGTGCCGGGATCGCTGCCATCCACGAATTTCGACCAGTCATATTTCGGATCGCGTTTGGGAACTGCGCCGTAGTAAATGTAAAAGATGTTGCCTTCGCGGTCGGCGTACATCGTGTTGAACATCGGAACAGCCAGACGTGACATCGCAGCTTTGAACTCGCTCAAGTTTTTGGCTTTGGTCATCAGGTAACGTTGTTCCAAGGCGCCGCCCGCATTTTCCCAAGCCGCCATACGCACGGACAATTGTTTGCCATCGCGCACAGCCATCACCGGGCCGTGATGCGTTTTGCGCATTTTGAAGGTGCGCTCGACGATTCCGCCGTCGGTTTTGATCTTGATGGTTTCGCTCCATTCGGTAGCCGTTTTGTAGCTGCTCCCATATTTGTAATTCAGCGGATTTGTTGTGTCGTCGAATTTTTCTTCCCAAGCGTCAATCACATCCGGGGCGTTGACGGTATGGCTCCAGCCCAAATTGTCGTTATGCCCCAGCGAAGGGAATGGGGAACCCGGGAACGCTGCGCCTGACATATTCCATCCGCTGTCGCTGTGGACGTGGCCTTCGATCCATTGGCCAGGGCCAAAGAACGGTTGGTGCGGATTGACCAGTAACATTGCTTTGCCTGTGGCAGATTTTTTCGGCGAAATTGCCCAAGTGTTCGAACCGATTTGCGCGGCAGAATTCGGATCGTTGAAAAACATTTCAACCGGAGTGGCCGCGATGAAGCCGGTCGTTTCCGCTTTCTCAGGTTCTGCAACCAGAGCGGTTTTCGCGCCGACTTCTTGAACAGAAGCGCGCAGTTCGTTCGTCTTCAATCCCAAACGCCGGAAAATGAAAAGTTGGTATTGCGCAAACCGATTAAACGCCAACAGATGCCACGGCTCGAATTTGGTGATCAGGATCGGTTTTACTTGTGGATTCTTTTCCAGGAAGTAATTCAACCCATCCGCCGCCGCATCGCAGATGTCTTTGGCTTGTTTGCTCAGCTTGGAATAGTCGGCTTGCGCCATCCGGTTGATTTCCAGTTGGCGGTTGATCAGGTCAGATTCCAACGGTCGTCCGGCGTTGGCGGATAACACTGCATTTTCGCCATACGCTTCCGCGGCACGCCCAATGGATTGAATGTAGCTGTCTTCAATCTGCCAGAAATTGTCTTCGGCTTGGGCATACATAAATCCGAACATCACGCTGTAATCCGTCGGGCCGTAAACGTGCGGAACTCCCCATTTGTCGCGATAAATGGTGACGGACTTGGCGATTTTTTCCAGCGACGCTTTGGCCGCGTCTTTGGCTTGTGAGTTGTGAACAAATTGCCCTTCTGTCGCAAAGGCAAAAACGAAAAGAGCAAAAAGCGAGATGCGAACCAGACTGAACCTTTTCATCTGTTCTCTCCTGATGGTGGCGATGTTGAGTTGATGGGTTGCGGGAAAACGAAACCGGAGTTTAGCACGAGCTTCTTGGGAATCAACGTTGTGCTTGGTCAGGATTGCCTGTGCGTGGATTTGCCAGAATCGGCAGAGCGATTTCCCCCAACGATGAGGATTTCCCACCAGCAATGCCACGCGATTGCGGCTCAAATGCAATGGCATTCAAGTCTCGGAAAGGCACATAGATTGCTGGCAATGTGAACGAAGTTCATCTTTGGAATTGAGGCAGCAATGCCACAAGAAGCGTCATAGGTGAGTGGCGCAATTTATACCGGTCACGTTCGGCAATAGTTGGTCCCTCCTTCACCGAGCGTTGATCGCAAAAAACATGCCCTGCCGTTGGAAAGCGGCAGGGCATGTTTTTGATACGAAATGCGGTTTTATTCAGCCTTCAGCAGTTACGAGAGAGAGCAGGAAAACCAGCACTCCCGCAGCCATCAGCAGCCCGCCAATCATCAGAAAGAACAGGAACGCAGTTGGATGTGACCATTGCAACGTAGCCAGTTCCACCAGCAATCCACAAATCAGCAGAAGGCCGGAAAGCCGAATGCGTTTTTCGATTTTAGTCGTTGGCGTGTTCATTTGCCTGCCTCCTTCCAAAAGGATGCTTCCTTCAACGTTGAAATGTTGTGAACCACGCTATGGCAGCCGCTGGTGGTGCAACCAAGCTGGTTGTTTTTGATTCTCGCCATCATGTTGGCTTCTTTGCTGTGCGCTTCTGACTCTTCAAACCCGCGCGCGCCTAAATGGCAGTGCAAGCATTCGCGGTTGTTGTACGGTGTGTACAGTTTCAGCGGTTGCATCGGTTTCCCCAGGTAATACGCATACACGTGTTTCAACCCGCGGAGTTTGGCGTTGTAATCGCCGAACATCGTGTAATCGGTGTGGCAGGTGAAACAGGCGTTGTCACGCGGGACCAGGTTATTTTGGTAGTGAATCGCCGGAATATAGCTGCGGTCGTCCACGTGCAGACTTTTGCCGTAATCTTCCATCACATGGCAAGACAGGCAGAAGTTCGTAGTTTTGGAATGTTGGATGTGTTCGTTGACGCCCATGCCTCCGGCCAAAACCGGGAAGACCAACAACGCCACAAATGCCAGCATCTTGCCACCACGGGTGGCGGTGATGGAGGGGCGGATGGTCAGCCAGGCAATCAGCAACACGCTGAACAGAATTACAGCCACAGCAATGGTAGTTGTTCCCGTCATGTGAAGCCTCCATAAAAAGTAAAGCCGCAGACAAACGCAGAGTGAGCGTTCATCTGCGGCTGAAGTTTGAGTTGAAACGGACTATTTGCCCATCAACTCTTTGCTATAAGTAACAAGCATTTCCACTTTGTCTTTGCCCAGGGTCTTTTCGTACGCCTCCATCTTTCCTTTCCCTTTCGAGACGATTTCAATCATTTTGGCATCCGTCATCTTTTTGACTTCCGGATCGGTTTTCCAATTACGGGCTTTGACCTCTTTGCCCTTGGCCGTGTTGCCGGTTCCGTCATTGCCGTGACAGACAGAACATTTTTGGGCAAACAGCGATTTGGCGCTTTGGAAATACGCAGCGTTCGTTGATTGGGTGGTGGTCATGGTCACAGCAATCAGCGCCGCTGCGATGAATCCCAGAAAAATGGTTTTTCTTGCGAATGTGGTCATTGTAAAAGTCTCCTTCTGCACAGTTACCTGTGGTGAATTGGGTTATTGGGGAAAAAGTTTGGCTCGTACAGAGTCCTTTACCTTCGTGCTCATTTCATAGGCGTCATCCGCTTTTTTGCGAACGACTTCCAGATTGAATGCATGCCAACTGGATTTGGCCTCTGCCATCACCGCGCGTGCGATTTTCTGTTCTTTCTTTTCGTCGCTGATGTCCAGTTTCTTGGCTTCAGCCTGGTCTATCAGCCGATCCGCCCATAACACGACCGTGTTTGCACGACGAATTGCTTGCATGACTTCGTTGGCTTTTTCAGGAATTTCCGGGCGTAACGGCATCAATTTGTTGGGCGAATTATGGCACGTCGCACACATTGCTGCCGTCTCTTCCGGAGTATAAAGGACTTGTGAGCCCATGTGAATGTGGCAAGTCGAACAACTCGGCCCGATTCCAGCACTTTTCAAATTTTGGTAATGCTTGCTCTCGGTGAAAGAGCTTACCAAGCCTTGATGGCAGGCGCTGCAAGTTTCCGGCAGATTTTTCTGATGCAATCTGCTTTGCGGATCTTGAGGCGCAATGACTCCCTGATGCGCCAGTTTTTGGTCCTTGATTGCGGGATCGCCGCCATGACATTTTTCGCAGCCAACGGCTTTTTCGTGATGCGTGGAAATCTGCCACTCAGCATAGTGGCTGGTCAGCTTGTAAGGATTGGCCAGTCTGGCGTGGCAAGACACACAGTTATTGTCTTTGAATTCGTTTTGTATCGGGCGAAACGAATTCGCTGTGACGCTCCATCCGGAAATTGCGACGGCGGCAAAAAATACGAATATAAAAACTACTGAAAGCTTCTTGAACATATCCTGCCCCCTTTCTTGAAACGCTGTAACATTGCGAAAACTTACGTTGATTTGGGTAATTTTGAATCTGATTGAGGAAATCCACCCTATCATTTCAACTAACACCGACTTCCACCTGGACCGAAGCAATTGATAAGCCATCCCTGACGACGGTTTTCTCCACTTCGATCCGCTTTCAAATGAATGTTCGGCAGGTTTTCAACCCCGTCTTGGGTTTCAATTGTGAAGATTGACGGGCGGATCGTGTGAAACTACGTCTGGCACAGTGATTGGTTGAAAACCGGCATGCGCGAAAAAGTTATCGCCGAATATCACGATTTGCTGGCGGGTGATGAATCTTTGACTGCCGGCCTGTTTGCACGACTGAAAAGCGGAATGAACGCAAACCGGTTGCTGTATGGGCAACGCGAATTGGGGATTTCGCTGCGACCGCATTTTTTGACTCGGCGGCAATACGAACTGCTGATTGCCCAGTCAGAAATTCTGGTTGAAGCGTTTGATACGCTGGCGGCGGCAATGATGGCCGAACCTTCGTTGATGAATTTGGTTGGCCTCACTTCACGCGAACAGTTTTTGGCGTTGATCCATCCAGGGTATGCGATGCCAGCGATTAACACGCGACTCGATGCATTTGTGTTTGGCGACCAGGTCAAGTTTGTCGAATACAACGCCGAAAACCCGTCAAGTCTGACTGACCAAGCCGGGCTGAATCAGGTTTTGTTTGAGGTTCGCGCATTACAGAGCCTGGCCGAACGGTATCGCTTGCGGCAGTTTTCTCCCGTCGCGCAGTTATTGGATTCGTTGCTGGCGACGTTCAAGGAATGGGGCGGCGCCGGGTTGCCCAACATCGCCATTCTGGATTGGGCGGATTTGCCGACTTCGCATGAATTTATTCTGCTGCGAAATTATCTGGTCGGTTGTGGGATTCCCACAATCATCTGCACGCCGGACGAAATTGAATACAGCAATGGCCGATTGCACAGAGGCGAATTCCGCATTGACCTGGTGTACAAGCGAATCGTCATTCACGAATTCCTGACGCATTACGACGACACTCACCCGTTGATTCGTGCCTGCGCGCATGGGGCCGTCTGTTTGGTCAACCCTTTCCGCTGCAAAATCCTGCATAAAAAGTCCAATTTCGAGTTTTTAACCGACGAAGCGTATCGGCATTGGTTCACCGGCAAACAGCAGGAAGTGAGCCACCACTGCATCCCCTGGACGCGGCGAATCTTTGAACGAAAAACGCGCTACGCCGGGGGCGAAATAGATTTGCTGGAACACCTGCGCCAGCATCGCGCGGATTTCATTCTGAAACCGAATGACGATTACGGCGGACACGGAATTTTTTTCGGCAACCGGTTGAGCGAATCCGCCTGGGACGACGCGCTGCAACAGGCGCTTGGCGCAGATTACGTCGCGCAGGAACGGCTGGAATTGCAGACCGAAGAGTTTCCGATCTTCAACGAAAACGATTGGACATTGCAGCCCATGTTCGTGGATACAAACCCGTTTCTTTTTCGCGGCAAAGTCGAAGGCGCGATGGTGCGGTTGTCGGATTCGCCAATCGTCAATGTGACTTCCGGCGGCGGAGAAACTGGCTTTTTCGTGCTGGAAGAAGAATAGCCAATCAACACCCTGATCACTGAACCCAACTATCCAAATGGAGGAGACGCGACATGCTCCCAATTCAACAAATCGCTGAAAAACTGAACATCCCAAATGAATACCTGATTTATTACGGCCAGCACATGGCCAAACTGAAACTGGAATTGTTGTCGGAATGGAAATCGCCGAACCGGGCCAAATTCATAATGGTGACAGCCATGACGCCCACCAGCCACGGCGAAGGCAAAACGGTTGTTTCCATAGGCTTGGCGCAGGCCATCGAACGCCATGGCAAACGACCAATCGTTACGTTGCGCGAACCTTCGCTGGGTCCTGTGTTTGGGCTGAAAGGCGGCGCGACCGGCGGCGGCCAATCCCAGGTATTGCCCGCCGAACGAATCAATCTGCATTTCACCGGAGATTTTCACGCCATTACAACCGCTCATAATTTGTTGGCAGCGGCAATTGATTCCCATCTGCATCATGGCAACGAACTGCGCTTTGATGTGGACAACATTTTCTGGCCACGCACGATGGATATGAACGACCGCGCGTTGCGCCACATCATTGTCGGCTTGGGCGGCAAGATGAACGGCGTGCCGCGCGAAACCGGTTTCGTCATCACCGCCGCTTCGGAAGTGATGGCGATCATGGGGCTGGCAAATTCCCGCGAAGATTTGCGGCGCAAGCTGGACGACATTCTGTTGGGGTATAACCTGGATGGCCAGATGATTCGCGCGCGCGATTTGGGTGTGACAGGCGCGCTGATGGTGCTGCTAAACGAAGCCATCATGCCCAATCTGGCGCAGACGACCGAAGGCACTCCGGCCTTTGTTCACACTGGCCCGTTTGCCAATATCGCGCACGGAACCAGCAGCGTCATTTCGCAAAAAATGGCCATGAAGCTGGCCGATTACGTGATCAATGAATCCGGTTTCGGAGCCGATCTGGGAGCGGAAAAATACTTTGATCTGGTAATGCCAAAGTCCGGCTTGAAACCTGCTGCCGCAGTCTTGATCGCTACGGCCAGAGCCTTGGCGGCGCACGGCGTTTCGGCGGATTATCCCGATGACAGCAACCTGAACAACCTGCGCCGTGGCCTGGCCAATCTGCAAACGCACCTGAACAACTTGCGGAAATACAAAGTGCCGGTTGTCGTTGCCATCAATCGCTTCACCACCGACACCGACGAAGAAATTGGTGCTATTCAGGATTTCTGCCGCGACGCAAAGGTCGAGAGCGCCGTTGTCGAGGTATACACCAAAGGCGGCGCAGGCGCGATGGATTTGGCTGCCAAAGTTATGGCCGTTGCCGATGCCAGTGACGCAGAGCAGGTTACGTCGCTGTATCCGTTGGAATTGGAATTGGAGGCAAAAGTCGAGCGTGTTGCCAAGGAAATCTATGGCGCGGGCGCAGTGTATTTCGATTCCGAAGCGCGCAAGAAATTGCGAAAGTTCGTGGCGCTTGGCTTTGGGAACTTGCCCGTGTGCATTGCCAAAACGCCGTCATCGTTGTCCGACAATCCCAAAGTGTTGGGCGCTCCGACAGGCTGGACGATGACCGCCACGGATGCGCATTTGTCCGCCGGAGCTGGATTCGTCGTTGTGGTCGCCGGTTCGATGATGTTGATGCCCGGACTTCCCAAAGTCCCGCAAGCCGCCAAACTGGATGTGGATGATCGCGGCGAAATCATCGGAATGAATTATTGATTTGGAGGGAAACCTTCTGCTGCGGCGTGAAAGTGCGGGCAGTAGAAAAGAAAAGGGCGCAGGCAATTTGCCTGCGCCCTTTTTCCGTAGCCGGTGTTTCTTGTTGATTAGAAAGTGAATCGGAAACTGGTTGTCAGGATATTCGAGCGATAATCCTGCACCGAGTAATCTCGTTCGTTGTAACTGTAATGCCGGTAACTCAAGTTGCCGGTCAGGTTATTGGTGAACCGGTAAGCCAGTCGAGCTTCCGGGTTATGTCGTCGCAAGGGATAGGAGTTGACGAAATCGTTCACGCCCAACGAAATCACAGGCGCGCCGCGATCCATAATGTAGTAATACGCCATCAACAGATCCAGCCGATTGGTCAACCCAAAGCGCGTGTTGGCATACACGGAATTCATCCGCGCGTAGTAATACGACGTGCCTGTGACTTGCGTGGTGACGCCGTTGATCGGGACTCTGTACACGATGCCGCCACGGGCGTTCAGGTCGTGATAATCATATCCCGCATCAATCGCGACACGTTGTTTCGGTTCGTAACTGACGGCAATGGTGTAACTGCGCGAGTTCGAATCGTTGTCCACCTGCGGCGTCGGATTGGTTTTATCCAGCGAAGTGAAGGCGCCCGAAAATTGCAATTTGTCGGTTGCCTGAATTTGCGCACGCACGCGGAACCGCGTGTAATCCAGCGGATTGATACGAACGAAGGCATTGTTGTTTTCCCCTTTCTCGACATCGAACATAAAGCTCGTCTGTTTGGTGGGGCGGAACCGCAAACCGCCGATGAAGGCGTGTGTGCCGATGGATTCTTCCTCGTTCTTCAGGGCCGGATTGGACGCGGAAATTGGGCTGGTCACTGTCAGGCGAGTTCCCAGCAGTGTTACGTCGCGCTGCATGGCGCGCCATCCCGCATTTGCGCTGAACTTTCTGCCCCAGGTGGTGCTCAATTCCAGCGTGTTCCAGTAAGAGGTCAGATCGGTCAGGTAATCCTTGTTGATCACATCGGAAACCGATGTGGTCGTATTGCCGTTCGCTGCTCTTGTCAGGGTGGTGGTCAGGACTTCACCGTAGCCCAAAATTTTGAAGCCGGTGTAGCTGAACGTATCGCTGATGGTGAAATGTTCGCCGATGTCGTAACTGATGCCCGCATCAACCTTGTTGTTGGGGCGTTTGATCGAAGCTCCCTGATTGGGAAATTGAATCGTCGCCGATAGAACCGGCAGGTTGTTGCTGCCAGTGCCAGTCAGGACTTCGGTATATTGCCCTGTCATTCGCTCTTCGTCGTGCAGGGCGCGCAACGCCACATGCAAACTGTCGCCAACAGTGCCGCTGACACTGGCTCTGGTGACCATGCCGTGCGACCGCAAAGGGGTCACGCGCGTCAAGGTTGCGAGTTTTCCATTGTCCGTGGTGTTGAACCCCGGATCCCCGCCGGGTTTGGCGGTGAGGTCTGGGTTGTTGCGAAACTCACGATAGAGTTGTTCCAGATTGAAATTCCACTTGCGATGGCTGGCGTCCATTCCCAGCCGGTAATCGTTGGCTTCCCAGCGGGTATTGCCCAAAAGCTGGAAAATATCGCTCTGCGTGTAATAGGTCGGCGTGTATCGGCCCTTGGCCATGCTCCGGCCATACCCCAGATTGAAGCGGACGGCTCGCTGTGGGAAAAGCTTCAGGTTGAAATCCGATACTTGCTGACGCAAGTCGTAATCTCGCAGCCCAAGCGCGAAATTAGGACCCAGCGAACGATAGTAATTAAAGCGCCGGACATTGCTGTCGAATCGGTACCATTTCGTTTTATCCATCCGCAATGAAAACGTCTGGGCCTGATCGCCGCCCGCATTGTTCACATCTGCATGCAGAAAATCGAACAGAAGCCCCGTGCCGGGTTTTGCCCGCATATCCATCGAAGATTCCAATACGCGGAATCCGTCGCGGACATTGACGTCTGACAGGTAGCGGGAAAGACTGCCTTTGGTGTCAACGAATCGGTATCCCAGTTCCAATGAACTGGTGGTGGAATAAATGCCCCAGGTGCGGCCCGTTTCGGGTTTGCTGGGTTTGTTGTCTTGTGGTTTGGTGACGATGGCTTTGGCGCGTTCCAGCTCGCTGTCGGCCTCTCTGGCCTGCTGGCTGGTTTCGGCTTTTTCCACGCTTTGTGCGTAGGTCAGCGCGCCAAATGCGATCAGTATCACCGTGATTGCCCCCGCGAAAGTCCGGGAGAGCCAAAAGCTGATTGGATGACGATTGGATTTCATCTTGTCTCCTTTTCCTTAGCGGAAGGCCCGGTTTTTATTCGAACCGTGAATTTCAATGTGACAGGCCGTGCAATTTTGATAGCGCAACTGCGACTGATCGTGTGTCGCCGCGCCTCCAAGCCCGGTTCCGTCAACTTCCAGCCCGGCTGTATTGGAATGGCATTCAATACACAGGAATCGGATGGTGTTTCGGGTCAGCAATTTCGGATTGCTCGATCCGTGCGGCGTATGGCACGCCTGGCAACCTTCGACCTTGACCGGCGCGTGTTCAAACACAAACGGCCCTTGTTTGTCGGCGTGGCATTTGACGCAAGCCGAATCTCCGGTGACCGAATTGCGCAGCGATTTGCCCATAAAACCGCCATGTTGGTTGTGGCAATCGGAGCATTTCATTCCGCCTTCGGGAACCTTGTGGTGGAAAGGTTTTGAAAACGATGCTTTCTGTTCGGCGTGACACTGGTAACACAAATTCGGCTCCGTGCCTTTCAACAGAAATTCCGTCCGTTTGGGTTCGTGCGAAGAATGGCAATCGTTGCAGGAAATTCCGTGACGGGAATGTTCGCTGCGGCGATAGTTGAACCGTTCTTCGGATTTGCCCTGAGAGCCTTCGTGGCATTTCAGGCAAATTGCCGAGGATTGAGCGGCAGACATTTCCTTGAAAGAATTCAGCTTGGCAGCGGCGGCTTTGGCTGTGTCATTCATCAGGGCTGTTGCTTCCGCTTCCTTGCCGGCTTCGTTCAATTTTTGAATGTTCAGGTAAAAATCCAGGTGGCCGCGCGCTGGACCGTGACAGGCTTCGCATCCGGTTTTATCAGCCGGTGAGTTCAGCACTTTGGTTTTGGCGTGCGCCGTTAACGCATAATGGGTGGCTTCGCCGCCGTGGCATTCCGCACAGGAATCGCTGCCGACGTACTGGCTGGGGTCAACCGGCTTCGATTCGACTGCTTCGCCAACCGACGCTGCTTCCACGGTGGAAGATTTTGCTGAAAACCTTGTCATCAGTCCGGTGACTTTCGATGACACCATCGGCGATAGCGGCGCGATGAAAAAGGCTACGACAAAAATGAGTTTTAGAGTTCGCATAGACTACTCCATGCCTATCCGAGTTTGAGTTCGGAGAGTGTTCATTTCCTTGTTTAATCTGTTAAGGGTATTTGGCGGAGTGGGTGAAATTCCTTAGAAGCCTTTCCGTTTCACGCCGAAGTGGGCGTTTTCACTCACCAAATGCCGTAAATAACGAACTTCGCCTTGAACGAAGCAATTGCCAAGCCAGCCCAAGTCATAAATTTCATGTTTTGTTAGTTCGTTCGTGGTAAATCAACCACGGCATACAGACTCATTCGAGGCAGAGAAAATTCCGTAAATTGGCCAAGCGTTTCGTAATCCAACAACGCAGTTTTGCCTTGTCCCAAGATATAAGTGTCGCCTTTACCCAGCATGCCGCGTAACCGGATGCGCATTCCTTCAAAATCGCGGCGGCCATAATTCAGCAGGTGCAGGCGGAGATGTTTGCTGTCACCGGTCAACCGTGCGATGACGACTTCGCTGCCGTACACGCGCAAGGTGCGCGCATCATCGGTCAAGCGGCGGCGAATGGTTTGCGCAAATTCGCTGGGATCGGCACCGGCGGATCGCGGATAGGTTTTTGTGCCAAATTGGATGTTTAATCGGAGTTGTGGCGAAGGTGTTTTGATCGGTTTGAAGAGCAGATTTCGGCGGGAGAGCAGGTTCATGACTTCGCCCAGCATTTTGGACCCATCGTCCACAACGCCAATGTCAGCAACCAGTGGCAAGCGATCGTCAACCGGAATGGTTTTCAAGAACGCCGTTACTCGACCTACTTCGGCCAGGTCAGCGGGATCAATTTTGAAAATGGTGTCGGCGTTGTATGCAAAACTTTCGGCGACCGCCAAAACGGCCCGGCCTTTGGGAAGTTCATAAAAAAATTGGCCCGTGGGATTGCGCGTGAATCGCCAGCCATTGGCATCCAGCCAGGGCCGTCCCGTCGCAGCAGCTAAATCAGGCCGCCCGGAAGCACCCGGCACAACCAGTTTTTCGCGGGTTTTGAGTTCGTCTTCGGTCATCGGCACGACTTCAAACCCGGCTTTGCGCCACTGGTCGGCTTTGTCCGGGGCGACGGCGATGCGTTCGATTCCGGCCTGCTTCAATGCCGCAGCGGTTTCGATGCCTTGCTGCCAAAAAATCAGTGGCGACGCACTTGCGGCAACATTTCCCATTTCCCATTTCCCATTTCCCAGTAACCGATAGGGGAAATCCGTGTTTCCTTGCCCGATGGGGAATAATGGCGAATGGTGAATGGCGAATGACAGTGTCAGCAGTGAGGCAACCGCCAGCAGTTTCATATCTCAAATTCCTTCAGTTTGATTTGCTTCAGATCGGAAATGCCCAGGCCCAGTTTTGCAGCATAATCCACGTGGCCAGGTTCGCGAATCAAAATATTGACGTTCGGGTCTTTGTCTCGATTGCCGCCGTTGATGAAATCCAGCGATTTTTCATCGCGGCTCCAGATGGAGATGGCTTTGCGGGATTTGCGTTCGTTATCAATCACATCAACCAGCAGCCGATCTTGAGCCACGGGGTCCGTCCCGAACCAGATTTGCTTTGGATAAAACACATAACGTTTCGTGCGCGCGAACGGTCCGCCGTGCCAGCATCCGCGAATGCCGTCCATGATGTTCAGCACCACTTTAGACCGCAGCGGTTCCATGGCCGCCAGCGTGGGAACGAACGAATAGGTGTGCGTCACGCCGTGCTGATGCGAGCGTGCGACGTTTGAAAATCCGCCGTAGGCGATGTTTTTCAAGCATCCCGTCACTCCCGTTGCGCCGTGATCTTTCATATTGGGAATGTTGATGATTTTGGTCAGGCGCTGGGAAATCAGCCGCATCATGTTCGACCGGGTATCGTCTTCGCCAAAAAAGCAGGCTTCGGTGTAAACAAACGGGTCGTACCGATTGTTGTCCGACCGCTCATTGCGACCTTCGGCGGCGTAAATTTGCACGCCCGTGGGAACCAGCGGTTTGTAATTCGCTTCGTCCATTTGGTTTTGAAACCGTTCGTAGATGTAAATCTGTTCCGGTTTCAATCCGATGGCGACAAGGTTACGAATACATTCCGCGACGACTGCCGGAGAAGAAATCACCCACGGGTACCCGCCGACATTGACCTTGATGCCCACAATGTCATCCGGCGAAATGAACCGCCGCCAGGAATCGCGAACGTCTTTGTCACCGGTCAATTCCGTCATGCCGCGCGTCATCATTTGCGCAACGATTTCGGCGTTGATGTGGTCGCCGCTGGCGTCCACACAGTTGGCGGATTTGACGGAAACGACTTGGCCGGGATATGGGCCGGGAATTCCCGGCAAAGCAATGGTTTTATACGGACTGATGATCTTGTACGCGGGAATGATTCTGCTGCTGATTTTCGGCGTTAAAAACGCCGCCGACAGCGGCGTGGCAGCCATCAGTCGAACAAAGTTTCTGCGATCCATTTTGCCTCCTAAAATCTGTAGGAATTATTTGCGGCGAATGCCAACACCGGGTTTGACGTTTTCGACAATCTTCTCATCGCGCACGACAAACGCGCCGTTCACGATGACGTGCGGAATTCCCGTGGAATACTGCGCTGCATTTTCAAATGTCGCGCGGTCAACGACGGTCGCCGGGTCGAAAACGATCAAATCTGCATCGGCTCCGACCTTGACGCGGCCTTTCGAACGCATCGCGGGAACGGATGGCTCCAGGCGTTGCGCCGGAGCCAAAGACATTTTGCGAAGCGCATCCATCAACGAAACGGCTTTTTGCTGGCGTACATAAACACCCAATACACGCGCGAAACTGCCTGCGCCGCGCGGATGCCCCTGTTTGTTGGTGATCAATCCATCGCTGGCGACAATCACTTTTGGGTTGGAAGCCGCCAGGCGCGAGATTTCCTCCGGGATGGAATGGCCAATGACGGAGCCGCCTTCTTTGCGATATTTGGCAAAGGTTTCTGCGGTCAGCCGCTCGCCCGTTGTCACCCACTGCAAATCCTTGAAGGTCATTCCAAGGCGTTCCTGCCAGCCTTCGTCATAGATTGCCGACTCGATCCGGGTTTGGGTAGCGGTGTAAGGATAAGCTTCGGTCGTCACATCCAGCCCGCGTTTTTGCGCGCCTTCGATCATTCGCAAACAGGTCGCTGTATTGCGCAAACAGGTGCTGGTGATATGCACCACGTGCAGTGAAGCGCCGGTTGCCGTCGCATCGGCCAGCACTTCCTGCAAACCTTCGACGGCGCTGCCGGGTTCGACGCCTCCGGCATAACGCATGTGGACGTAGGTGGCGACTTTGCGTTCGGCGGCAAGCTGGAACAACTCCAGAATTTCCGTCCGTGTGCTGGTCGGCACGTAATTGATGCCAAATCCGATACCCAACGCGCCTTCGTCCAAACCACGTTTGATCAGTTCGGCAACCTGCCGAACTTCGTCCGGCGAAGACTTTTTCGTAACGGCATTGTCGCGCGGCAGCCACGTTCCGGTGTCCTTCATCACAGCCATTTTCACGGGGACATGACCGACCGTCGCGCCGAAATTGATCAGCGCTTTGCCTTCGCGTTCGGCATACCACGGGGCGATGGGAGACGCGCCGACTTCCAGTTCCAGAGCCGTCGTCACGCCGTCGCGCGCTTTGTAACGGTAATTTTCGTCGTCCTGCCCGTGGGAATGCAGGTCAATGAATCCGGCGGTGACCACCATTCCTTTGGCGTCCACAACCGTTTTGCCTTTCAGCGGACGAGCGGAAATCGCCGCGATCTTGTTGCCGCGAATGCCAATGTTGCGGACAGCATCCAAGCCGGATTCCGGATCCATGACACGGCCATTGGCCAGCACGATGTCGAATTCGGCCTGGGCATCTGCAATCGGCGTTGGCCAAATCAGCCAACCTGCCAACAACAGCGCGAAAATTATTTGAGTAAACCTGGAAGGGAATGTTTGGGACATAAGTCGAAGGCTATACGCCGATCAAGACAGATTTTTCACCACCAAAAGCACAGAAATCACAAAATCGCCCGAAGTGATTCTGGGGTTTCTTTTGCGGCTTGTGCGCTTTTTGTGGTGAATTTCCCGTCAGAATCTAAATTTTAGATGTAAGCAATCACGTCAATTTCAACCAGCGAATCACCTGGAATCCAGGCGGCGGCAATGGTCGTTCGCACCGGCGGTTCTTCGCCAAACCGTCCGCGAAAGGCTTCGTTCATCGCGGCGTAATCTTTTCCATCGGCCAGATACACGTTGCACTTCAACACCTTGTCCATCGAAGAACCGGCATTGACCAATTCTTTTTCGATTTCATCCAGCACGGTTTTGGTGTGCGCCGTGATGTCACCTTTGTAGTGCGCGCCTTTGCCGGCGATGAACAGCAGGTTGCCGTAAGACACTGCGCCGTTGAACAGAGGTGGTTTTTCATCCGGTTTTCGCTCCGGCTTTTTGCCGCCTTTGTAATGAACCTTCTTGGTGGCTTTCGACTGGGCGGAAGCTGTAGGAGCAACTGCGGCAGCGACTGGAACGGCTGCGGCAGCGACTTTGAGCATTTGTCTACGCTTTGAATTCATCTGCGGTCTCCTGTTTTTGGATTGTAATGGTGTGAACGGCGGCGATTATACGAGAGGCTTCCCGTTCTGGGTAGCTTTCTGCTCGAATCTCAGCACTGCAAAGTTTGGTTATTGTCATTTGATGCTGATGGTGACTTGATTGGAAGTTTTGCCGTCCACCGTCAGCCTAACGTTGACCGATCCGCGTCCGATGAAATTGCGCGACAGGGGCACGTTGATTTGGTCCAAGCCGACGAATTCCAGTTGTGGGCCTGCATAATCTGGCGTCACAGGCTGTCCGCCAACGTCACAACTGACTGCCGCAAGCTGGCTGCGGAATCGAACACCGGTCGCAAACAAAAGCAGAATGACCTGATCGGTTGTGGGGCCAAGGTCAATCGGAACGGCGACAATTTGATTCGACGCCGAATCGTACCGCGTTACGGGTTCAAACGTTTGCACGCCATTTCGGATTCGCAAGGCGACTGCCGCCGCCAATCCCTGTCCCGTGCCGCTGGCGCTGAACAGTCCCGGCGCGACGGTTTCCGCATTGAGATACCCCGTAGTGGTCATTCCATTTGTGTTTCCGATGTTGACCAGCACCGGTCCCGTCAACAAACCAGGCGCCACCTGAAAGTTGATCTGTCCCGGCGACACAAAAAAGAGTGGTGCCAGCAATTCCACGCCGGAAAAATCGCGCAGCCTGACCGTCGTTCCGCCCAGCGACGTTGGCAGCGGCGTTGAATTCGCTGCCACGGTCGCGGTTGCCAAATTCTGACCGAACATCGAAACGATAGACTCTTTTGCCACACTTGGGGCGAAGCTCGCGGCAGAAACCACTGCCGTCGCAGACGGCAGAATTTCCAAACCACCAGTCACAATGGTTCGCTGTCCGCCCGAAGAAAGAATCAGGTTGCGCGGACCCGGCGGAGCCGTTGGGCTGATGGAAAGTTCCACCAACACGGCTGGCAAGCCGATGCTGGTGGTCGTGAAAAACGTGCGGTGAATGGTGATTCCAGAACCGCTGACCTGCAACGGCGTGCCGGATTGTGGCAGGTTGGGGCCGTTGACGCCGATGATGATGTTCGATGCTCCTTGTGGCGCTTGTCCGCTGATGTTCAGGAAGTCTGTGCTTTCAGGGCCGCGCACTTGATACCCGCCCAACGCCGGCGTCTCGCGCACAAGCGTGAAATTTTGCGTCGCGGTTCCGCCTGCGCCCACGCTGACTTGAACGTCGCCGCTGGTCGAATAGGTTGACGTAGTGTTGGCATAAAATCCGTCCAAATCACTGCGGCTGAAAAACGACGCGCCCAGTGGATCAAGCGGCTCAGCATAGACCGTGTACGTGGCGGGCGGCAGTCCCGGAATCGAATAGCTTCCATCGGGTTGAGAAATGGCGCTGGACGTGACGTTTCCGTTTGGATCCACTGCCACCACGTGCGCGCCAAAAATATTCGCGTTGTTCGCTTCGCTGACCCGTCCGCGAATTGTGCCTCGTGAGCTTAAAAAACCGGGTTCGGGGTAAATGACGGATGCGCCCAGCATGTCGTCCGTCGCCAAAACACGATTCTGTGTTCGCCCGGCCATCGTTCGCGGGTACATGGTTGTGCCGCCGATGGGGCTGTGGCTCAGCCCAATGACATGGCCGATTTCATGGGTTGCGACATCGCGAATGTCCACTGCATCGCCGCGCCCATCTGCCGCCCAGGTATATCGAAATCCGTTGAATGTCACCGCAGCGTCTGTGATTTCTCCCGTCGCCGTGTTGAACTGCCGCCGCGTCAGCGCCAGAACTCCCGTCAAATTCAGCCCGTCGCCCGTAGTTTCGGAATTTTCCAGCCAGAATAATTCCAACTGGCCGTCGCCAGCGCTGGCCGTCGAAGTGGTGTTTGGCCCGCGAGTAAACGCGATGGTGCTGGTGGGAATATCTTCCCAGGCTTGAAACGAAGCCGTAAGCGCCTGTTCCACCTGCGCAAAAGGCACGTTATCGCTTCCAGCCGAATTCAGACGGTACGTGATTCGGCCTCCCTGGACGATGGAAGTGGTCGGATTGGTCAGGTTCCACGCCAGCGGAGCGCCGTTGGTGTCGCTGATGGGCACGCGCACAAACGAGGCCGTTGGTTTGGTGGCGAGCAGAAAAATTCCGCAGAACGTTAGCAAAGAGATCAGGTATTTCATGGTCGTATTGAGTGGATAACATACGTTGAAAGAATGAAGTTACTTTGCGCGACTGACTTGCTGGCGAAGCTCGCTCAAGGTCAATTGCATGGTTGTAAGCTTTACCAATTGCGGTGTTTTCCCGGGTTTTGACCGTCCCAGCATCATCAGGCCGGAAAAATCGCGTGTGACGGTTTGGCCGTTGACCAGCATTTTCCCCTGCTTCAATCCGACAACCGTCAATTCGTTGTTGCGTGTTCGCGTGGTGAACAACACAACGGATTCTCCCGCCGTAAAGTCAGGGCGTCCGGCGTAATCCGTTTTGAAACCGTCTTTTTCGCCGCCGAGTTGCACGACGCGAATCGTGTTCCCAGGCCGTCCTGTGCCTTTGAACGTTTCGCTGATGCGAACATTCACGCCGGTGTAAATGCGCGTGTGTTCGGCGTTCCAATAGACCTGGGTCGAAAGAATCTGTCCGTGAAAAACGTCCGTGGAATTTCGTGCCAGTTCCTCAATTTCCAGGCGCTGCATGATTGTGGCGTTGGCAGATGAGCCGAAAAAGAAGATTGCTGCGGGAACGAACAGCACGAACAGTGCAATTACGTTTCGGGAAAAATGCTGTGAACGCATAGAAAGGTTTGCTCCTTCAAAAAAGGTCAGAAAGAAAGTGGTTTGACAACACTGCGTCGGACACTTGCCGAAGCGTTGCCGATTTTGCAGGGGAAGTGGAAGAAGACCGTGTGTGTAATCGGTTGCATTCGGATTTCAGTAACGACTGGCTCGAAACGGAACTCCGGCTGGCGAGGAGCTTGGGTGATTGAATTACTGTTTCAGGGCAAATGGCCTGATTGCTCAAACCAAGCGAAAAGTACCGAATCTGGTCTGGCCCGTCAATTCGATTTTTCCTCAAAAGTGGTCTGTCCAATCTTGACGCTACCTGAAGGCGAAGGTATGTTGAGCGCGCTTTTAACTGGCAATACAACAAGCACCTGCAGTCTCGGAATCTCTTTAACCCTAACAACTCAACCCTTTCCCCCTCGGAGGTGTGCTCTATGACGAACCTTGTGCCAAGGCGAATTGGGCAATTGGCCTGCCTGTTTCTACTGTTCAGTGTTGTCGGTGTGTCCAGTTTTGCGCAAACGACTTCAACGACGATTCTGGGAACCGTGACGGATTCCGCAGGTGCGGTTGTGGCAAATGCAAAGATCACTGTCACCAACAACGGAACCGGAGTCAGCCGCACGGTCACAACTTCTTCCACGGGCGATTACAGCTTTCCATTGTTGGATGTTGGAACCTACACCGTGACCGTGGATGCGCAAGGATTCAAATCCGGCGTGCGGCGCGGCGTCATTCTACAAATCAACGAAAAGTTGCGCGCGGATTTCACGCTGGAAGTCGGTTCGACTGCTGAAAAAGTGGAAATCACCGCCGAAGGGCTGACGCTGAGAACCGATGACGCCACGTTGGGCCAAACCATCGAACAGCGCCGCGTCGAAGAATTACCGCTGAACAATCGCAACCTGGGCGTGCTGGCGATTTTGCAGCCCGGCGTGCAATACGGTCCGCGCAGCGGCACGGATGGCCAGGGATTTGGCCAGCGGCAAGGTTCGCATGGCATCCCGATTCCCGGCGTTGGCTTGTCGTTTGTCGCCAATGGCCAGCGCGAAACCAATCAGCACGGAACGCTGGATGGCGTCGTTGCCACCGAAGCGCGCGTCAACACCATCACCTTCAGCCCTTCGCCCGAAGCTGTTCAGGAGTTCAGGGTGTTGTCCGGCAGCTATTCGGCGGAATACGGATTCAACGCCGGAGCGCAGACGCTGATTGTCACCAAATCCGGCGGCAACGACTGGCATGGTTCGGCATTTGAGTTTTTGCGAAACGATAAATTCGACGCCGAAAACTACTTCCAGAATTATTTCAACGCTGCTGGTGCGGCGCGCTCCAAGAAAGACAGCCTTCGCCAAAACAATTTTGGCGGCGTGCTGACCGGCCCGCTGTGGATTCCCAAAATTTACGACGGCCACAACAAAACGTTTTTCATGTTCAATTACGAAGCCAAGCGCCGCCGCCAGGGAGGCATTGCGCAAACGGCCAACCATCCGCCGACGGCATTTCGTAACGGAGATTTCAGTTCGTTGCTGGCGCTGCCAACGCCGATCAAGATTGTTGATCCGCTGACCGGCACAGAGTTCGCTGGCAACATCATTCCGGCCAATCGCATTTCCAACTCCGCCAAAGAGTTGATGAAGTTCTGGCCGGAACCGCAGCGCGTGAACGCCAATCCGTTGACCGGAATCAATTACACCGGATTTGAAAGCCGCTCGCTGGATGATGACCAGGCATTCGTCCGCGTGGATCATAACTTCGGCGAAAAGGACAAAATTTTTGGCCGTTATGCTTTTAATGATGTGACATATCTGGTGCGACCGGGCGACAACCCGAACTTTACGTATTTTGTAGCCGGGCGAAACCAAAACATTGGCACCGCCTGGATTCACATTTTCACGCCGAACTTCATCAACGAAGCGCGCTACGGATACAACCGTTCGGTGGACAACACGCTGAATCCGCGTGCCAACAGCGATTTTGATGTCGAAACTTCGTTGGGGCTGACCGGATTTCGGGTGGTCAACGACGGCAATCGCAAATTCACACCGCGCGAAACCGGCGTGCCGACCATCACGGTCAACAGCTTTTCGACCCTGGCCGAACAGGATGGCGGCAACGGCTTCGATTTCAACAATCTGCACCAGTTCAACGACAACCTGACGTGGAGCCACGGCGCGCACAACTCGAAATTCGGGTTTGATTATCGCTGGGTTGCCTTGTTCCGTGGGGCGGCCAACGTCCCGCGCGGTGGGCTGACGTTCAGCGGCGACATCGCCAACAATGGCTTTGCGGCGTTCTTGTTGGGCTATCCCAGCACGACCACCACGCCAGAAGGCTTGCCGATAACCGAAACACGGCAAAAACGATTTGCTGCCTACGCCACGGACGACTGGAAAGCGACGCGCAAGCTGACGCTGAATTACGGCTTGCGCTACGAATACAACACCCCGGCCGTGGACATTAAAGGGTTGTGGCGTTCGTTGAGCTTTGAACAGCAGGTTAATGGCGTTCCGACGGTCATTCCGAACATCGGCACGGAATACGAGTTTTACAAGTCCCAGAAAACACTGTTTATGCCGCGCCTGGGCTTTGCCTATCGCTGGACGGACGACTGGGTATTTCGTGGCGGCTTCGGCATCTATTACAACGTTCACCAGTTGAACAACTACACGATTCTGAATTTGAATCCGCCGAAATCCGGCACCAGCAATTTCGCCAACAGCTCGACAGGCGGCAGGATCACCAACGCGACGGGCCAGCCCGTGCTGACGTACTCCGCGCCGTTTGGCACGGTCAACAACACCAGCGCAACAGGCATCAACGCGCTCAGCCCGGACAATCCGCAACCATACACCAGTCAATGGAGCTTGGACGTGCAGCGCCGCTTGCCGTTCGACACAGTGTTGACGGTTGGCTACGTAGGCAACAAAGGCTCGCACATTGATCAGACGGTGGAACTGAACGCTCCTGCGCCTTCCATTCTGGCAAATCCTGGCGGACGGCGTCCGATTCCGACATTCATTGACGGCGTTGGCGGCCCAACCCGACCGTTGAACCGATTACGCTGGCTGACCTCCGACGGCAATTCGTGGTATCACGCCTTACAAGTCAACGCGCAAAAACGGTTTAGCAAAGGCTTGCAGCTTGGGTTTGCCTACACGTACAGCAAAGCCCTGGGCGAAGGCTACGGGCGTAATGAAGGCGGCGGCGCAGTATCCAATTCCTATCAGAATCCGAAAAACCGCGCGGCGGAAAAAACTCGATACGGTTTCGATTTTCGCCATAGCGCGGTCATTAACCTGCTGTATGAACTGCCGACGATTCCTGCGTTCAAGGACAATATTGGGAAACACATCTTCGGCGGATGGCAGATGAACAGCATTATTGTGCTGCGTTCAGGCTTGCCGTTTTCCGTGCTGCAAGCCAACACCATCAACACGCTGGAAGGCCAGATTCGTCCGGATCGTTTGAGCGATGGCAAGCTCAGCAATCCGACGGTTAACAAATGGTATGACCCGGACGCGTTTCGCGTGGTGACTTGTGCGCAACCGGGTTCGACGACGACAACGGCTGGTCAGGCGTTGAATACCTATCTGGCCCAGTTTTGCCATTACGGCAGCGCAGGGCAGGGAATTCTGGAAGGCCCAGGATTCAAGAATGTTGACTACTCTTTGATCAAGAACACACAATTAACCGAAAAGCTGAAATTGCAGTTCCGCGCAGAGATTTTCAACATTTTCAATACGCCGCAATTCGCCGTGCCGAACAACAGCTTGAACACGGCCACGGCGTTCTTGCCCTCTACGGCTGGCGGAGCCTTCCCAACGCAAGTTACCCCGTCGCGCGGGCCGGGTTCGATTTCCAGCCTGGTCGCGCCGATGCGGCAAATGCAGTTTGGATTGAAGCTGTTGTTTTAATTTGCAAAACATCGCCGCAGAGAAACGCAAACAACCGCAAATCAGCGGAAATTTGCGTTTCTCTGCGGCTGATTTTGGTGGAGATGATTGTGAGCAGAATTGCCATTCCAATTTTCGTGCTGTGCCTGGTCGCCGCTGTTTTCTGGCCGAACGGTTCAGCAGCCAATATGACTGAAATCAAAATCCTGCGTCATCGCGAAGTTCCCATGCGCGATGGCGTCAAACTTTACGCCGATGTGTATTTGCCGCGCGCCGAAGGCCGTTATCCGGTCTTGGTCGTTCGCACGCCTTACGGAGTCCAGCGCGATGGCGTTCATGAAACGATGATCAAGTTCGCGCAACGCGGTTACGCCGTTGTGATGAACGATGTGCGAGGCCGGTACGAAAGCGAAGGCAAGTGGGAACCGTTTCGCGACGAATCCAAAGACGGATACGACACAATTCAATGGGCGGCGAAACAATCGTGGTCGAGTGGCAAAGTCGCGACGCAAGGCGGTTCGTACCTTGGCCACGTGCAATGGGCTGCCGGAAAGTTGCAGCCGCCGAATCTGGTGGCGATGTTTCCGGCGCTGGCTTCGACCAACATTT
>ERZ650309.348-NODE-348-length-23140-cov-6.070912_pt1 | contig 23140 bp, 26 predicted proteins | sample MGYA00376245_ERZ650309 | MGnify/ENA primary metagenome ERZ650309 (study PRJEB26733, sample SAMN07839294) | wastewater metagenome | biome: urban; feature: wastewater treatment plant; material: waste water | place: USA: North Carolina | collected 2016-04-26 ...
CAGGGTCGATGCCGGACTCCAGGGCCGGGGCCGGGGCGAGGGCACGACGCGTGTCCACGATGACTAAGGCCCGTTGAGGCCGTTCTGCAAAAGCCAGCGCCGCTGGCCCTTGGCGAGGCGCCGCTTATCGTCGATACGACCAGGCACCACGTACTGAACCGAGACGGGGTTGATTGCACAACCGCAGGCGTTTCGTGCCGCCACGTGCTCAAGGCTATCCAACGGCGAAGGCCACATGACGCCACCCAAAGACCAAGTGCGCATGAGTCCGATGGAGGGGGCCGGCTGGCCGCGCCTGGAAGCACGGAGTTAACCGCGCGCCACGAGTTGGCGCCAACATGACGAGCGGCGCCCAAATCGACGAGAGGTCGCCAGGAGGCGTCCGTCCGAGGGTAGGGCGACCTCCGAGGCCGGCTATCGCCTAAGCCGCGGCGGCCCGTGTGTTCAAGTGCCTCCCGCGAAATCATGGGATGCCGGCCGCGCGTTCAACCCCGACACCGAGTTCCAAACGGCGGCCGGCGCTGCGCCTGCCTGGTAGGGAGTGTCGGGAGAGCCTGCAGGTCCACTCCAATCGCTACATGATAAGTAACCTTATCACCATGCGCAAAAACGGGTGACAAATCGGCCTTAACCAGGAGACAATCGGCCAAGTGCTTGATCCGCAAGGAGAACCGCCGTGGTCGGCCCCCTCGACATCGACGACGACATGCAGCGCATGGCGCTGCGCAAGGGCGAGGCCACCGCGAAGGGCGGCCACGCATTCCAGCGGCTGCTGCAGCTCGCCCAGACCCGCGACTCCGGCCAGGTCCGGCGCGTCGCGCTGTTCATCGCCGCAACCTACAACGGCGAGGCCTTCCCCTTCGATCTGTTCGAGCTGCGCGCGGTCGACGAAGCCATCAGCGACGACATGCTGTTGTGCATCGACGCGTTGCGCTGGGGCCAGTCGCACCTGCACAGCCTGGCGCCCGACGGCGACCGGCGGCGAATTTGGAAAGGGAAGGGCGGTGATCGAGCAGTGGGGCCTGAACTGGCCTGAGGCGCAGTGACTGCCGGCCACCTCGGTGACTGACACCTACCCGACCCCGCTCGACGACGCCGCGCTTGGCGCGACGTGGGCCGCAGCCTGGTCGGCGCTCGGCCGGCCGGCGCCGCCTGGCCTGCGGGCCGAACTGATAACGGCGTGGTCCGAACCGCAGCGGCACTATCACGACCAGCGGCACCTGCGCGAATGCCTGGCGCTGTGGACGCGCTGGCGCGACCACAGCCCGCGCGCCGGCGAGGTCGCGATCGCGCTGTGGTTTCACGATGCCATCTACGACCCCCAGGGCAGCAACAACGAACTGAACAGCGCCGCCTGGGCGGCCCGGTCGCTCGTGCGTGCCGGCGCCGACAGCGACACGGCGCAGCGTGTACACGACCTGGTGATGGCCACGCAGCATGACGCGCCGGCCGCGCTGGGGTCGAGCGTGGACGCCCAGCTGCTCGTCGACATCGACCTGTCGATCCTCGGCAGTCCAGCCGAGCGCTTTGAGCGCTACGACCAGGACGTGCGCAAGGAGTACGCGTGGGTGCCGGGTTTCCGGTATCAGGAGGCGAGGGCGCAGGTCCTGCAGAGCTTCCTCGACCGGCCGCGGCTGTACCACGGCGAGCACGCGGTCGCGCTGCTCGAAGCGCAGGCCCGAATCAACTTGGCCGCCGCGCTGTCGAGGCTCGCACAATGAACGCGCGGGACGACAAGGCGCTGGCCAGCCCGAGCCCGAAGCAGCCGAAGGCCGCACGGGCAGGGCAGGGCGCTGGTGCTCTGGCGCCGCTGTTCGGGATCTCCACCCGCACACCGGCGCGCAGCCTCGCGCCAGTGAGTGCCGCCCGGAAGCGCAAGCTGCACGTCGGCCACTTCGCGTTCATGCGCTCGGTGGTCCAGGGCCTCGATCCCCGCGAAAGCTGGGAGCGCTACTTCCGCGTCGAAGGCGAGGCCACCGACCAGCGCACCGTGCGCGCCACCATCGCCTGGATCCGCGACGAGTTCGCCGCCGCGGCGAAGCGCGAGGACCGGTTCGGTACCGCGCGCCTGGTGCGCATCGACGCCACACGCATCGCCGACCCGTCGCTCGAACTGCCCAGCCTCGAAGCCTTCGCCGAAGCGCACGGCCTCGAAGACGAGCGCCAGGCCGACCAGATCGCTGCCTACGAAGCCGAATACGGCCGCGCGACGCAGCGCTTGCGCCGGCGCGCCCGGCTGATCGCGCGCCAGCTCGAAGCGCTGCGCTGGCTCGAAAGCCTGGTCGCCCAGTCGCCGAAGGCGGGAGACTCCGTCGCCGCCTGGCTGAACCCAACGCTGGCCAGCCACCTCGAAGCCGCAGACATCTTCACCCTCACCCAACTGGTCGAGCGCATCAACGGTGTCGGCCAGCGGTGGCACGCCGGCATCAAGGCGATGGGGGAGGGCAAGGCCCAGCGCATCGTCGAGTGGCTGCGCGAGCACCAGGACAGCATTGAATTGCAGCTCGGCCGCCACGTGGCGATGCCGCGCAGCAAGCTCTACGCGCACGAGCTGCAGGCCGTGGTCGCACCGGCCACCGACATCCGCCCGCTTGAGAAGTTCATCGTGCCGGCCGGGCTCGACGGCACGCACGGGCTGTACCGCCGGCCCCAAGCGCAGTGCCTGCTCAAAGCCAGCAACGACTACCAGGCCATCCTCGCCTGGCTGCGGTCCAAGCACGGCCTCACGCCGGAACAGAAGGCGAACCTCAAGGCGCGCCGCCGCCAGCGGGATACGGGCGTCGAGCAAGGCATGGACTGGCTGCAGGCGCTGTCGCACACCCAGCGCGCCTACCGCAAGGAAGCCGAGCGCTTCCTGCTCTGGGCGATCACGCACAAGGGGAAGGCTCTGTCCTCGTTGAGCAACGAAGACTGCATCGAGTACCGCGACTTCCTGGCCGACCCGCAGCCGCGCAGCCGCTGGTGTGGCGACCGCGGGCGCGAGCGCTGGTCGCCGCTGTGGCGGCCGTTCGAGGGGCCGTTATCGGCATCGGCGCAGCGGCATGCGGTGACGATCCTGAAGAACCTCTATGGCTTCCTCGTCGACCAGAACTACCTGATGGGTAACCCGTGGTCGGCGGTCGGCGTGCCGCGGACCTCAGGGCCGAAGGTCAACGCGGGGCGGAGCTTCAGCCTGGCGCAATGGCAGTTCATCGAAGGGCAGCTGAAGATGCTGCCGGCGACCTCCGCGAACCAGCGGCTGACCTTCGGGCTGCACTTGCTGTACGCCACCGGCCTACGGCTGTCGGAAGTGGTGGCCGCAACGGTCGATGACCTGCAGTGGGTCGAGTATCCGGCGGATGCGTCAGACGATCAGCCCATGGAAGGCTGGTTGCTGCGGGTGATCGGCAAGGGGCAGAAGGAACGCGAGGTGCCGCTGCCGGCCGATGTCGTGGGCGAGTTGGCCAGGTACCTGGTTTCGCGAGGGCTCGATGCGGACCCTGAGGACATCGGCAACCAAGGGGCGTTCCTGCTCGGCAAGGCCAGCGATGCGGCTGAGCGCGCACCGGGGTTGAGTACCGGGCAGGTGATCGACCCGCGGCAAGGGATCGCGGCGACCACCTTCTACGACCAGATCAAGCGATTCTTCGACGACTGCGGCGGGGTGCTGCGAGGGCAGGGTGACGCAAAGGGTGCCGAGCGATTCACGAGGGCCAGCACGCACTGGATGCGGCACTCGCATGCCAGTCATGCGATTGCAGGTGGAATGCCCATTGAGATTGCCCAGCAGAACCTGGGCCACGCATCACTGGCCACCACGACGGTCTATGTCACCACGGAGAAGCGTCGCCGCATGAAGGCCGTGGAGGCCTTCTGGAAACGATAGGCCCACGTCGCAGAACGCCACGACAGCAGACCTGCAGTCGATTTCCGCGATCCATCGTCAACCATCCTCTAGCGTCGCTTCACGTACGAGCCCTCTTCGTTGTAGCGTCGAACACCAACGTTCGGATCGAAGCGCGCGTCAAGCATCGACGACGACAGATACAGCAGCACCAGAGCCTCCCCGGCCTTGCCTGGGATGCATTCCTCGGTCACTTCATAGTTCTCGGCGTCGTCGTTCTCGAACCAGACCTCGCCCGGTTGCTTGCGGGCCGATGCGATGCGTGTTCCGGCAGTTAGGAGCCCGTGAGCAAATGAATCGTCGTCCAGTTGGCTGCGTAGCCACCAGCGACGCGGCACGTGCTTGGCGGGCTTCCACCATTTGCGCCCCGCCACCGAGTAGCACGCCACGATTACCGGCAGCGTGTCGATATCAGCAAGGCGGATGGCGGTAGCCAACAGGCTGGTTTCGTAGTCGGCGGACAGGTCGTCGAGCTCCTTGAAGCCGGGCTTTCCCAGGGCCTTGATAGCTGGGCCGAAGAAGACAGCCGGCATCAGCAGGTGTGCCGAATACTCGTCGGCTTCGCGCTCACGCGGCCTCTCGGAGGCGAGGTTGCGGTCAGGGTCGTCTGCGCGGCAGGCGAACGACTTGCCGCGGTGCATCTCCCAGTGCCCGAGCTCGTGGCCCACGGAAAACCGCTCACGACCTCGGATGCTCGAGGGGCGTACGGTCGCGATCGCACGGTCGCCGGCGCCGACCAGCATGGCCTCGCATCCCTCGAGCGCTTCGTACTCAACAAGCATGCGCGCGTCATAGGCAATCGCGTCGACGTCTATATCGCGTGGGTCGGTGATGCCGAGTTCCGCGATGCGGGCTTCGGCGCGCTCGCCGGGTGTCATTGTGGGTCGTCTCCCGACCGGGGCGGAACGACGCCCAGACGGACAAACTTGCTGTACAGCGCGAGCGCTGCCTGGTCCGACAGTTCGTCGAGCTGTCGTGCCGCCATGGTGTATTGGCCGCTGTTCGCCGCTTCACGCAGGAACGCCTTGACGTCGGCGACGCTCAGGTCACCAGTGCCGGAGGTACGCGGGCCGGCGCGGGACGCAGCCAGGCCTGCCTTCGCAGCGGCGAGACGACGCTTGGCGGCCTCTTGCTTCGCCGCACTCAGCAGCGTCAGTCCACGAGCCTGAACGGCGCCCGGACCTTCACCGTCGAGCACCTGCTCGTCGCTCATGCCGATCAACTCGGCAAGCAGTGCGTCCAGCAGGACGCTCAGGTCATCCTGCGGCTTTTGAGGCGCAGTCATTTCGGATTCCTCGCGGCAGCAGCCGACTTGAGCTTGCGCAGCAAGCGCTGTCGTGCCGCATCAAATTGTTTGTCGTCGAGTCCGGTTTCCTGCCGGGCCTCGGCACCGCTATAGCCCATGGCCCATGCCATCAGGATCAACTCGGCCTGGTCGTCGCCCTGGACGAGCTGCTCGATCGCCGCCAGCTGCTGGCGCCCTTCCAGTGTGTCCTGAGGGCCAAGGTGCTGGACGGCGTGCACCGGCGACGGCCGCCCCTCTTCGGGCGCCTCCTCTTCGCCGGTCGACACGACGGCGAACCGGTCGATCGGCGCGTTCTCGACCTTCTTCTTCGCGTTGCTGGCGACGCTGTGCATCGCCACCTTCAGCGTGACCAGTGGATGCACGCCGCGCTGCCACGTCCGCTCCTCGCCAAGGAGGTCCGTTAGGGTCTCCTGCAGCAGATCTTCCGCGGTCATGTCGGTCAGCCCGTGTGCCGCCGCCCGCGCCAGGCTCTCGGCGCGGCCCCAGTCGCCGGGCGACATCGCGCCCAGCAACGCCTCGCGCTCGGCCTTGGACAGTGGCTCTTCGTCTGGTGGTTTGGGTTGTTCCATTGTTCGGCTTCCGACCGGTATGACTCCTGGCGATCGCGATCTGGACGCGCGCCGGATGTTTTTTTGCAGCCGTCCTCGGCTGGGGCGCTGGAGAGTCCTACAGGGTGCGAAACCACAAGGAGCACCCAGTATGAACACGGAAACAGAAGAAGCCAACCCGGAGCGCCGCACCTTCGAAATCGTCATCAACGGCGAGCAGCACGTGCTGCCGCGCCGTCGCCTGACCTTCGAGGACGTCGTCCGGCTGGCCTTCACCGACGCGATCTTCAACGACAACATCGTCTACACGGTCACCTACAAACGCGGCCCCGAGCAGAACCGGGAAGGTTCGCTGGTCGCCGGTGAGGCGGTGTTCGTCAACAACGGGATGATCTTCAATGCAAAGCGCACTGATAAGTCGTAGTCCTGACCTGCTCAGGCTGCGCGACGAGGGCTACGAGCTCGAGATCCGCTCCGGACACCTGCTGGTGCACAACGTTCCTTACGTCAACGCCGCCGGCGCCATCGGCTACGGCACGTTGGTGTCGGACCTGACGCTTGCGGGCGACACCACCTCGCGGCCCGGCAACCACGTCTCGTGGTTCATCGGCGAGCACCCGTGTGACCGCGCCGGGCGCGCGATCACCGCGATCCAGCACGGCACGACGAGGTTCGAGCTGGCGCCGGACATCACGGCGCAGCACGCTTTTTCGAACAAGCCGCCGACCGGGTATCCGGACTATCACGCCAAGATGACCCGCTACATCGAGATCATCAGCGCGCCGGCGCAGTCGCTGCAGCCGGGCCTGACTGCGCGCACCTACCGCCCGATGGCGGCCGACGAGACCGAGTCTGTGTTCTGCTACACCGACTCGGCCTCGAGCCGTGCCGGCATCACGGCCGTGGCGGGCAAGCTGTCGGGGGTGCGCATCGCCATCATCGGCCTGGGCGGCACGGGCTCGTACCTGCTGGATCTCGTCGCCAAGACGCCGGTCCTGGAGATCCATCTCTACGACGGCGACCTCTTCCTGCAGCACAACGCCTTCCGGGCACCGTCGGCCGCCTCGCTGGAAGAGCTGCACGCGAAGCCCACGAAGGTGGCCTACCTGGCGGCGCTCTACGGCAAGATGCGCCGCGGCATCGTGCCGCACGAGGTCTTCATCGACGAGACCAAGGTGGGTGAGCTCGTTGGGTACGACTTCGTGTTCCTGTGCATGGACAGCGGGCCGGCCAAGCGCCTGATCATCGAGACGTTGCAGGCCGCCAAGCGCTCGTTCATCGACACCGGCATCGGCGTCGAACTGCAGCAGGCCCGGCTGCAGCTCTGGGGCATCTGCCGGGTGACGACCAGCACCGCGGATCAGCAGGACCACGTCGCGCAGCGCGTGTCCTGTGCCGCGAACGACGACGACGACCTCTACGCCCGCAACATCCAGCTCGCCGAGCTGAACGCACTGTGCGCCGTAATGGCCGTGATCAAGTGGAAGAAGCTCTGCGGCTTCTACGCCGACGACGACCGGGAGCACGACTCGACCTACACGACGAACACCAACCTCCTGACGAGCGACGTGACGCGGTGAAGCACCAGACCTACACCTTCCAGTTCGTCGAGTTCATGCCGAAGGTGCTCGACGAGGGCATGCTCTACGTGTCGATGACCTACGCGACGGCGAGCCACCGATGCTTCTGCGGCTGCGGCATGAAGGTGGTGACGCCGCTGTCGCCTACCGACTGGCGGCTCACCTTCGACGGTGACTCGGTGTCGCTTCACCCGTCGATCGGCAACTGGAGCTACCCGTGCCGCTCGCACTACATCCTGCGTGGCAACCGCGTCATCTGGGCGGGACCGATGTCGGACACGGATGTTCGCGCGGTGCGCGACGCCGATGTTCGCGACAAGCGGCGCTACTACCGCCAGCGGCTCGATCCGCAAGCGGCGCCGGTGCCGTCGGTCAAGTCACCATCGGCTCCGGCCGACACAGGGCGCCGACGAGGATGGCGGCGCATTCTGGACTGGCTTGAATGAGGTTTGCGGTCTTGCCTCAATGGAAATGCTGCTCCATCGATTGCGCAGGAAGAGCCAGCTTCGGGCTTCACTGCGCCAGTTCCTCCAGCTCCTCGATCACTTCAGCCATGAAGCGTGCACCGGTGGCACGGAAGGCTTCCATCGACACGTCCAAGGAGGCAAGGAGCCCGAGGTTGGTGATGCGCAGCGCCTGATCGAGGTCGGCAGGGTTCGCCAGAAGCGCCCGAAGCCCGGCGCCGGCCTGTGTCGCCAGTCGTGGCGCCTGGTCGCCGAACTTGTCCTTCAGTGCGCTCCACATCCGGCCCGGCCAGGCGCCCAGTTCCTCGGTGCCGTCGCGCCTGTCGCGCTGCACCGTCAGGAAGGCCAGCGCCAGGACTCGGCCCAGATCCTTGTTGGATCGCTTGTAGTCGGTGCCGGCGATCAGCGTGTCGGCAATCTCCGGGTGGTGCAGCAGGTTGGCCAGTGCCATCATCTCCGGGCGCGCGATGCGTACGCCGTGCGTCGTCTCCAGCGGCTGCCATTCCGCCAGCGCGAGGAAGTCGAAGCTGCAGATGGCGAAGTGCCCGATGCTGGTCTCCACGCGACGCAGCTTCTTGCCCGGGGCGCCCGGCTCGAAGGCTGGCGGCGCCGACAGCAGCTCCAGGAACCAGGGGCTGGCCGTCTCTCCCGGCGGGCGCAGGCGGACCATCGGCAGTTCGTCATCGAGGTCACCTTCCTTGCCCGGCTGACCCCACGCGGGATCCTCGCGCAATCTCCAGTCGGCCTTGATGAGCTGATCCGTGACCTCGGTCGCGGCAGCGATCGCCTTCGAGTGTGGCGAGAACAGGCAGTCCACGTCCTTGGTGCGGATCGCCCGCGCGCCGTCGCCGGCGAAGTAGTGGTAGCCGGCCGCCAGGCTCCCGATGATGATGACGCTGCCGCGGACGTCAGGTGGCAGCGCATCGGCCACCTGAGCCAGCACTTCGGTCGGGGACAGCGAGTCTTCGAGCTTCAAGGCGTCCTCCTTGCCGCTTCACACAACTGGTGAGCAAAGTCCCGGGCCTCCGCCTGCAGGCCCATCTGCTCGAGATCTGCAAGGCAGTCCAGCCGTGCGGCAAAATCAGGCTCCCGCGCTGCCAATTCCTCCGGGCGGCAGTCACGCTGGAGATGCAGCACGACCGTCGCCTTGCGTTTTGAGTCGTCCACCACCACGAGGCCGGCGTCGAGCTTGGACATGAAGCGGACGTCACCGTCGTAGACGCTCACGTCCAGTCGCGGCGCAGCTGTGATGTCCAGGTCGGGGAAGTAGCGCGTCGCGCCCAGTACTCCGGATATCGCTGCCTTGCCCGCGACGCCCTTCTGGCGGAGGGACAGCAGCCGGTCGGCCAGCGCGCTGGGCAGGCGGCCCTCGCCGGTCGGATCGGTGTACCGAACCAGCTTGCGTGCAAGTGAGTGCTCCTCGGCCAGTTTCATCAGCGCGATGGGGCGAAGACCGTGCAGATGGATCGGGCCGTCACGTTCACCGGTCACCACGTCGAGGCGCTCGAGTTCGCTCAGAGCGGCGGACGCCGTCTGGTAGCTGCCACCGGTCATACGTCTGAGTTCAGCCAGCGTCACGGGCGCCAGTTTGCTCAGCCACCGCTCCACCAGGAGCGCCTTGACTTGCTGGCGCGTCACGCGTGTGGCACTGATGGCGGCGGTCTCCTCGTGGATGGCGGCCCACAGCGCGTGCATGAACCCGTCCGAGTGCTCGGGCAGTTCGCCATCGATGAAGGACACGCGCTGCGTCTCGACCCTGACCAGGAAGATCCTCTGGGCAATCTCAGGGCGGGCAATGGAGCGGAACATGCCCAACTCCTCCGCCATGCGCTTCCACGACAGCCGGCTGCCCATGATCACGCACACGCCGGTCGAGGGCCGAGGGGACGACTGGACCGCGTAGGCGAGCGCCAGCAAACCCTCCCGTACGTCCCGAGCAGTGTGGGTGCGGCGGATCTCGACCAGCACGTCCGGTCCTGCCGGATTGCTCCAGTGCATGTCGACAAGCGAGTCGTCAGTGAAGTTGCGACCTACCATTGAGTTGCAACTCTACCAATGAAGTCGCAACCAACCAAGCTGCACCTGTCGATCCAGGGCGGCAAGCAGCAGATGAGCCTCCCTCCAGGTTGACGAAAATCACCAGAAGCACATAATAGGTTGACGTTTGATCAGAGATGCACACTATGGACCTGCGAAAGCCCAGTGACTTCCAGCCCGCCCTCAGCGACGACCGCCTTGCCGTCGTGGCGGCTTGGTTGATGGAGGAGTGGGCGGCAACCGAAGACGATCTGGTCCGGGAGACCGACTCGCCGTACACCCGGGGCACGACCTGCTTCGGTCGGCAGCGTACCCGGATCCTGAACGAGTACCTGGGCGGCAGGCACCCATGGCTCGGCATCGAGAACAGCGCGAACGACCTGGTCTTCTCGATCGGCGGCGTGCCTTGCCGCTTCAGCAACGACAGCCTTGCCGCACCCAGCAAGCGTGCGGTCCTCGAAGCCCATCGCTTCCAACTGCCGCTCATCGAGGACGCGCAGCCCGGTGAGGCCGTGCGCTTCTGCTTCGTGGTGGACCGCGGCGTCGAAGAGGACGGCGAACCGCGGATCGAGCTGCTGGGCTTCACGGCCGGCGACGAGCTGGTCTGCCGCTGGCGCTCCGCTGCACCGGTCCGGACACTCACGGCCGTCAAGGCCGAGCTGCCACCGCCCGTCGAGATCGCCAGACCGGCCATCGTGCCGAAACGTCGCGACGCGGGAGACGACCAGGCTGCAGCTTCGGCCGGATCATGAGCCCGGTCCTCGGAGCCAACATCCGGCTGGCGAGGCTGTTCCATGGCCTGTCGCTGTCGGATCTCGGCGAGCGGCTGGGTCGCTCCAAGCAGTTCCTGAGCCGCGTGGAGACTGGCGTCGAGCCGGTTTCCGATGCGCTGGAGAACGCGCTCGTGGACGAGCTCGGCGTGCTCCCCGAGTTCCTGCGCGAGGTGGAGGCGATGCCGCTCACCGAGGAGCAATGCCATTTCAGGAAACAGCTCACCACCAAGGTGACGCTGCGCCAGTACGCGCGCGCCCGAGGTGAGATGCTCAAGCGACTGGTCGGCGTGCTCGACGCCCACCTGGAGTTGCCACCCTATAAGATCGCGGAGGCAGACCCGACGTCCGACGAGGCGATCGAGCGAGGAGCCGAGCGTTGCCGCGTGGAGTGGGGGCTCGGATGGGGGCCGATCAGCAACATCACCCGTGTTGCCGAGAACGCCGGCGCCATCGTCATGCGGGTAGCGGGCATGGCCGGGGAGATCGACGCCGTGTCCTTCGCGACGGCACGGCCCGTGATTGCGCTGAATGCGGTCGGGCGTTCGGCCTGCCGAGCCCGCTTCGGTGTGGCGCACGAGTTGGGGCATTTCGCTCTGCACACGGGCGTGCTCACAGGCGACCGACTGACGGAGGCCCAGGCGAACCGGTTCTCCAGTGCGCTGTTGTTGCCCAGGGCGTCGTTCTTGACGGAGGGCCACATCGCGCTGCGGCGATCTCGGCTGAGCTGGGAAGGCCTGAGCGAGCTCAAGCTGCGATGGGGCGTGTCCAAGGCGGCGATCCTGTACCGAGGTGGTCAGCTCGGTGTGTTCACACCAGACCAGCTACGCGCCGGGTACGTCCACTTGAAACGCCGCGGCGAGGCCCTCGAGGAACACGAAGATCGGGATATGCCGGTGGAGACGCCGGAGGTCGTGACCGAGGGGCTGACCGTCCTGGAAAGGGACCTCGGTGTTCCGGCCGCTGCGGTCGCTCGCCAGATGCGCGTGCAGCCTCGGCTGCTGCGGGACTTGCTGGGAGTTGATGAGCATGGCTCGGGCCCGAGCGTCGTCCCGCTCCTTCGCGCAGGCCGCACCGGCGATGCCGCCACGGACGGAATCGGCGCCCATTGACGATCGGTGGTTGTCGTCCCAAGCAGGGCTGCTGACATCCAGCCGATCAAGCATGTAAACGACGCAGTTGGTGAACTGTTCGGTATCAACCAGCCCTGCGGCCGCCTGACGAGGTCGACTTCTTCGCTCTGGGTTGAGGCGGCTCGAAGGACGTTGTCAGAAGTCCCGACCTGGTAGCAGCCCGGAGCCTCTCAGCTTGCGCTGAAGTTTTCTCTTCAGCGCCCTCATGAGAACCGGGCTTACACAAGTCGCGACGACAGCGGTCACACCCGAAGCGGTTTTGAACTTCAGCGCTTCACGACCTTTGTGTCGAACCAGCTTGGCCGAATCTTCCATTCTTGCCTTCCGTTAGAAGCAGTTCCATTGCAGCACCAGCTGCAGCTTCGGGTCAACGAGCCGATCATGCACAGTCGCGGCACCGATGGCTACGCTGATTCGTATGAGTTTTCGTAGAAGCGCGCTTTCCACTTCGCCATCACTGTGCGGAAGGCGCCTTCGAGAGTTTCGATTGGGTAGCCGTAGCGCTCGGTGGGTTTGCCTTCTTCCGGGTTCGGCGCTGTCCAGATTTCGTAGCGGTAGCGGTCGTGAAATGGGTAGACCTTGAGAGTCCAGTCCCGACCCTTCGCGTCAATCGAAGTATTCGTAAAGATGCCATCCCGGTTGAGCGCAAACGCAACTTTGACTTCTATCCTCTGATCTTCAGGGTCAAGCCGATGAATCCGCGTTCGCTCAACGTCGATCGCTGCGACATGATAGGAGGCGTTCTTGAACGAGATCTGCACGAAGAAGAGTGGCAGGTCGGCGCCAATGTGGCGCTGCACAGCCTTCGTGATGCGATTCTTGTGGTCGACCTTCCGCCCAGCGAGGTTCACCAAATCGGACCGATAGACGACTGTCGGAACGTTGGCGACCAACGAACTGAGAATGGGTGATTGGCTACGAGAGGCGTTCATCAGGGATCTGGCGAGGGCCAACATCTTCGCGCCTGACTTGTCGGCCGACTCGACCTCAACCCACTGAATCATCTGCCGTCGAGAGCCGTCGCGCATCTTGACGTCCGAAACGACCAACCCGTCCGGGTACTTTTCTTGACCAGGATTTTCGGCCCGAATTTCCGTCTCAGTTTTTATCGACGCGCCTTGGGACAAGAAGTGGAGCATCGTCAGCGTGACGATCAGTTCGTGCTCCCAGCTTGCCGGAGGTGTCCACTTGCCGTCGATGAAGCGGCCCCACTTGTCTCCGGCGCGAGTGGCGAACGCCAGACGCCGCTGCAAATAGTGGACGCCCGCGCCGGAAATGACGTAGGCATCGCCCGCTTTCCCGGGCAGGCTTCGTTGCAGGACATACCTCGACTCTCGTAGGCGGGACAGCAACCTGCTTGCGAGCTTGCGCTGCTCGTTCATCCGGCGGACATCGGCGATAAGCGTTCCTGGAATCGTACCGCTCAGAGGGTACAAAAGCGCACCCAATTCGCGGGCGCGCAGCCAGCCGAATCTTGAAATCCAGTGGAGGGCGCTAATCGCTTGGAACTCGTGAGCCGGTAGTGCGAAGTCGTCAGTGGACATGAAGATGGTACGAGGAGCTAAGCGCGAGTTACTGCCTATCGGATATTCAGGTCAGCGACGATGCAGGCGACGGATGATGAAGTGTTCGTCGCTGACGTTTGGCGGTGTCTGTACGAGAGATGGAGAACGTAAGGTGTCGTGCTTCCGACCGCAGAAGACGACCTTGCTATGGGGGTCTAGAGGGTGTTCGCTAGCCCCGGTCCGCCGCTTCTCCAAGTCTAAGTATTGGGCCCACGGTCTTGTCCTCGTTCTAGAGATACGTGAGCCGCAGCGAAGTGAGATTCGCTGATGATGCCGAGCGATGTACCAGTGGTTGCGATCATGAGCAGAATGCTTGGTAACTAGTAGGGCGCGACGGTTGGCTCGTGATCGAGTTTGGGTGCGACCCAGTGCCGGAGGCCTGCTTCCCCGAAATTCGGGGTGCGCGAACAGATGTCCCGGGGCGCGGAAAGGCAGGGCAAGAGAGGAAGTGGCGTCGCTGAACACGGCGTCAATTTTGGGGGAGCGCGGTCTATAACACTCGCCGTTCGCACAAGAAATTTGATGTGCGATGGTCTGCAGACAACGCGGGACGGCTGGGCTGGACGCGACCTAACGCTGGGACCGCAGATGTCGAGCCAGACGGAGACTGGGCGACGTGCGCGAAGGCCGGTGGTGGCGAGTCGGTCACTGAGGCGATGGGCGGAAGCAAGATCGAAACGTGTTGCGTTCGCCGTAGATGCGCAAATGCCCAGTCCTGCGATTGCTGGTATGCGGCATGACGCCTTTGCGAGTTGCGCATTCCGGGCCATTTGCTGATTGGCTCCTTCGCCGTTTCGGCGATGTGGAGCGATGTGCGGTAACTCGCTTCGCTCGCTCCGATGTTGCTCGCTTCGCTCGCTCGGACGAACCTGTCGTTGCACGATTCTTGGCTCGGCTTGAAGTGAGAGTCGTCCTTTGGCGTTGGCGCGGTTCGGTAGGTGAGGCAAACCCAATTCAGCACGACCGAACCCAAGGCGGCTTCCCCGCCCAGGCCGATGAAGGATGGCAGGAAACGAGAATGCGCCGCAAGCAAACCGAACCAGCCCGGCAGGAGACAACTCCGGCTTCACCGCACAGACGGATGCTTGATGGAGCGAATCGACGGTGCGCCTTCGCTGAAGTCGTCAGAACGGATCGGTGCGAACTTCGGCTCTGATGGCAGGTTCGATGCTGGTCGGAGCGGACTGTTCTGTGTGAGCCTGCTCAGGATCGTCGATGAAGACGGTCAGGACAGACTCAGGCTTCGTCGGCAGGCCGATTGCAGGATGGCGGGCTTCGCGCCTTCGTGAAGACGATGAAGACGGCGTGAGGCGATTGGCGTTCGGACAGTCGATGGGTTTCTCGGTGCGTTGCGGCGGCACGAAGTGTGGAGAGCGTTTCGGCGGCACGAGCGTTTGGAGGCGATGAGGTGTGGCGAGGACGAACTGGCGCTCGTTGAGAGGTTGGTGAAATGTGGACAAGTCGGATCGATGGAACGCTTGGAAGCGTTCCGCCGGAACGTGCTGTTGAGCGTTTCTATGGAACGAGACTTGTGTTTGGAAGCCGCTGGTCTGGGCGTGCTTACCCAAGAACGCCGGATCGACGGATTGATCGTTCGGCTTGAACGAGTCGAAGTGCTGGATGGGTTGGGGCGACTTCGGTTGTCGAGCGGAGCCTGAAGGTGGTGTGTCCCGCACCGCTGGAACGGATGAATGTCGTTCTGCGGGAACGACGCAGGATCGGATCGGGATTGCGCGGTGCTCTTGTGGTGGCGTTCTCACGGAACGAGTCTTCGTTGAGGTGGTGAACCGCTCCGGGTTTTGAGGAGGCTCCAACCTTTGAGAGGATGGAGCCATGAAGAAGTCAGTCAGGTTTTCGCCAGAGGTCCAGGAACGGGCCGTACGGATGGTCGTGGAGGCGCAGGGCCAGCACGACTCGCAGTGGGCGGCCATCGAGTCCATCGCGGCCAAGATCGGCTGCACGGCCGAGACGCTTCGGCGCTGGGTTCGCCAGCATGAGCGCGACACCGGCCAGCGCGAGGGGTTGACCACCGCCGAGGCGCAACGCATCAAGGAGCTGGAGCGGGAGAACCGCGAGCTGCGTAAGGCCAACGAGATCCTGAAGCTGGCCAGCGCGTTTTTCGCCCAGGCGGAGCTCGACCGCCGGCTGAAGTGATGCGTGCGTTCGTGGACCAGCACCGCGACGCCCACGGGGTCGAGCCGATCTGCCGGGTGCTGCAGATCGCCCCCTCGAGCTACCGGCGCCACGCGGCGCGCCTGCGAACGCCGGCGTTGTGCAGCCCGCGTGCTCAGCGCGACGAGGCCCTGGTGCCGCACATCGAACGCGTGTGGCGAGCCAACCTGCAGGTCTACGGCGCGAAGAAGGTCTGGCGGCAACTCCATCGCGAAGGCCATGCGGCGGCCCGCTGCACGGTCGAGCGGCTGATGCGCCGGCAGGGCCTGCGCGGCGTGATCCGCGGCAAGGTCGTGCGCACGACGATTCCCGATCCGAAGGCGCCGTGCCCGCTGGACAAGGTCAACCGGCAATTCAAGGCTGACAGGCCGAACCAGCTCTGGGTCTCGGACTTCACGTATGTCTCGACCTGGCAGGGCTGGCTGTACGTGGCCTTCGTCGTCGATGTCTTCGCTCGTCGCATCGTCGGCTGGCGGGTGAGCAGTTCGATGCACACGGACTTCGTGCTCGACGCGCTGGAGCAGGCGCTGTACGCCAGGCAGCCCGAAAGGGACAGCAGCCTGGTGCATCACTCCGACCGCGGGAGCCAGTACGTGTCGATCCGGTACAGCGAACGTCTGGCCGAGGCCGGCATCGAGCCCTCGGTGGGCAGTCGCGGCGACAGCTACGACAACGCGCTGGCCGAGACGATCAACGGTCTGTACAAGGCCGAACTGATCCACCGCCGCGCGCCCTGGAAGACCAAGGAATCGGTCGAACTGGCGACCCTGGAATGGGTGTCCTGGTTCAACCACCACCGGCTTCTCGAGCCCATCGGCCATGTGCCGCCAGCGGAGTTCGAGGACGCCTACTATCGTCAACTCGCCGAGTCGGCCCCGTCGGCCTGACTCACACCAACGGGCCTCCACGAATCCCGGGGCGGTTCACCCGGCGACGTCGAACACCACTGGTGTGAAGCTGAAGCTGCTGCGCGAGGCAAGCATCCCGTCGGATCGCGCGTCCGACTTCGAGCTTGACCACAGAGTTGCCGTTGCCCATGGCGGGCATCCCCGGGCACTGGAAAACTTGGCCCTCCAGCCCTGGGCAGGCGACTCCGGGGCGAAGCGCAAGGACCGTCTTGAGCGTCGGCTGCAGCAGCTTGTCTGCGCTGGCAAGGTTGCCCTCGACCGCGCCCATCGAGCGCTGTACTTCGGCTGGGAAGCCGCCTATGAGGAGTATGTGGGGCGACCATAGGAGGGAAGGGGCTGCCCCCAGTTCCAGGAGGCATCCAGCGGAGGGGGCCGCGCGTGGTGGGCCATGCCTACGGTCAGACTTGCGACCTTGGGCTCGCCTAGGTCGCGCACGGCCGAATTGCGCCGCAGCATCCCTTCGTCGCTCGCGGCTATGAGCGGACGAGCGTCCCTGCACCCCATCCGACGTTCACTTCATGCGCTTTCGCGGTGCGGAACGCAAACGTGCGCGGATAGACTGGGGCGGTCTCAAATCTGAAATGCAACACCCGGCCGGGATTGGAATGTCAGTGGATTGTGGACTGAGGCATTTGCGCGCTGGCATTGACCAGTTCGCGGAAGGCCTGGATCGGGCTGCGCCAGTCGAGCGTCTGGCGCGGCCGGTTGTTGAGCAGATCGGCAATGGAGTCCAGTGCCTGCTGATCGTGCACGGACAAGTCGGTACCCTTGGGCAGCATCTGGCGCAACAGACCGTTGGTGTTCTCGCAGGTGCCGCGCTGCCACGGGCTGTGCGGGTCGCAGAAGTACACGCGCATGGCGGTGTTGCGCGCCAGCTCCCGGTGCCGGGCCATTTCCTTGCCCTGGTCGTAGGTCAGCGTCTGGCGCATCGGCGCGGCAATCGAGTTGAGCTTGGCGGTGAAGCCCGCCAGCGCCGACTCGGCCGTCGCGTCGGGCATCCACGCCAGCAGCACCAGGCGCGTGGTGCGCTCGACGAGCACGCCCACCGCGGACTTGTTGCCCGCGCCCTTGATCAGGTCGCCCTCCCAGTGCCCGGGCATCAGCCGGTCGTTCACCTCTGGCGGGCGCACATGGATGCTGACCATCTCCGGCAGTTGGCCGCGCCGGTCCTCGCCCGCCGAGCGCGGCTTGCGCGTGCTTCTTCCCTGGCGCAGGCAGGCGATGAGCTGCTTGCGCAGATCGCCCTTGGGGTGCGCGTAGATCGTGGTGTAGATCGTCTCGTGCGACACATGCATCTCCGGCTGCTCAGGCCACATTCGTCGCAGTGTCTGCGCGATCTGCTGAGGCGACCACAACCAGCCCAGCAGATGCGACACCAACGGCCACAACGGGCCATCAGGATCGAGCTTGGCCGCCGGTCGCGCTGCACGTCGCCTCGCCCGGGCGGCAAGCTGCGCCTGCGTCGACAGGTAGGCGCCATCGCTGTCGGCATTGCGCCGCAGCTCCCTGCTCAGGCTGCCGGCGTTGCGGCCCAACACCTCAGCGATGGCCCGAAGGCCCAGCCCCTGCTGTCGCAGCGCGGCCAACGTGACGCGCTCTTCGGCTTGCATCTGTCGGAATCTTCTCGTCATCTTCACACCTTACCGGGGTGGCAAGGTGTTGCATTTCAGATTTGAGACCGCCTGGGCAAATCTGCTTGGCACACACCTCTCCATGACGCCACTCCCGCAGGAATCAATTGCAGCGCTGCTCAACGAGGGACAAGAGCCCATATTTCTGCTCGGCGCGGGGGCTTCGGTCTCTTCTGGCGTGGCGCTGGCTGGACAGCTAGTTGAGTCGATTGCGAAGTTCGCGTACTGCAAGTCGACTGCTCGCTCCTTTGACGATCCAACGCTGATGCGGTCCGATTGGTATGGGTGGTTGGAGCAGCGAACCTGGTTCGATCGAGGCGCTCTGCCGGCCGACCTCTATCCCACCGCGGTAGAAACCCTGCTCCAGCCCTCGTATGTCAGAAAGGAGTTCTTCCAGGCAATATTGCGCCGCACCCTTGAGCCAAGCGTTGGTTATCAGCGTTTGGTCAGCCTGATGGCAAAGCGATCGATCACCACGGTCCTCACGACAAACTTTGACGATCTCATCGCTCGAACGGTAAAGGGCGCACGTGCCGTCGGCCACTGTGTCGAAATCAAGACCGCTTCGGACTACGCGATGTTCGACACCGCGCCCAGCGTCCCGCAGGTTCTCTATCTCCACGGGTCCGTGGATCACTACACCGACAAGAACCTCTTCAACGAGACGCAGAAGTTGGACGACGCCTTGGTCGAACTACTTCGCCCGCTCCTACGCGATCATCCGCTCGTGGTGGTCGGATATCGAGGCGCCGAGCCGTCGGTGATGCGGCACTTGCTGCTCGAACAGGCCGGGGCCTGCAAGAGCTTTCGTCGCGGGATCTACTGGTGCTACCGAAAGGGCGGCGATCCACTTGCGGAGAGCCCACTTCTGCGCGAACTTCAATCGCAAATTCAGACCAATCTGCTCTTCGTAGAAATTGACGGTTTTGATGGGCTTCTAACTTCGCTCGACAAACTGGTAAATGCGATCCCTGCACGGCCGGTTGGAGCAACTTCGCCAGCTCAGATCGAGAATCTGCCGTTCGACATGCGACCTTCCGACCGTCAGTTGGAAGACCTCAGCGAAACACTTGTCAGATCAAAGCTGGTTTCCTACGCCGAAGCATTGAGGGAAGACGTACCTGCCCTCGACACGCTAGAGCGCCTTGTCGCAGCTATGGAATCGCACCACCTTGTCGTCGTTGACGCGAGCTCCACCATAGCGACCAATGGCGCCGTTTTGCTCTTTACGAGGCGCCCGGATCGGCAAGTCGACGTCGGTTGGATTGAGGTCACCATCAGCGGGCCCGCTGCCTGGGTTGCTGAAGTGCTTGACGCCGCCGGTTCATCAGCACGGGAGGCGGAGACGATTCGAATTGAGGGCAATCTTTGGGAGCAACTCGAGCAAGCAACGACGCTCCTGTCTCGTGCGAATCGGCCGTTTCGCATGAAGGGCGCCGTATCGCACACGGCCTTCCCGTATCCGCCACTTGCGCTAAAGGAGCTTCTCACTAACCTGATCGCCCACCGAAGCTACGTTGCCGCTACCCCAGCCCGCATACTTGTCACGGTCGACGAAGTTACTTTTGACAACCCTGGAGGCTTGGTTGAGGGCGTCACCCGCGAACTCGAGGACGAATCACTCCAGGATGTCATCGGCGTGAGGTCTCGGCGCCCGAAAGGCTACCGAAATCCCGTTGTGGCCGACTTCTTCTATTCTGCGGGAGACATGGACAAGGCCGGCTCGGGCTTGCCTGATGTCTTGCGGGAAGCCGCCAACAATCTCAACCGTGTTCGCTTTGGCCCGGCTGACGACAATGGCCGATTCGTCGCCTCCATCACTTGCAGACCTGAGGCTCTGCAGGTGGACGCACACACCCGCACCGCCAAGGCCTCGGCCGGGGATCACCGCTACGCGGCAAACTTGTTGCGCGTCACTGAATGGCCGAATTCGGTATGGCGCATCGGGACAATTGAGAGTCATCGCGAGGTCAACAAGCTGGACCGGGCTGGCGTTGATCCATTCGGATGCGCTCGTGGCTGGATATGGACATTCGCCTCGGAGGGGTCCAATGGCGGCAAGCGCTTATTCGACCTGGCCGTTGAGGACGAAGTTGAGCAAGTTCCGGTCGATCAACTTCTAGCCGATCGCGACTCGATGAGCGTAGTCCCTGCGTTGTTGAACCGTGCCCTAGCACTGCGCCTGGAAAAACTCGGAATGACCGTCCGCTTCGAAGTAGGTCGAATGCGGGCTTACTACGCATCACTGGACGGAACGCCCAGGGAAATCAGCTACCGCAGCACATTCAAGCAAGCCAGGAGGACCGTCGCGAAGCCCATCGTATCTCGTTCCACCGGTAAGACCGTCTATTGGGAGCACAAGGCGGTTTACCTGCGCTTCGAGCAGTTCGGCGAAGCCTGGGCACTCACGCTTCTGCCCGGCTACGTGTTCACGCTCGACGGTGAAACCAGACCGATTGCCTCAGAAAAGATTGGACCACTCTCGACTCGAAGGGCGGCGCGCGACTACAACCCGACGGTACTTCACGATCTTGTATTCTGGTCTCGGATGCTTGCCGATGGCCACGATGACTCCTCGTTCCGATTGCAGCTAACACGACAACCTGCCGGCCCGTTCGCAGACGTTGCTTCTACAATTCCAATGTTTGTTTTCCAGGATTCTCTGGAGATGTCCGCCTCGGAGGGTGAAGAAATCGATTCACCCGCTGACTTGGGGGAAGAGGCCGAAGACCTGCAGGAGCAGATCGAGCGAATCGTCGCCGAAGAAGCTACCGAGGCTGCGCAAGATGAAGATTCAGATCGCTAGGCTCCCCATCCCAGAGTTGGAGTTCGGGGGAGCCGGCTTCTTCCAGGATCCGCGCCTCGGTTTGGCTGAGGCGGGCCCCTTCGATTCTCGGTTTGGCTCTGCACACAAGAGCCAGATTCGGGTATCGATCGTCGGAACCAACGAAGGCATCGACCTGGCCTCTTCGTGGCTACGTCGCTGCAAGTCGGCGATCGACCCGCGTTCGCCAGATGGAAGCCAGATTGCCTTCCCAGGGTTTGATGCCGTCTTCCGCTCAGAGCTCGTCGTTCATGAGGCGAGCAACGTCGTCTTGCATGATCAGCAGCTCGAGAAGGCACTGGGTTTAAAGCCCTATGACGGCCTCGAGGCGATGGTGGGTGTCTACGCGTCCGCCATAACCCGAGCGAAGGAGGACTTCCGCCCGGACGTCGTGGTGTGTGTTGTCCCTGAAACCGTTGAGCGTAGATTCTGGAGCGTTAGTCGTGCGCTCTCGAAGGCAGAGCGCGACGCCCTCAAGAAGGCAACCGCCTCCGCTACCAGCCAGCAGCTCCAGCTTCCGTTCGATTGGGACGTGGAGGAGCACTCGGAAGACTTGCTGACGCGCGACTTCCGTCGAGCCCTCAAGGCACGCGCGATGCAGATCGGCGTGCCAATCCAGCTGTTACGCAACAGCGGCATGGTTGATCTGAGAACGAACGAGGAGCCGGCCGCTCGCTCATGGAATCTTGGCGTTGGCCTCTATTACAAGGCTGGAGGGATTCCCTGGCGCGTTCGCAATCGAGGTCCTGAAACCTGCTTTGTCGGTATCACTTTCCACCACCTTCGCACGACCAAGAGGGCCTTGGTGCACTCTGCGCTGGCACAGGCCTTCTCGACAAACGGAGGCGGCTTCGCGCTCAGGGGCCAGTCATTTGAGCCAGAACGCGACGTCACTACCCGTACACCTCATCTGACCGAGATGCAGGCCGAAGAACTCGGCAAGCTGGTGGTCGACGAGTACACAGCCCGAAATGGCGAGCTCCCGAAGCGCATAGTGCTTCACAAGTCGTCTCGCTTCTGGAGGCAGGAGCAGGATGGGTTCCGCAAGGCCTTTAGAGATGTGCCTGTTGTTCAACTCGTTGCTCTTGCCCCATCCAGCGTCCGCTTCGTCACGCAAGGGGTGTATCCGCCGGCACGCGGAACCCTCGTTTCAGTCGACGAGAAGAGACATTTCCTCTTTACGTCCGGCTTCGTACCCGAGCTTGGGACCTACCCGGGACCGCACATTCCGATCCCAGTCGAGTTGATCGTTCACGGCAACACGGACATGCACGACGTCAGGGAATGCGCAATCGACGCCCTCGGCCTCGGCCGATTGAACTGGAATACTTCTGATCTTCGAAGCAGCCAGCCTGTCACCCTTGGTTTCGCAAGGCGTGTCGGGGGCATCATGGCTGAGTACGGCCAATTGACCGAGGCAAAGCCAGATCCAAGTTACCGCTACTACATGTGAAGTGTGATTCGTGAATTTCGGGAATCAGCGAAGCGCAGTCTGGGTGCGTCATACCCCCCTGAAGGCTGACAGCACTTCGTTGACGGACACGGCGCGCTGATCGCCGACCGGGCGCCCTTGGCCGTCTGTGATCACCAGGCCCCTTCGTGCTGCCTCCCGGCAGAGCGCGTCCAGCCGCGGGTCCGCAAAGCTTGCGCGAGGATCGTAGGCCTGCAGTTGCAGGCCGGCGACCGCGAGCAGGCCGTCGGCGCTGGGCCGATCCCGTTGTCCAGAAGGACCACACAGGCCGGCGAGCGCGGTTCGCAACGGTGATGTCCGGGGGTTCATGGCGAAGCAGGTGCAGGGCGCCCCATCGCGCTGCTGACCGCGGGGGGCGCGCAACTCGAAACCCCGGTCCAACCCCCCGCCGAAATCGGCCGTCGATTTCAGATGGTCAGCCGTTCCGTCGCCTGTGCGCACGCGCCCATGCGATTCACGGCGTTTGCTGAGCCACGTGCTTGATGCGCAGGATCTCCACGGTGCGAGAGCTGTCGATCACCCGATATAAGGCGATGTAGTTGGCGTGCAGCACGAGTTCACGAACGTCGGCTGGCAGCCCGGGCCGGCCCTCATGGCCGAGCAGCGGGTGCTGGGCCAGCGGCCGGACCTTCTCGCGCAGCTTCTTGCCGAAGGCGCGCGCACGGGTAGGACTGTCCTGGGCGATGTAGCGGACGATGCTGCGCAGGTCTTCAAGAGCCTTGGGGCGCCAGGCGATGCGGTAGTCGGCCCCCGGCATCAGTCCCGGAGCTCCGGCCGCCAGGCCTGCACGATGGCCTTGAACTCGGCCTCGTAGCCCAGGCTGTCGGGGTAGCGGTGAACGCGGCCGA
>ERZ650309.349-NODE-349-length-23139-cov-8.916132_pt1 | contig 23139 bp, 21 predicted proteins | sample MGYA00376245_ERZ650309 | MGnify/ENA primary metagenome ERZ650309 (study PRJEB26733, sample SAMN07839294) | wastewater metagenome | biome: urban; feature: wastewater treatment plant; material: waste water | place: USA: North Carolina | collected 2016-04-26 ...
GAGGTGTGCGGCAGGATATTGCCGTCCTGTAGAGGGAATCCTCGCCGTTCAAGGGCGGGGAGGATGTCAAATGTTGTACAGCAATGACGATGTAAACTCCAAACATAGCTTTAGTTCTATTTGATGCAGTATTAAAAACACATTAATACTGAGTTTAAACCACCACGATGGAGATTTAGGCATGATTTATTCAGGAACTGCCATCAGTGTACAAGCCTTAGAAGGCGGTATTGCTGAGTTTAAGTTCGATCTCGCCAATGAATCGGTTAACAAATTTAACCGTGCAACGCTCGAAGACTTGAAAAGTGCGATTGAAGCCGTTAAAGCGGACAGCAACATTAAAGGTTTAGTTGTGACTAGCGGTAAGCCTGTCTTTATCGTTGGCGCAGACATTACTGAGTTTGTTGGTAGTTTTGCTCAAGGCGAAGCGGCGATTATTGAATGGGTTGCTTCTGCAAACCAAATTTTCAACGCTTTTGAAGATTTACCATTCCCAACTGTTGCCGCGATTAATGGTATCGCTTTAGGTGGCGGTTTTGAAATGTGCTTAGTGTGTGACTATCGTGTGATGTCCACCGCTGCAAAAGTGGGTTTACCCGAAGTTAAATTAGGTATTTTCCCAGGCTTTGGTGGCACAGTACGTTTACCTCGCGTGATTGGTATCGACAATGCCGTTGAGTGGATTGCTGCTGGTGCAGAAAAGCGTCCAGATGCTGCTTTAAAAGATGGTGCTGTTGATGCTGTTGTTGCACCAGACCAATTACAAGCTGCTGCATTATCTTTGGTACAACAATGTATCGACGGTAAAATTGACTGGAAAGCAAAACGCGCTGAAAAATTAAACCCAGTTAAACTCAATATGTTAGAACAAATGATGGCTTTCCAAACTGCAACGGCTGTTGTTGTTGGTAAAGCTGGTCCTAACTACCCAGCACCAAAATTAGCTTTACAAGGTATGCAACAACACGCCAGCTTAGGCCGTGATGATGCTTTAAAAGTAGAAGCTAAAAACTTTGCTAAAGCAGCGGTTACTCCACAAGCTAATGCCTTAATTGGTTTGTTTATGGCTGACCAAGCGGTTAAGAAAGCGTCTAAAAAGCATGAAGGCAAAGGCAGCAAAGAGATTAATCAAGCTGCAGTATTGGGTGCAGGCATCATGGGTGGCGGTATTGCCTACCAAGCAGCCAGCAAAGGCACACCAATCATTATGAAGGACATTCGCACCGAAGCCCTTGATTTGGGTATGGGCGAAGCCTCTAAGTTATTAGGTAAGCAAGTTGAGAAAGGTCGTTTAAGCCCAGCCGATATGGGTAAAACCTTATCTCGTATTCGCCCAACCTTAAACTACGGTGATTTTAATAGCGTTGATATCATTATCGAAGCTGTTGTTGAAAATCCAAAAGTTAAAACAGCCGTATTAAGCGAAGTTGAAGGTTTAGTAAAAGAAGACACTATTTTAGCGTCTAATACTTCTACTATTTCTATTACTTACTTAGCGAAGTCTTTAAAGCGTCCAGAAAACTTTGTCGGTATGCATTTCTTCAACCCAGTGCACATGATGCCATTGGTTGAAGTTATTCGTGGTGAAAAGTCTTCTGATGAAGCGGTTGCTGCAACTGTTAAGTTGGCACAAAAAATGGGTAAAACACCTATCGTTGTTAACGATTGCCCAGGCTTCTTGGTAAACCGCGTATTATTCCCATACTTCGGTGGCTTTGATATGTTAGTCCGTGATGGTGCTGACTTCCAAGCTGTTGATAAAGTGATGGAAAAATTTGGTTGGCCAATGGGGCCAGCATACTTGTTAGACGTTGTTGGTATTGATACGGGCGTTCATGCTGCCAAAATTATGGCTGAAGGTTTCCCAGATCGTATGCAACCTAACTACAAGTCTGGCACAGAAATCATGTTCGAAAATAACCGTTATGGCCAAAAGAATGGCAAAGGTTATTATGTTTACGAACAAGACAAAAAAGGCAAGCCAAAGAAAGTGGTTGACCAAACAACTTATGAGTTGTTAGCACCAATCGTTGCTGAACGTAAAGAGTTTGACGCTCAAGAAATCATTGATCGCTGTATGATCCCAATGGTTAACGAAGTGGCTCGTTGTTTGGAAGAAGGTATTGTTGCTAGCGCAGCAGAAGCTGATATGGCCTTGATTATGGGTATCGGTTTCCCACCATTCCGTGGCGGTGCATGTCGCTATGTTGACCAAATCGGTGTCGCTAACTACGTTGCATTGTGTGAAAAATATGCTCACTTAGGCAAAGCCTATGAAGCACCACAATTGTTACGTGACATGGCAGCCGCTAACAAGAAATTCTTTGGTTAATTAGGAGCGAAAAATGAGTCTTAATCCTCGTGATGTAGTCATCGTTGATGGTGTACGTAGTGCAATGGGTCGCTCCAGAAACGGTATGTTCCGTAATGTGCGTGCCGACTCTTTATCTGCTGAGTTAGTAAAAGCTTTATTAGTGCGTAACCCAGCCGTTAATCCAGCCGAAATCGAAGATGTGATTTGGGGTTGTGTTAACCAAACTTTAGAACAAGGTATGAACGTTGCTCGTAACATTGCAATGTTAGCTGAATTACCACGTACTGTTGCAGGTCAAACGGTTAACCGTTTGTGTGGTTCTTCGATGCAAGCTTTACACACAGCCGCTGCACAAATTGCAACTGGCCAAGGTGAAGTCTTCATTATTGGTGGTGTTGAGCACATGGGTCACGTTCAGATGACTCACGGTGTTGACATTAACCCAGCCGCTTCTAAGTACTATGCAAAAGCCTCTAACATGATGGGTTTAACCGCCGAAATGTTAGGCACCATGAATGGCATTAGCCGTGAAATGCAAGACCAATTCGCTTTGCGTTCTCACAAAAAAGCATGGGAAGCTACTCTTGAAGGTCGTTTCAAAAACGAAATTATTGGTGTAGAAGGCCATGATGCTAACGGTTTTAAAGTCATGTGTGACATTGACGAAGTTATTCGTCAAGACGCTTCTTTAGAACAATTAGCTTCTTTAAAGCCAGTCTTTAATCCAAAAGGCGGTACAGTGACAGCAGGTTCTTCTTCAGCATTGTCTGATGGTGCATCTGCGATGTTGATTATGAGTGCTGCTAAAGCTAAAGAATTGGGCTTAAAGCCACGTGCTAAAATTGTCTCTATGGCAGTTGCTGGCTGTGACGCGGCAATCATGGGTTGGGGTCCTGTACCAGCAACCGAGAAGGCCTTAAAGCGTGCTGGTTTAAGCATCAAAGACATTCAAACTGTTGAGTTAAACGAAGCGTTTGCTGCTCAAGGTTTATCAGTCATGAAGGGTTTAAACATCCTCGAAAACTCTGATAGCTTTGTTAACTTAAATGGTGGTGCGATTGCTTTAGGTCACCCATTGGGTTGTTCTGGTTCTCGTATTACTACAACATTGTTAAACGTCATGGAATGGAAAGATACTGAATTTGGCTTAGCGACCATGTGTATTGGTTTAGGTCAAGGTATCGCAACCATTATCCAACGCGTGTAATGTTGTGTAGGGGCAACCCTAGTGGTTGCCCTAAAAAATTAGTCTTTATCCAAGACAATACTAACCCTCAGACTCACAAGGTTTGGGGGTTTTTAATTTTTGGTGAAATTTGCTAAGTTGCTGAGCAATGTCAGCACTAAAAGGATAATATTGCTAATGATGACACAAGAAAGATTTGAAAAAATTCAACAAGTTGTACAACCCATTAGTGCAGTTAGCACATGGCTGTTTCCCAAAACACTCAAATTATTCTTATTGGGATTAATTTCTATTGTGTGGTTGGTGTTTTATAGTTTGCAATTTTGGTCATGGCATTATGTTTGGTTATTGCCCATCGCCATGTTATCAATCCCTTTGTTGATTATGGCGATATGGTCTTTAATGTTATGGGATCTAACAGATTTACCAGAAGCCTTAGAAAGCCTAAAAAACGGTGTATTAGGTGTAAAAGAGCGTGTGGCTGGTGATAAACAAGAAGCACTCAAAGTCGTGGTCAGAGTAAGCCAAGCGCGTAAATTGCCATCCATGCTCAAGGAGTTATGGGGCATGGTTGAGGGGGTAGATGCAATTAGAACAGTTGTTGGCCATGCGTTGTTTTTGGCTAATCCTGTCAGTTGGGGATTATTAATCTTGGCCGTTATTGCTATTACTTTATATATTCTCTCTGCTAGTATTAGTTTTATATTTTGGCTGTTGTAGGAAAAATAAATGTCTGAACAAATTGAAATAACAGATATTGTGCTTGGCGAAGGCAAAGCCGTTGTTAAAGGTGCATTAATAACGACTCAGTATACTGGTTGGTTAGAAGATGGTACAAAATTTGACTCTTCTTATGATCGTGGCCAAGCTTTTCAATGTGTGATTGGCACAGGTCGAGTGATTAAAGGTTGGGATATTGGTTTAATGGGCATGAAAGTGGGGGGCAAGCGTAAATTATTTGTGCCTGCGCATTTGGCTTATGGAGAGCGAAAAATTGGCGCATACATTAAACCAAATTCAAATTTAATCTTTGAGATAGAGTTGTTAGAAGTATTGACGAGGGATGACTAATATATAAATATGATGATGTTGTTAAATGACATATATTTTATTTTTATTATGTTTTTTTATATAATGATTTGCTTCACATTGAAAAATAAATGCTTGGGTTATGTTCACATCAAGCCTTCAATAAATGCTTTAATTTAAGACTAAAACAAATAAACAGTAATCCTAATGTTTTACTGGATTATTAGTAGGATTTGTTCTAGGAGAGAAAAATGCCCCTAGCTGGTTATTATCATAATGAATTAGAAAAAGTCGATAAGGCTTCAAAACGTTTACGAGAAGTCATGGATGGTTTAAGTCCCGCTTTTTTTATCGGTATGTTAAATTTAGAAGGGTGTGTTACCTATGCTAATCAGACGGCATTAGATGCTGTAGGCATAGAACGTAAAGACGTTTTGGGGCGTAAATTTGATGAGACCCCTTGGTGGGCGCATTCCGAAACACAAAGAGAGCAATTACGTTCGGCAATTTATAAGGCATTACAAGGTCAATCTTCTCGTTTTGATATGGTATTTAGAGATATTAATCACAAGTTGAGAGTTATTGATTTTAGTCTTCATCCAGTTTTTGATGTTAAGAATAATGTATCTTATTTAGTGCCTTCAGGCCATGATGTGACTGAACGGCGTAGGGCAGAACGCTCTTTATCAATGATCACCGAATGTCAGGCTTTGCTGTTACAAGTCGATGAAGAACAACGTTTATTGCAAAATATTTGTCAATTAATTATGGATCGTGGTGGCTATCCACATGTGTGGATTGGTTATGCTCAACAAGATGAACGCAAAACAATTTTGCCTGTAGCCTATGTGGGGATAGAAGCCGCTGATTTTAAGGATTATCTGTCGTGGTCTGCGGATGATATCCGTGGTCAGGGGCTAACAGGCCCATGTATTCGTCAATCTAAAACCATTTTATGTCAAGATTTTCTCCAAGTTGAATCGTTAGCAGTACAACAGATGGCAACGAGTCGAGGTATTCGTGGAGGTGTTGCTTTAGCCTTAAAAGATCATTTAGGCAATGCTTTTGGTGTATTGTCGATTGTTTCCCACGAAGTATTTGATATAGAACAAGAAGAAGTATTGTTGTTAGAAAAATTGGCAGATAGTATTTCTTATGGCATTAGAAACTTAAGAGCACGTAAAGAAAATGAGCAAAGTTTAGCGGTTATTTATCAAATTGCCGATGTTGTTTCTTTAGCCACTGGGGATCATTTTTTTCAAAAATTGACCTTGGCAATGACCAAAACTTTGGGCGCTGAAGTCGGTTTTATTTCTAGGGTACAGTTGGATAAGCCATCATTAACACGTAGTGCTGCGTTGGTCGTAGATGGTAATTTATTGGATAATATCGATATTCCAATTATTGGAACACCTTGTGAGCGATTAAGTCCAACTGCTAAAGAGTGGATTGTGTCTTGTAATGTTATCGAACAATATCCCTTAGCAGAAGGTTTAAGAATGTTTGGTGCGGAGTCTTATATTGGTCGTCGAATAGAAAATTTACAAGGCGAATATATGGGACAAATAGTATTATTGTTTAGACGTCCTTTATTAGATACAGCACTTATATCTGCAGTATTTAAAGTGTTTGCTGCACGTGTTGCTGCCGAGTTTGAGCGTATAGGACAAGAGGACGACCACGTCTATAAAATCTAGGAAAAAATTTACGGATGCACGAACAGCATATTGCCATTATTGGTGCAGGCACAGCAGGTCTTGCAGCCGCCATTATTCTTGCCCGTCAAGGACACAAAATTACCATTTTTGAAGCGGTTGATCATTTATCGCCTGTGGGTGCAGGTTTGCTCTTACAACCCGCAGGTTTGGCGGTCTTTGCTCATTTGGGTGTTTTAGAACATGCTTTAGGTTTGGGGGCTGTCGTAACGGGTTTAGAAGGTCGATTGCCCAATCAACAACTCTTAGTTAATAGTCACTATCTGCAAGCAGGGCAAAATCTTTATGGCTTAGGAATTCATCGGGCAACCTTGTGTCATGTGTTAATGACTGCTTTGCAAAATCAAAGCTTTACCCATCACATCACGTGGCATATGGGCGCGCACATTGATAAAGTAGAAGAGCAACAAGGCAGTTGTGTGGTGACAGGCAGCATACAGCAACAAGCTTTTACCACCAATTTCGATTTGGTGATTGTCGCGAATGGTGCACGAAGTCAGTTGCGGCCTAAAGAGTGGGTCAGGTTAGATAAATCATATCCTTGGGGCGCGGCATGGACGATTGTGCCAGAGTGTTTAGCATTAGATACACAGATTTTGCATCAGTTTTATGACGGTGCAAAAATTATGATGGGTGTTTTGCCAACAGGTGCAATGCCTGATGCACCAACACAACGTTTATCGAGTGTGTTTTGGAGTTTACACAGTCAACAGCTTCAGCAATGGGGAAAAACCGAAAAGCAACGACAAGATTGGTTAACACAAGTCGATCAACGTTGGCCTGTGGTGGCACAGTGGTTGGCGACGGTGATTAATCAACCAGATCAATGGTTAGCCGCCAATTATCGAGATGTGGTGATGTCACGTTTTGGTCAAGGATGTATTGGTGTCATTGGTGATGCAGCTCATGCAATGAGCCCACAATTAGGGCAAGGTGCAAACATGGCTTTATTAGATGCGTGGGCATTAGGGCAAGCTTGCGCCAAAGCCACAGATCTAAATGAGTTATGGCAACATTATCACCAATTAAGAGCCTCATCGACCCATTTTTATCAGTGGTTAAGCCGACAATTAACCCCACTCTATCAATCAGATAATGAATGGGCAGCCAAATTAAGAGACTTTGCTTTTATTTGGATGTATCGTGTGCCATATTTTCGTAAAGAAATGGCAATAACAATTTCTGGCCTAAAAAAAGGCATGTTTACCGCTTTTGATTTTAAAGACATAGGGTCTGTTGACGTTTTGCGTTTTTCGCAACCACAATCAAAATGCCAACAGACCCTAAGTGAATATAAAAAATGAAACCCAGCAAAGCCAAATTAGCCGCTTTAATAGTGTTGATGGTGCTGTTATTAAGTGCAGGTGCTTTATATATGCCAGATAAAACGGTGGCGGAATTAAGTCCACGTTGGGCAGTTGCGCCGTCGCAATTTATGACGGTTGATGGTCAACAAGTGCATATTCGTGATGAAGGCGTAAAAACCGACCCTGTACCGATTGTGTTGTTACATGGTACATCAGCTAGTTTACATACATGGCAAGTGTTAAACAAAATGATGGAATACACCTTGCCACGCAATATGGTTGAGGCCAGTGTGCGTAATGTTTATGCTGACCCTAATAAAGTTTCTGCTGAGTTGGTTTAACCTTAAGAGAAGGTAATCGTCAGGCGTTGGTTGATCGTTTTAAACAAATTAGTGCCAATGATAGTGAAAAAGTAAAACAACTAACCATGCCCACTTTAATTTTGTGGGGTAAACAAGATCAATTAATTCCTGTTGAATATGCTCAACGTTTTCAACAAGATATCAAAGGCAGTTTGATAATTTAGGTCATGTACCACATGAAGAAGACCCACAACAAACCGTATCTGCGGTGATGAAATTTTTGGTATTACGACGACATAATTTGACGTTTTACTAAGAAAGATGCAGGAGTAAATAATAGATTTGCGGTAAAATTAAACAAAGGCTTAGGTACAGCTTATTTCACATTATTTAATAACCTAAGCCTACTGTGAATCAGCAAGGAGAATTTTGCCATGTTATCTAGCTCACCAACAGGCTTATGTATTACCGATACCGCCAAAATCTTAGGCATCCCTCCCAAAGAATTTTTTACGTGGTTACATGAACATAAATGGATTTTTAAACGTAAAGAAGCAAAAGCATGGAATGCTTATCAACAACGTCTTAAAGCACAATATTTAGTGTTGCAACCTGTAGAAGTAGCCAGTAAAACTGGCAAAACCAAAGTCGTGACCCAAGTGCGAATTACCGATAAAGGTTTAAAACGTTTAGCAAAAATGCTGCAAATTTAACTTGGCTGTTGTGCTAAAAAACGCCGCCGATAAGCCGCAGGCGTTTCGCCCGTGATTTGTTTAAATAATTTGGCAAAAGCGGTGCGATCTTCATAACCGACTTGTGTGGCTATTTGGTCAATGGTGTAGTGGGCTTCCACTAATAACGACTCAGCGGCACTAATCCGCACGCGTTGTAAATAATCATGTGGGGTGAGTTGGGTCGCTTCTTTAAAACGACGAATCACTGTGCGTGGCGAGCAATGTAATTGTTGTGCCATATCCTCTAAGGACAAAGCTTGGGCATAATGTTGCTCTAGCCAACGTTGTAAACGTGCGAGGGCAGGGTCTTGTTGTTGTACAGGTGGTAAACGTGGCACAAAGCGCGTTTGTACACCTCGACCATAATCCATCACTAACATACTTGCCACTTGTCGTGCTAACCAATCACCCTGATAAAACTGAATTAAATACAAACACAAATCCAAACCTGCTTGTGCACCACCTGAACAAAATCGCAACCCATCATGAGTCACTAATTGCTCAGGATGCAAATTGACTAAGGGAAAATAGCGACGAAAATGATCGGCTAAATGCCAATGAGTTGTTGCTTTATAGCCATTTAACACACCCGAAGCCGCCAAGACAAAAGCCGCACTACACAAACTGGCTAAGTGTTTATTTGCGTGTTTAGCTAACCATGTTATCAATGATGGATTGCTTTCAATCACCGCTTTAACATTTGCACCAATCGCAGGAATTAGCACTAAATCGGCATTTTCGGCCAAGGTCAAATCGCCATCCATTTTCAGTTGCATATCTTTTAAATGGACATTTAAACCATCGACACTGACTTTGTACATCTGAAATAAAGTCTGACCCGATAATTGATTAGCCAAATTAAAACAATCTTGTGCCATTGCCAAACTAGAAATAACGGTTTGTGGGCAAACAACTAAAGCAATTTTTATCATGATTTTGCCTCAAGGATTTTTGTCTATTTTAAACACAAAATTGTCATTATTGACAATAGAGGTGCTGATATTAAAAACTGATAATAGCCACATCAACAGCAAACAAAAAATAGGCAAATTTATGCGTCACATGGCAACTTTATCGGTATTGACTATATTAATGGGGTGTAGTTCAGCAACCATTAAGCCAACAACCGCCATCACAACATTAGGGGAAACATCTATGACTGCTCAACAAAATCAACAATTAGTGGATAATTTTTATAAAGCGTTTCAGCAAAAAGATGGCGAAGCCATGGCAAAAAGTTATGCCGATAATGCGACGTTTAGCGACCCTGCATTTAGCAATTTACAAGGACAACAAGTAGGGGATATGTGGCGAATGTTAACCGAACGCGCTCAAGACTTTTCTTTACAATACAAAGTATTAACAGTGGGTGAGCAACAAGGCGAAGCAGAGTGGACAGCCACTTATACCTTTTCGCAAACTGGCCGAACCGTGGTTAATCATATTCACAGTTATTTTACGTTTAAAGATGGCAAAATTATCGCCCAACAAGATAAATTTGATGTGTGGCGTTGGTCTAGCCAAGCATTAGGGTTAAAAGGCACATTGTTGGGTTGGACACCTTTAGTGAAAAATAAAATTCAACAACAAGCGTCTAAATCGTTGGCTATCTATCAACAACAAAAAAATAAAGCAAAATAATAGTGTCACAATTTTCCCTCTCCTGTTAGGAGAGGGTTAGGGTGAGGTCTGATTTTACTTCTGTTTATTCATACAGCTTTGATAACGACCATCTACACGCTCAGCAAACCATTCTGTGGTCAGTTTGCGGGTAATTTTGGGACTAACCAATTTAATTTGTGGCATCACTTGTTGAGGCAAAACTCTGCCAGTTTGTTGATTGGCTAATTCAAATACTTTTTTAAACAGGGCAGTTTGATAAAAAGCTTCGCTTTTTTCTAATTGCAAATCTCGTTCAATCGCTTTAGCAGATAAACCCAAACGTGGAGCAAGTTTCACTAATTGTTGTTGAGTGCTACTGGCTTTGTTGCTGGTGTACACCAATAAGTCACCATCCAACACCAATTTCTTTTTGCTTAATGTGCTCACAGCCGCCTGAAAAGCTGCATTACGACTGCTATAACGTCCTGCATTAAAATCGGCAAAACGGTATTTCATTTGTGGGTAGTTGGCGCGATATTGCAATAAATTAGCAATACCAAAATATAAACCACCACGACGGCTAAACACTTCTTGGCGTAAACTGCCTTTATAACTATAGGGATATGGCCACGCTTTGCTGTGTGCTTCGGCAAACTCTACGCTAACTTGCATGGGCCCACCCGTACGAATCGGATTTTTCATCGAAAAGGGTAAACCAATTTTTTGGGCATCACTGACAATATCCTCAAACAAAGCATTCATTTGTTTTTCGGTTCTTAGCGCATCAATCCGCGCATTATAACTACGGCCATCGGGTGAAGGTTTTAACAAGGCTAATTTAACGGCAAACATCGGAATATGATATTTATCAGCACGTTTTTCGATTTCTTGCCAAACAATTTTGTTTAAATTAGCCACTGTAGGGTCACTTTGCCAACTCGACTCTTGTTCAATAATCGCTAATGCTGCACAAAAATATTGTGCTTCATAAGGAATTTTTAAACCTGTAAAGGCCGATAAAATATCATCACGCCAGCCGTTACGCTCTTTAATGCCTATAGGTAATAAACTTTGTAATAACAATCGTGCTGCGTCAACACTGATGCCATTGGTTTTAGTGGGTGGTGTTGTTGGCACAAGCACAGGAGTTGTGGTTGGGTTGGTATTTGCCGTAGATGAATTATTATTAGGCGTAACATCATTAGGGCTGATAATCGGTTTTGTAGTACTAACTGGAGGTACAGCAACAATCGGTGGCGGCAAAGGTTTAACCACAACAGGTTGACTACTACACGCAGATAAAACACTGAGCGCAACTAACACAAAAACAAAATAAGATTTAAACATTAATAGCCTATATGATGATTGTCACTATTTTATTGTCTGTTCACCGATTACATTGATTGCATCAACGTTTGGGGGATACAACAATGAACAACAAAAGCAAATATTATATGGCAGCTTCGGCATTAATGGCGGCAAGTATTGCCACGGCTGCACCCACAACAAGCACAAAACCTGTGGTTGCAGGTTCTATTTTAAGCCGAGTACAAGCCTTTTTGGATAAACCTGCCACCTGGGACAAAATTCCTAAAAATGTGACCTTATGTATGTTTGCACCTGGCGGCATACAAGGCAAAACTTTTCAGTATGTTCGTAATAATATGTCGGAGTTAACCAAATACACCGCCATTGCTAAAGACATTGGTATTGATTTTAACGTTACTATGACTTCGCCAACCAATATGCGTATTGATTTAGCCTCAAGTAAATTAAAACGCAAAGTCAGTACAGACGTAAAGTTTAATATTTATAACGATGAGCGTGTTGCCTCCGAAGATTTTAAAGTAGGGCAGTGTGATGGTATTGCCATGAGTAATATTCGCGCACGGCAATATAATCAGTTTGTCGGTAGTTTAGATGCGATTGGCGCAGTATTGTCTTATAAACAGTTAGGCGAAGTATTAAATATTTTGGCCAAGCCTGAAATGAATAAATATATGGTGAGCCAAAATTATGAAATTGTTGGCGTGATTCCGATGGGCGCGGCCTATATTATGGTCAATGACCGCAAAATTAACACTATTTCTAAGGCGGCAGGCAAAAAGGTGGCGGTGTTTGATTTTGATAAATCGCAAGCCAAAATGGTGCAAAACATTGGTGCACAACCGATTTCGGTCGATTTTTCTAATGTTGGCGGAAAGTTTAACAATGGCCAAGTGGAGATTATGGCTGCGCCTGCCTTGGCGTTTGAGCCTTTAGAGTTGTATCGTGGCATGACCGATGCACAGGGCAATGCGCGTGGGGCGATTATTAAGTTTCCGTTGTTGCAGGTGACGGGTGTGTTGATGATGTATCAAAACAAGTTTCCTGATGGTTTAGGGCCATTGATTCGTGAGTTTATTTCGGGACAACTTGCGCCTGCCTATCAGTTTGTTTTAGAGACCGAAAACGAGATTCCGTCTAAGTTTTGGATGGATTTGCCCGAAGCCGATAAACCGGGTTATGTGGCAATGATGCGTACGGCGCGGATTCAAATGACTAAAGAAGGTCATTACGATAAACAAATGATGCGTTTGCTCAAAAATGTCCGTTGTAAACTTGAGCCAAGTAATTATGAATGTGCAATGAATGATGAGTGATTAGCATAATAGCTTAGGATAGGCCTAAGCTATTATCTAAGTCGGGTGTCCGTATTTGTCAGGGCAGATCAGTGCAACAAAGCCGGTTTCTTCCCTCAACCCACATTACCTCGTCATTATTTATTAACCCTACGTTGCAAGCCAAAATACAACAAGGGAATTAACACCAAGGTTAAAAACGTTGACACCAAAATCCCCGAGATTAACGAAATGGCTAAACCATTAAAAATCGGGTCATCCAAAATAAATAACGCCCCTAACATAGCGGCTAAACCTGTGAGCATAATCGGTTTAGCACGTGTGCTGGCAGCTTGAATCACTGCTTCATCCAAGGCCATGCCTTCGGCTAATTTTAATTGAATAAAATCTACCAACAAAATCGAATTACGGACAATAATACCTGCCAAGGCAATCATGCCAATCATTGAGGTGGCGGTGAATTGTGCGCCTAGTAGAGCATGGCTGGGCATAACGCCAATAATGGTTAAGGGAATTGGCATCATAATCACCGCAGGAATAGCATAAGAGTGAAATTGAGCAACGACTAACAAATAAATCAACACCAAACCCACCGCATACGCAATTCCCATATCTCTAAAGGTTTCATAGGTAATTTGCCATTCACCATCCCATTTAATGGCAAACTCACGCAAGGCATCATCAGGCTGACGAATAAAATACTCCGTCAGTTTGGCCGAATAGGGCAAGTTTAATTGCGCTAAACCGTCACGCATGGCAAACAAACCATATAACGGCGAATCTAGTTTTCCTGCAAAATCGGCAAACACATAACTAACTGGCAATAAATCTTTATGATAAATCGCTTGTTCAGTTGGCTCTTCGCTAATGTTGACCAATTCGGATAAAGGAATTAACGAGCCATCATCAGCTTTAACCGGTAATTTTAAAATATTCGCCAATTGTGATTTGTCGTTATCTGCCAAACTGACACGCATCGGCACAGCATATTTGGCATCGTTGGCAAACAACACGCTGCTTTGTTGGCCTGTTAATGCCAGTTGTAGCGTTTGGGTAATGGTTTGCGAGTTAACGCCCAACATCATGGCTTTGTTTTGGTCAACCAATAGCCGTTTTTGCATGGCTTGGGCGACAACCGTGCTATCAATATCGACCATGCCAGCCTGTTGCTTAAATTTGGCTTCTAACAAGGTGGCCACTTGTTGTTGGCTTTGTTGGTCTGGTGCATAAATCTCAGCAACAATCGGGGCTAACACAGGCGGGCCGGGTGGCACTTCAACCACTTTTAGTTTCGCTTGATGTTGACTGGCAATGTTTTGCAAATCGGCACGAATACGACTAACAATGGCATGGCTTTGTTGGTGGCGATGATGTTTATCCACTAAGTTAACCTGAATATCGCCTTGTTCGGCTTGAGCACGTAAATAATACTGACGCACCAAACCATTAAAGTTAATCGGTGCGCTGCTACCTGCATAGGCTTGATAATCAGTGACTTCGGGAACGGTGGCTAAATACGCGCCTAAATCGTGTAATACGGCGGCGGTTTTTTCTACAGGTGTGCCTGTCGGCATATCAACCAAAATTTGAAATTCAGACTTATTATCAAAGGGCAACATCTTTAACACCACCCATTGCACCACTGCCAAACTGATGGCTAAGGCAATTAATACTACAATGCCCAAATACAAACCATGACGACGTTTTTGGCCTTGTTGTGGGTGTAAAAAAGGCGTCATGATTTTTCTAAAGACTGGCTCTAAAGGGGAGTGGACTTCGTGGCTTTCATGACTACTGGTGGGGGTATGTTTGGCCATCAATTTTAAAGCCAACCACGGGGTAATGCTAAAGGCAATAAACAAAGAAATGAGCATGCCCATCGAGGCATTAATCGGAATAGGGCTCATATAAGGGCCCATTAAACCACTGACAAAGGCCATCGGTAATAACGCAGCAATCACCGTAAACGTGGCTAAAATAGTTGGATTACCCACTTCATCAACGGCTACAGGAATCACTTCGGCTAAAGGCTTGTTGTCTAATTGCATCCGACGGTGAATGTTTTCAACCACCACAATCGCATCATCGACCAAAATACCAATCGAAAAAATTAAGGCAAATAAAGACACACGATTGAGGGTAAAGCCCCATGCCCACGAAGCAAACAAGGTCGCGGCAAGGGTTAATAACACGGCTAAACCGACAATCACCGCTTCACGTTTGCCAAGCGCAATAAACACCAACACAATGACTGATAACGTGGCAAACAATAATTTTTGCATCAGTTTTTGCGCTTTTTCGTTGGCAGTTTCGCCATAGTTGCGTGTGACCGTCACTTCAACATCGGCAGGAATCATCGTGTTTTTTAGGCTATTCACCCGTTGTAACACGCGCTCCGCCACATCTACCGCGTTTTCGCCCGTTTTTTTGCTAATTGCTAAAGTAACAGAAGGAAATTCACCTTGTTGGCTAATGCCTCGTTGTGCGGCAGCCATGCCTGTCCCCAACCAACTGTATTGGCTGGCGGTGCTTGCACCATCGTGAATGGTGGCGACATCATTTAAATAAATCGCTTGGCCATCATTAACGGCAATCACCAAACGACCAACATCTTCAGCAGAACGCAAAAAATCATTCGCTTCAATATGGGTCACACGGTTATTGGCCACTAAGTCGCCAGAGCTTAAGGAGCTATTACTTTGTTGTAAACGTTGACTGACTTCTAAAGCACTGAGCTGATGCGCTTGTAAACGTGCGCTATCTAACTCAATGTTTAATACCCTAGGTGATGTGCCAATGCTATATACTTCGCGAGTGCCTGAAACCCGTTTTAGCTCTACTTCGATACTATGGGCAATACGACCTAAATCATAAGCACCTTTGTTGCCTTGCGCTTGCCATAAGGTTAACGACAAAATCGGCACATCATCAATGCCTTTGGTTTTAATTAAGGGTTCGCCAACGCCTAATTGTGGGTTTAACCAATCTTTGTTGTTATTAATCGCTTCATATAAACGCACAATGGCTTCGTTGCGCGCGACACCGACTTTAAATTGTACGGTTAACAAGGCCATATTCGGTTTAGAGACCGAATAAACGTGTTCAATGCCTTGAATTTGTGACAACACTTGCTCGGCAGGCACAGACACTAAACGTTCAACATCGCTGGCTTTTGCTCCTGTAAACGGAATCATCACATTAGCCATCGTCACATCAATTTGTGGTTCTTCTTCACGAGGCGTAACGGCTAAGGCAAACAAACCCAGCAAAAAGGCAATCACCGCCAACAGGGGTGTGAGTTGTGAGCGCAAAAAAAAGCGACTTAACTTACCTGAAATACCCATGAGTTTAGACTCCTAACCCAGCAGCAATCGGTTCAAGGGCAATGGTTTCACCTGCTTCTAAACCTGCCAACACTTCAACCCAACCATTGGCGAGCGTTTTACCCAAACGAATTTGACGTAGTTGCGGTTTTTGTTTTGCCTTAATCACATACACCGCATTTAATTCGCTACGTTGCAATACGCTGGCTTTTGGAATAACCAAACGTTGTTCTTGACCAACAACAAAATGCACTTTGGCGAGTTGATTGGGTAAAACTGCGCTATTTTCGGGCAGAGCAATACGCACTTCGCTAGTGTGAGTGCGAGCATTAGCGGTAGGAATAAACGTTATTTTTGAGGCACTTAACCATGAGCTTTGGCCGTTAAGTTCGATATAGGCTTTGTTATAACTTTGAATGGCTGACATTTGGCTTTGAGGCACATGACTGCTTAGGCGCAAATAACGTGGATCATAACCTGTGGCCAATGGTTTGCCAGCAAAAGCCATTTCACCCACTTCAACATGCAATGCCGACATCACGCCAGAGTAGGGGGCATTAATGGTGGTAAAGTTGCGGTTAGTTGTTGATTGTTTAAGACCCGCTTGTAAGGTATTTACTTGAGCAACAGCACTTTTGTAGTCAGCTTCTGCTTTATCGAGTTGCGCCTGACCCACATATTGTTGCTGAAATAACTCTTTAATCCGTTGATATTGCTTTTGTAAATTATCGCGTTGTACTTCGGCTTCACGCACCCGCGCTTGCATCCCTGCCACATCATCATTAGCGGTGGCGGCATCAATACGCATAATCGCTTGACCTTGTTGGACTTTATCACCCGCTCTAAAATAAATATTCACAATACGGCCAGTCACTTGTGCGCTGACTGTTGATTGACGTTCTGCTTCAGCATTAGCCACCGTATCGTAGGTATTTTCCACCAAACGATAACTCACCGTGGTCGTTTTTAAGGGGGCAGCCGCTACCGAAGTGACTAAGGTGAGACTGGCTAAGACTAAAGCAGTTTTCATGGGATAACTCCAAATCAATTAACCACAACTTCGCGTTTAAAGCCCAATTTGCCTAATAACCATACCATCGGACACCAGCCTGTAAACGCAGATTGAATCAAGTTTAGGCCAATAAATACCGTAAACAAAAACCACATCGGATTGACAAAGTGCGCTAATAACACGCTGATAATCACAAACGTACCTGCCACCAAACGTAAGCCCGCATTAATAGTCATGATCTTTACCTCTGTTATTTGTCTATAGTTAATATACTATACCCCCTATGGTATATTGGCAAGCATCAATTGAATGAATCAATTAATTCACTTGTACAAATATTTTATAAGGTGTATTTTAAATGCATCTTATATTTAATTGTATTGTTACCAAAGGGGCGAGCCATGACACCAGAGCAAATTCAATTAGTACAATCTACTGTGCCCGTTTTACGAGAAAATGGGGTTTTGCTAACCAAGCATTTTTATCAGCGTATGCTGGGTAATCATCAGAACCTAAAAGAAGTATTTAATTTGGGGCACCAGCGAAGTGGAGCACAAGCCCAAGCGTTGGCGAATGCTGTGTTGGCATATGCTGAAAATATAGAAAATCCAGCGGTTTTAATGCCTGTTGTTGAGCTGATTGCCAATAAACATGTGAGTTTAAATATTCAAGCACCTGATTACAGTATTGTTGGCGAAAATTTATTACATTCAATTAGTGAGGTCTTAGGCATTGCTATGGATCATCCATTAATTGAGGCATGGGCAATCGCTTATGGCCAATTAGCTGATATTTTTATTCAAACAGAACGTGCAATTTACCAACAGCACCAACAAACCAAAGGCAGTTGGTTGGGCTGGAGAGCATTTAAAATCGCTCGCAAAACAGTAGAAAGCGAAGAAGTGACTTCTTTTTATGTCGAGCCTGTTGATGGTGGAGAATTACCTACCTATCAAGCTGGGCAATATATTTCGGTGCGTGTCTTTGTTGAGGAATTGGGTCTTAAACAACCTCGTCAATACACTTTATCAACCCACCCACAACCGAACTATTTACGAATTTCGGTTAAACGAGAACAAGGCAATAATGCCGATCAAGCAGCAGGTTGGGTTTCTAATACCTTGCACCAATTGCCAGAAGGTGCAGAAATTGAGGTGTCAGCACCAACAGGAAATTTCTTTTTAATTAATCCAAACACCAAGAATGTTTTTATCAGTGGTGGTATTGGCTTAACTCCCATGATTGCTATGTTGAATCAATTGGACAGTTTAGGAATGCCTCAGCCAGTACATTTTTTTCATGCCTGTCGTAATAGCGAAGTTCATGTCATGAAAAAGCATATTGATCAATTAAAAGGACAATATCCACAATTCAAAACGTGTATTGCCTATGAGTTTCCACATGAAGGCAATGTGCAGGGACAAGACTATGATATTGCAGGGCGTTTAGACTTAAATCATGTTGAGCCATCTTTATTGCCCAAAGATGCGGATTATTATTTGTGTGGCCCGATGCCATTTATGGCAGAGCAACAAAAAACCTTGATTAAGTTGGGCATCAATGCAGCACAAATCCATAGTGAGGCTTTTGGCACAGGTGGTGTGCCCCATTAACCAAAGAAATAAAGGCTGTTGAGATTGAATAATCCCAACAGCCACACTCAACAAAACACCATAAAAGAAGGGTATAATTGTCATCTCAAGATTTTGATAGATAGAGCAAATTGTGCAATTAAATAAATTTACCGACTATGGCTTACGTTTATTAATGTATTTAATCAAATCCAGTGATCAATTACATACCATTGCCCAAGTTGCCCATGATTTACATATCTCTGAAAATCATTTAGTGAAAGTCAGTCATTTTTTGGCGCAGCAAGGTTGGATTATTAGTACACGAGGCAAAGGTGGCGGTATTCGTATTCATCCCGAAGCCATGTATTTACCTATTGGTGAAGTTATTCGAACCTTGGAGCATGATGAGAAGGTGATAGACTGTTTGGGCATAGAATGTAATTTACGTCGAGACTGCCATCTTAAATCATTGTTTCCATTAGCAATTGAGCAATTTTATCAGTATCTCAATCAGTACCAATTAAAAGATGCGTGGCGAGCCTTAGCAAATGAGCCTAGCAAACTAACTCAACACAATAATCTCATTCAAACAATTAATCCGTCATAAATTATTCATATCAACGATCAAAAAAACTATCTATACATTTGTACACAAATTTTCGGGATATATGCGTTTTTTTAAGCTAGAAAGCATTAGAATAAGCGGCTTTTTTTATTGATAGTTTAGTTTAGGTCGCAACTATGGTAGAAACCCTTAATAAACCACAGCCCATTAAACAACAAAATACAGTTGTTCGTGATGATGCTTTTTATGATCAAATTGAACAGGAATTTGAAGCGATTAAACAACGCCATCGCGCAAAAATGGGGGCGGAAGATGTGGCCTATATTAAAGGGTTGCGTCTAAAGTCACGTATTTTTGAGGTGTTAGGCCGTGGTTTATTGTGGACAAGCCGTAATCCCTTAACCTTTGGTGCGGGTGTTGGTTTTCTATTTTTACATCGCAACATCGAAGCCATCGAAATTGGCCATAATGTGTTGCATGGTCAATATGATTATTTCCCCGAAATTCCTCAATTCCATTCCCACAACTTTAAGTGGAAAGCACCGATTGATGAAGAAGGTTGGCGTCGTGAGCATAATGCCATGCACCACGTTCATACTAATGTTTACGAAAAAGACCCAGACCTCAATCATGGTTTGTTGCGTACTAACGATTTAGTACCGTGGCAAAAGTCGCATCTGTGGCAAGTGCCGTTATATTTTGGCGTGGTTTATCCAACGATGTTATATCGTTTTAACGCACAAAATTTAGGTTTTACCCAAGAATATCGTGCCGAAGCCTTTGATACAGGTAATCAAGGTTATGCCGTCGTTGATACCAGTTATGCCAGCAAAGAACAACGCGAAAAAATGCACTCTCGCTCGGTGAATCGCGTATTGTTTAAAGAATATTTGGTTTTTCCTTTGTTAGCGAAACTGACAGGTCGTTCAGCTTTAAAAGTGTTAGCAGGTAATTTTTTAGCCGATACCATTAACAATTATTGGATTGGTATGACCATTCAAGCCACACACTTTACCGAAGACTTACAAGACGAAGCAGCGGTTGACCACAAAGGCCGCTGGTATTTATCGCAGTTAGAATCCTCAGTAAATTTTAAAGGCAATCGTTGGCAAAGCATTTTGTGGGGACATTTGAATTATCAAATCGAACACCATTTATTTCCCGATACGCCTTCACACCGTTATCCCGACATGGCTAAAGATGTCAAAGCTCTGTGCCAAAAATATAACTTAACCTATAAGTGCAATCCCAGTTGGGCAAAGGCCATTAAAAACTATACCGCCGTATTTTGGAAATATTCATTTCCAACTAAAAAATAAGCTTTCCCTGACATGAGTCCTCTCTCATATATAACACCCTCTCCCTGTGGAAGAGGGTTGGGGTGAGGGCTAAATCAAACTTTGATTAGACTTTTAGGATTTTTTATGCTCAACAAAGCATTAAATTTTGCCAATCAATGGGCATTACAAAAAATTAGCCGTGATTGGATTGATTATATTGCCAGCAATACCATGACCGATTTTAATCGTTGGTTTAACGATTTTATTTGGACGTACGATTTAAAAGCGATGGTCACCGCCATTGAAACGCAAGCTGATGGGGTAAAAACCATTCACTTATTACCCAATCAACATTGGAAAACGTATCAAGCAGGTCAGTTTGTTGAGTTGGTGCTTGAGATAGATGGTCAGCCGCATCATCGTTATTACAGTTTGTCTCCTATGACCACCAAAGGCACATTTAGCATTACTGTAAAAAAACAAGCGGACGGTGTTGTGTCGAGTTATTTAACCGAGCAATTACAAGTGGGGCAGAGTGTCAAACTCAATTTACCCCAAGGTGACTTTGTTTATAAGCAACAGCAAAAATTATTGTTTATTTGTGCAGGTTCGGGCATTACCCCTTGTTATTCGATTATTAGTGATTTATTAGCACAAAATAAAGCCGTTGATGTAGCGATTTATGCCCAGTTTTCTAAGCAAAAAGATGTGATTTTTGCCAATAGCTTAAAGCAACAATGGCCAGCACAAGGCGTTTCTGTTGAAGTTGCATTTACGCAAGAAACCGACTCACAACATTGGTTGTTAACTGCTGAAAATTTATTGGTTCAGTACCCTGACTTGTTAGAAAGGGATGTATATTTGTGTGGGCCAACAGGCTTTATGGATAACATGATTAATGCTTTGGTGGCCGCTAATTTTAATTTAGCCAAATTGCATTGTGAGCGTTTTGTGACTGTTGAAAATACTGAGTCTGGTAATTTAGATTTTAAAGTGGTGCAACCGAGCATTTATTTTAAACATCTCAATCAACATATTCAGTTAACGACCGAAGACGAAGGCAAAAGTTTATTGCAAATTGCTCGTCAGTATGGAGTTAATTTGGAGTCTGGTTGTCAAAAAGGGATGTGTGGAACGTGTAAGCTGACCCTTAAAGAAGGCAAAATTGCGGGCAATCAGTTGGGTAATGCGGTGTATTTGTGTACCTCTTATCCTGATTCGGCAAGAATTGTGTTGGATGCTTAAATAAACTAAGTGAGTAGCCTGTATGAAGCATCGCGGAATACAGGGTTTATTGCTCCTGTGTTGCACTTCCACAGGCTACGAAACTAAGTATTAATTAAGGGGACTTGATGGGTATGCGTAAGTTCTTTTGATGTAATATTGATTTACGAGAAAAATAACTTATTTCTTTAAGAGTATGATATAAAGGCTCATAAACTAAATTTTATATGCTATTTAAAACCGACACTATGATAAACCTATATTGGTCAGTATATAAAAACCTTGAAAAGGAAGTAATTGATTTGTCAAACCAAGTGCACTTTGACGATGACCAACTCTCGATATATTCGGTAAAAATCTCGGAATTATTAATTCGTTGTTCGGTAGAAATTGAAGCCATTTCTAAGGATTTATATTTTAAACTCGGAGGTATAGAACCTGCAGATGGAGATTTGTATTTTGACACACATTGCTTACAATTATTAGAGGATAATTGGCTGCTAAGCAAGAAGAAACTGATAATATCAGCAACAAACTTCTATTTCCAATGCGAAGAAAATAGAATTTTAACACCCTTATTAAAAGCTAATAAAAGAGGAACAAGTAGCTGCGATTGGAAAAAGGCTTATCAGGCTGTTAAGCATAATAGAACCTTGAATTTAAGTAAAGGGAATATCAAAAATCTTTTAAGAGCTTTGGGTGCATTATTCATTTTGAATATATACTTCAAAGATGAAGTTTATAACTTTGAAAAAGATAGCAAAGCAACAAGTTTTCCAATAAATATGGGATCAGATATTTTTTCTATAAAATTGCATAAATGGTTTAGTTACGATGCTAATCATAATTATGGAAAGAAAGAAGACTTCGACGAGTGTATCTATCTTACGAAATATACTGATGATTCTCGAGAAAAAAATCGACAAGCAACAGAAGAAATGATGAATAAACAAAGAGAGTTATTTCTTAAACACCCTAAGTTCCTAAAATATATAGAGACAAATGATTTAAAGAACTATAATGGTCAAAATCTAATGTGGGACGTTCTAGGTAAAGATGATTATATGAATATCATTCAAATTTCAACTCAACAAAAAATGGAAGTATTAAAAAATACCGAATACGAGGCAACGTTGAATAAAAACACTATATAACAGGTGTTTGACTGATGAGTGACGTGATTAATGGAAACGTTTACCTTGCATCAGCTTTTGAGGTGTTTTGAAAGCAAGTAACCTATATGAATCATCATGAAAAACAGGATTAAATGTTTAATTTCTAATCCTGTTTTTCACACTACATCAAACCTACGAACTCACCTTAAAACTACCCATACAATTTGGCAAAGCAG
>ERZ650309.350-NODE-350-length-23061-cov-7.304660_pt1 | contig 23061 bp, 18 predicted proteins | sample MGYA00376245_ERZ650309 | MGnify/ENA primary metagenome ERZ650309 (study PRJEB26733, sample SAMN07839294) | wastewater metagenome | biome: urban; feature: wastewater treatment plant; material: waste water | place: USA: North Carolina | collected 2016-04-26 ...
CAACCAAAAAGCAATTGAGTTAACCAACGTCATTCAACAAAAATTTATTGATGGAAATGAATTCTTTTGCGGGTTGGTCTTTATTGGGTATAGCAAGCAGCATGATTTCAAACTATGGCTTCGGTATTATTATAAATATATTTTTGTATATTCTCTTATAAGAGTAACTGCTATAACTACTTAATTACATTAAGAAATTTTTTTATTTCACATAAAGCATTTATGTAAATCTTATTATTCACGTTAGTTTTAATTTATTACTTTACATTACCTAACAATATTGTTATAATATGAAAATTATTAGAATTAATATTAGGATTATTATTATGATTAAAACACAGGAACAACAAAATATTATTGATTTTGTTAAAACAGGTAAAGACCTTATTATTCAAGCTTATGCAGGCGCAGGTAAAGCACAACCAGTATGGTGTAAAGTTCAAACTCCAAAAGGTGAGATAGAAATAGGAAACATAAAAGTCGGTGATGAAATATTTAAGTCAGACGGTAGTATTGGATATGTAACAGGTGTTTTTCCTCAAGGTAAACAACCATATTATAAAATAACATTTAGAGATGGTTCATATACATATAGTAACGCAGAACATTTGTGGCAAGTTTATAATATCGGTAGTAAAAAGAAAAATAGTACAAAAACTGTAACTTTACAAACTATTATTGATTATGGTGTAACTTATCCTAATACAGATAATTATAAATGGAAAATACCCTTATTATCATCACCGCTTCAATATCAAGAAAAGCAACACCTTATACATCCTTATTTATTAGGAATACTTATCGGTGATGGTTATTTATGTGGCACTACTGTGTCATTTTCTGTTGGTACTGATGATAATGGTATTGAAGAAATAATTAAAAGTATTATTCCTGATGGTTATTATATAACAGGTAGAAATACAAGTGAAAACTGTATGCAATATAATATTTGTAGTAATACTAGTGTAAACGAAATTCGTAGAGAACTATTGCGATTAGGATTATGTGTTAAGTCACATGAAAAGTTTATCCCAGATGAATATAAACATGATTCTATTGATAATAGACTATGGTTAATTCGAGGGTTGATGGACTCAGATGGCGCATGTTCTCTTAGAAATAGTACACGATATTGCACCACCTCATTGAAGTTATTAAATGATGTAAAATATTTGTGTCAACAGTTAGGATGGACTGCTATTGAACACAGTATTAGGAAAAGAGTAGATAGAATTAATAAAGTGTACTCATTAAATATAAAAGCAACTACTAATCCTTTCTTTCATAGAAAGAGTAAAAATTGGTCATATAGTACAAAAAATCCACCGTCACGATTTATAACTAATATTGAATTAGTCGGTGAGGAAGAACAAGTATGTATTAAAGTTAGTGCAGATGATAGTTTATATTTGACTGACCAATGTATTGTAACCCATAATACGTCAACGTTAAAGGCGATTGCCGAGGAACTGTCTGATAAAAATATTTTATACATTGCATTTAATAAAGCTATTGTAGAAGAAGCTACCAAGAAAATGCCTAGTAATGTTACTGTAAAAACTATACATTCTGTTGCGTATGCTAATTCTAATAAAGATTTATTACAAAGATTAACTTATACAAAAAAACTTGATATACCCGCAATTGCATCTATTTGTAAATTAAACAGTATGACCTTATATAATAACTATACTCGACAAAAAGAAACATTTAATTCATATAGGGTAGCAAGTTGGGCTTTAAAGGTTGCTACAGCATTTATGCATTCTAGCAAAAAGGATATTAAATCAGAAGATGTATATTTAGGTAAAGAATATAATCATTTAATTTTAAATGAATCTGATAAACTCGTACTTTCACAAGCCGCTAAGAAAATTTGGTTATATTATGAGAATGATAACACATATCATATTACACATGATGTTTATTTGAAAATTTTTGGTATGTCTAAAATAAATCTAAATTATGATATTATTTTAATTGATGAATGCCAAGATGTTAGTGGTATTATGTTAAGTTTTTTAAATTCCCAAATTAATAGTCAAAAAATTTATGTCGGAGACCAATTTCAAAAAATATATTCTTTCACAGGTAGTATTGATATTACAAAACAACTTACTAATGTAACAACCCTTAATTTAACAAGAACATTTAGATTTGGTGAAAATATAGCAGTATATGCTAATCATTGGATTAAACAATTAAATGAAAATGCTTTAAAACTAAAATGTAATGATAGTATTGAAATTCCTGAGTTAGAAACACATGCAATATTATGTAGGTCTAATGCAGCAGTTATTGAAGAATATTTAAAGATTATTAATAATGATAGTACATTAAAATGTAATGTATCATGTGATATTAATTCTATTACTTTATTTTTTAATGCACTTAAAGATATAGATGAAAATAAAAAAACTAATTATCCGATTTTATCATATTTTAATAGTATTAAATCTTTATATGATTGGGTTGAAAATAATGATTTTATGTTAGATACAGATTTTTTACAAAACATTAAATTATCTAAAAAGTTTAATTACAAATTAATTTTACCTATATTAAATAATTATAAAACACATAAATATCCTGATATTGTTATTTCTACAGTACATAAAGCTAAAGGGTTAGAGTGGGATGAAGTAACTCTAGGAAGTGATTTTAACTTTAAAAATGACGAAGAATTAAGATTATTTTATGTTGCAATCACTAGAGCAAGATATAAGTTAAATAATTATAAGAAGTATGATATTTCACATAGAACTGTTGAACAAATGCGTATTGATATAGGTGTATTAGACCCTAACAAAGCAAAAAAAGATTTTAAACCTATTGTTCAAAATACAGTTAAACATAATACTAATACATTTAAATCCAATTCACACAATACAACTAAATATAATAAAGCTAAACGTTATTAATATTTAGGAGATAAAAATGGATTTTAAACAGCTATTAGAACAAACTATTAATGAGGCTTCTGACGATATTTTGTCAGAATCCTTACAAGATATTAACCCTTCTTTACATACTGAATTACATAATAAACTGTTAAATCACGGTTTTCATATTAAACAGGGTACAGATAATGTATATAGTCACCCTAACCATCCCACTAAAGATATTTTATTAACTTCTAGTGCAACACATGAAAATATTAATAATAAATTAAATAAAATGGGAGTGGAATTAAAACCAACTTATAATGCACATGATTTATTAATTAAACATGGATTTAAGTTATCTAACGGTGAATATAGCAAAGATAATTTTATTGCTAATCCTATTAAAATATCAGATAATGAATCTGATGATTCTACTATTGATAAAATAAAAAATTATCATGTTCAGCATAATAATAACATTGATAATGCACATGCTGCTATTATACAGCATATGAAAGATAATAATTTTGTTGTACATAATAAACCAATGGTAAGTATGTTTGATAAAAAAATGAATGGTACTATATATTCACATATATCTAGTGTTAATAATGATAATCCTCATACTATTTCACATTCACAAATTATCAATGATTATATAACAACTAAAGAACCTATACATGATATTTTAAATAGAAAAACTACTGATATTTTTAATATACATAAACACGAAAATAATAATTTAATTGACGCTATTAAATCTTCATATCCTAATATTGCTCAACATATTACTGATAATACTCAAACTGAAATTTCTAATGACCCTGAAAGTTTTAAAAAAACATTTTCTAAACATTATTTAAATGGTCTTATACAACTAACTTCAAAAAAACATTCTGTAGATGCTAGAAATTTAGCAGTAAATGAATTTAATGAAGGTAGTAATGATGTTCATTCAATTAAATTAAATAATGATTATATTAATGTACATGGTGATAACTTTGAAGATATAGCTAAAAAAATAGTTGCTGCACATTATATAAGTAAAGGTAAATTAACTGGAGGTGTGGGTTCTACTTCTCAATTATTACAAAATGATACAGACGTAAATTTAGGTATTAAAGATTTCAAAACTGATAAAATTGATGCTGACTATATACTAAATTATAAAGATGCTATAACACATTTTAAAAAGAAATATGGTGCAAATATTTCACCTATTGATAAAGATATTAACGCATATTTAAATACAGATAATAATGATGAAAAAGAAAAAATAATTAGTGATTCATTAAGTAAACGTATTGACGGAATTAATTCAATAAATTCATTAGAGCAACATCAATTATATAGTCCTAATTTACAACCCGAAACCCATCATAGTAATTTAAAGTCTCATAAAGATATGATTATTAATGCACAAAAAACATTATCAGATATAAATAGTGAAGATAAACATAATGATTTAGATAAAATCCATCAAAAAGTAATTAATTCGACATCTACAAAGGCACATCAAGTTTTATTACGTAATAATGATTTATCTTTAGATTCATTTAATAAATTAGTTAATAAAAATAATTTATCATTAGAAACTGCTAAATTAGTTATGAAACATCCTTATCTTACTCAAGAACACATAAAAACTTTACATAAAAATAAATTAATTCCATTAGGAAATTTACAACATTTAAAAGGATTAGGTGTATTATGAGTTTTAAAGAATTATTATTAGATGTATTATTAGAAGGAAGGATTGACGATACTATTAATCGTCATCCTTCTATTCCATTTAATATAAAACAACAATATTTAAAAAAAATACCAAATAATAATGCACAACATTTAGATTGGGTATTACAACAACATACTAAAGGAAATATAAAACCTGGACACAATATTAATGAGATTTTATCTAATTTTAATAAAGTAAAAGATAAATTAGATAAGAAACAAATTCATCAATATAAAAATGTAGATGAATTACAAAATTCAATTAGTTCACATATAGATTCTATCCAAAAAACAAAAAAAGAAAAACAAGAAGAAGGCACTGAGGTATTATATTCAAGTCCTACAATGACTATTAGACAACATCATAACTACGAAAGTTGTATTAAAGCAGCTATGTTACCTAAAAATAATAATGAATATGAAAATACAAATGAATTAGGTAAAGCTTCTTGGTGCATTTCTGCTGATAGTAAAGAAGGTTTATCACATTATCATAATTACTCATCTAATGGTTTAATATATTCAATAGAACATCATCATCCTGACGGTACTAGTAATAAACATATGTTAGTATATAATCCGTATTATAATCAAGACCTCCAAGAATTAAGAGACGAGAATGATAATATGGTATTAAGTGAAAATAATTTATTAGATAATTATTCAAGAAAATATAATGAATTAAAAAATACACCTATTGCTAATATTTTTTCAAGTAACGGTAGAAAAAAACTAAAACAAAATTTTATGCAACATAATGATAAAATATATAATATAATAAAAGATACTACTCATAATTCACCTATTTTAGATGATAATTTTGATAAGTTATTTGAAATTGGTAATCAAAAAGGAAATCATGCAATACATAGACATTTAGCACAGAATCCTAATTTAACTAATAGACAAGTAGATAAGATTATTAATAACGGTCATAGTTCGTCTTTAACACATATCGCTAAAAGAGATGATTTAAATGAAAATCAAATAAATATTTTAATTAAACGTGGTGATAGTGAATGCTTAGAAAATATTTTAAATAATAATAAACTAAGTAATAGTAATATGACTAATATGTTAAAACATAAGTTAGATAGTGATATTTATGATAAAATGTTAGATACACAAGACTTATCAGAATCACATATAAACAGTATTGTTAAAAATTCAAATACAGGTACTAGATTAAACATAATTAGAAAAAAAAATATAACTGATAATAATGTATCAAATCTTATACATTATGGTAATAGTTTAGTACATAACGAACTTACTACTAAAAAATTATCTGATAATAATATATCAAAATTAATATCTACAAATAATAATGTAATACATAGAAAGCTTTTAGACCATGATTTAAATGAATCACATTTACATAGTATTATAGATAATGGAAGTTTAACAACATTAATACCTGTATCAAGACACCCTAATTTAAATGATTCTCATATTAGAAAACTAGTTGATAAGAAGCATCCTGCAATAAATATGATATTATCTACTAGACATGACTTATCACCCGATTTACATCAATATATTAAAAATTCTGAAAGACTATAATTAGTATAGTCTTTTATCAAAATTTAATTTACTTTGTATTTCAGGGTGTTCTTTATTGTTATTGATTTCGTCATTATCTAATATAGAAACATTATGTACTCTAACTTTTCTACCAGTTTTATCAATATAATCAGTTGGATTAGGATGTATTCGCATAACTTGATTAGCTTTTACTAAAAATTCTTTTTCTCCTGGATTTAATGAGTGATGTCCAATATATGCACCAACCTTTTGTCCTTTTTTAACAGTTATATTTAATATATGATGTATAGGATTACCATCTACATCTTTAACTGGTTTTGTAAAACTTAATGCAGCATCAGGTTCAGCAGAAGTACTTAAAAATGCTGAATGATGTAATATACCATTACTATTCTTAACTAATTCTTGGGGGTCTCTACGTACTCCCGAAAATACATTAAAATTAAGACTAGCATTTTTTGCTGTATCAAGATTGTTATTTATTTGCTTTACACTTCCTATACTTGATTTATCTAAATCTCTATATATTTTATCATCCCATAATTTTTTATTAATAAGATTAGAATTAATAGTATATGCAGACGTTTCATGGTGTATGTTGTCTAAACTATGGTCTTTTACTATTTCAGGATTTTTTTCTATATTGTCAAAATTGTTAAACTCTGATATAGTTTCTTCTAATAATAATCTAAATTTCATTTAATCTTTCCTCAAAATCTATTTTGCTTTGTGATTCAGGATGCTCACGCTCTTTATTACATTCCTTTTTATTTAATATAATTGCATCATGTACTCTTATAGTCCTTCCTTCTTTGTCAATATAATCAGTTGGATTAGGATGTATATGTAATAATTGATTAGATTTTACCAAAAACTCCTTTTCGCTTTTATGCTCAGAATCATCACCTAAATAACCTCCTACTTGTTGACCTTTTCTAACTTTAATTTTAATAACATGATGTACATCATTACCGTTTGTATCTTTTACTTTTTTTGTGAATCGTAATGCAACATTTGGGTCTACTGAGGTACTTAAAAATGCTGCATGGTGTAATATACCTCCGCTATCTTTTACTGATTCTTGTGGGTCTCTACGTACACCTGAATATAATAAAATATCTTGTTTAGGTGGTGAACTAGTATCTAAACAAGAATGTATATTTTTAATTCTAATAAGTGCTGATTCTGATAAATCGCCATGCGATTTATCATCCCATAATTTATTATTAATTATTTTTGAATTTTTTGTATAAAATTCAGTAGCTTTATTTAGTATATTCACTTTAGATTTTTCTACTATATTAACTGGAGTTTTATCTATATTTTCATATGCGTTATAGTTTTTAACAATTTCTTCTACTAATAATTTAAATATCATGTTAAGCCTCATTTGTTGATACTTTACCATTACTATTTATTTCAGGTAAATTATATCGAAAGTCTAATGGTAGTATTTTTGTTCCGTTAATAGATGCTGGCCAAACATATTCTAAAACTCTATTTCTATCAAACGGTATAATATTTACTGCATCACCTTGATTACCGCCTAATACCATTAAATTATTTTGTTTATCAATACCAACTACAAATCCAACATGTCCTCCACCTTCTCTACTAAATACAACAATACAACCATATGCAGGATTCTTTAATACTGCACCTGCATGTATATATTCTTTAGCTCTAAACCAATCTTTAGGTATAAATCTATTAGCAGACTTTAAGCAGTGAGCTACGAATGTACCGCAATTGCCTGTGACTACAGCTCCCCCTTTACCCCGAACTACGATGCGTCCTTGAGGTACGGAGACACAATACATGAGTCCTTTGTAATGCACTTCGTTTACGTGTTCCTTGCGGATAGTCTTAGTCCCCTTCTGAGGGGTATATGTGATGTAGTAACAGGGCTTTTTAGAAAGTTCTCCTCCCTTTTTTGGGTTGACACAGTGATGGTATCCTGCAAGCACTAAGATATGCGATAGCATTTGTACCCCACTTTCACGTGAAGTGTACAATATGCAGCTCGCATCTGAGCTATTTCCATCAAATGTGTTATACGCACTTATGAATACTTGAGCCTGTCTCTGACTGAGTTGATTTATAAATCTAGCACACAACTCTTTGTAATCTTTAAAGTACTCGTCAAAGTTAGTAGGTTTTTGAAACCTGAAAACAGTTAGGGGGGTTGTAGTTAGCTCTCCATAAACCTTATTTTGAGTGTACTCATGTTTAGGTTCGAGTTGACGCAGGTAGTTAATCTTTCTTGGTTTAGAAACTTCTAGCACAATATCTGCTGACGCACCTTCTGTCTTTCCTGTTTTCTTCAAACAACCATCTGAAATAAACGCAGCTAATAGCTGTAAATCCCTATCTGAGATAGGCGCATCAGGTTGTAAGGAGTGTGTGCTTGGTATGCTAAATCCGTTGGCTCTTACTGAGTCTAAGGTAGAAAATCCAAGTGTGCTTGGTTTAACTTTCCCGTTGAATCCCCACCATCTATGCCCTTTATCACAAGTTATTTTAATACCTCTGTGATTTATGTAATAAGCAGTATCATCGTAATCTTTTACGACAGGGTTGTAAGGGGTCAAGGACAACCCCCCATCGTGGTCAGCTTGGTAGACTCTTGACGCTTTCAAGTCATCAAAGCGTTGCCAACCTTCTTCTGTGAGTATTTCGGTGTCACCTGTAAAGCACCACGCAGTTTCATCATCAAACCACCATGCTTTTAAATTTCTTAACCAACTAACTATTGTAGAATTATGTTTATTACCTTTTATTTCTTTTAATCCTATATGTTTTCTTGCTTCTAAAATCCAAGGCAATTCATTTTCTATATTTTTATTCATGTTTATACTCCAAATAAATATATGTATAATTATATTTATTAAGTGAAATAAAGTGTTTAAAAAATATTTAATAGAGTCTTATAGTCAAACTTATTATAGAGGATTATCTCAACCATATGATGATAATTACCATAATCATATTGTATGGGTATCATCTAGTAAAGACCATGCTAATACATATGCACAAGGTAGAAATAATGATGAAGGTAAGACAGCAAACAAATACACCATATATGAACGAACTAATTAAAAATCCTGCCACGCATACTATTTTTAGTCGTCAAGCGGCAGTTTTGCAACCTCATCATATAGATGAATTGATTAAAAATCCAGCAACACATGAGCAATTTATAGACGATTTACAACGGTTATCATACAACACATATAGATACAAACCAAAAATAATAGTACAACCACATCATATAGATGAATTGATTAAAAAATCTGATGACCATGTTGCACTTAGTCTCCATTTAAAATATTTAAAATCTAAATATAAAGATGAACTAAATAATTCAATCCCATCTATTACTCAACAATTTCATAATAAATATAAATATAAATGAAGGATTCTTGAATAGTAAATTTGAAAAATTATTTATTCGAGAACTTAATAAGAGATAATATTATGTTTAAAAATTTTTATCGCAAACAGTATTAGGAGATATAATTATGACATTTCAAGATTTATTGTTGGAATATATTTTAGAAGAAGGTAAGATAGATGATGTACTAAACAAATATCCTCATATATCTGACGAGGATAAAGCTAAGTATCAAGGAATTACTTCAAATGCAACTAATTTAAATTGGTTATTACATCATCATCATTCTATAACACCTGAACATGATATATTGAATACTATGAAGGCATTTGAACGTCAAACTGTCAAATCTAAATTACAAAGGAAACAGATTAATCAATATAAATCAATAGATGACTTTAATAAAACTTTGCTACCTCATATTAATACTAATTTAAGTTATAAAGATAAAGCATCATTAGGAACAAATACATTATACTCTAGTCCTACTATGATAATAAAACAACATCATAGTCATGAGAGTTGTATTGAAGCAGCTAAGTTACCTATGACAAATATAGTTAGACCTACTATTAAAGATGATAGTGGTAATATAACAGGAAAGGCAACTTGGTGTGTTTCATCAGATAGTAGTGCGGGTAAAATATTACACGATAGTTATACATTAAAAGGACATAATCCTGTTTATAGTATAGAGCAAACATATCCTGATGGTTCAACTAGAAGACATATCTATGTTACTGATAACTCAAAAAGAACACCTGAGTTTAGAAATGAAAAACAAGATGGTACTCAATATGATTCAAAATTTGAACTATTTGCTAAAGAAAATCCTGAGATAATGAAAACACCCATAGCTCAACATTTTGATAACCAATTTAGAAAAAAGATGCTTATTAATGATTTCTTAAATGGACATATAGAAAATTTTGAAAATGTCAACCATTATAATTTAAACTCAGAAGAAGCTTCTATAGTACAACAACATAAAAATAACATTAATAACGTAAAAACTGCTAATAAAGAAGATATTAATGAACTAATAAAAGATAAGAAGTGGCATATTCATTTAGCTGCTAATCCTAATCTACAACCTCGACATATTGAAGAATTATTAAAAAATGAAAAAAACCATAATAATTTATTTAAAAACAAAGGTATAGGAAGTACAATTAACCAAGCTAAAAGAGTGCTAATGAATAATCATTTTTATAAACTTAGTGATAATGAAAGAGAATCTTTATTAGATACTAATTTTGGTGATTATATAATTAAAAATAGAAAATTATCTGATACTGATATAAAAAATGCTATTAAAAATAAATCGTTACATAGTAAATTATTATATAATCAGTATTTAAATCAAGAACAAATACAAGAAATGAAAAAAACACCTGAAACAAAACATTTAATTGATACAGGGTTAGCATATAATTCATTATTACATTTAGACCCATATGAAAATCACGACTTAGATTTATATTCTAATGAGAAAGAATATTCTGAAAATATAGACCAAATATTACAACATGGTACTTTGGAACATAAAACACATTTAGCAGAATTATTACCACAATTAGATACTGATGGAAATAGTCTTATTAATAAAAGACATATACAGAAATTACTTGATATTAATGACCAAAATATAACACGTATTGTAAATAACCACATACACAATGACTTAGAGTTTTAGAATATTTATGACCTTGTTATGTAACTTTACATTATATGGTGTTATTTTATTAAAAATGTACTCCAAATAAATATATGTATAATTATATTTATTAAGGAAATAAAGTGTTTAAAAAATATTTAATAGAGTCTTATAATCAAACTTATTATAGAGGATTATCTCAACCATATGATGATAATTACCATAATCATATTGTATGGGTATCATCTAGTAAAGACCATGCTAATACATATGCACAAGGTAGAAATAATGATGAAGGCAAGGAATATAAACCTAATGTTACAGAATATAATATAGATTCAAAAAACCCTGTTGATTTTGGTTATCGTCATTCAATGGTAATGACATCTGATAAAGAATTTTATGGGCGAGTAAAAGATAAAATAATGGATGCTTTCAGTAATAAAAAAATAGATAGAGATACAGCAAAATCAGCTTTTAATAAAATAGACAATATTCCTATTACTAATGAATATAAATGTGTATGGGAATGGCGTGAAAATAATCCACTTATTAAAGATACAATGCAACAAATAGGACATGATTCTTTCAATGATAGAGAGGAACATTTAGGTAAATCTGTTAATACTGTCGGTTTATTTCATAAATCACAATTAAATAAAATTAAATAATAGGAATAAATGTGAAATTTAAATTATTAGTAGAAACATATATTATAGAATCATTAAATTCAGTTATAAAAGATACTAAAGACATACCTGAAGATATTATTCGACAATATTATAGTAATGCTTTACCTGATAATAATAAATCAGATAGGTTACTTCAACATGTTCTAAAAATGCATAGAAATAATGAAATTACACCTTGGGATAGTATTAAAGTAAAACAACATTTATCTATTTTAAATAATAGTAATAATTTACATAGAATAAATGGCAATCATACTTTAAAACACTTAGAAGCATCTACTATAGGACTTGAAGATAAAAAATATACAAAAAAAGAAAATATTGATAAAAATACTTCTATAATATTGAATAATGATAACTTATTAATAAGGCAACACCATAATCATCAATCCGCAATAAAAGGTGCATATCTACATCCCCAAAATCCTATGGCTATTCATACTAACGAACCAGGAAAAGCAGAATGGTGTATTTCTGCTGATAATGAAGATGGTAAAGAGCATTTTAATAATTATTCAAACCACGGTAATGTACCTATCTACACTATACATAATAAACATACAAAACGTACATTCGCTTATGTACCCAACCCTGATAATACAGAAATAAGAGATGAAAAGGATGTACTTATTCATCCCGCTCATATTTTATTCCAACACTCTGATATTATAAATACTCCTATAGGCGAACATATTTTAAAACATAATCCTATATTACATAAATTCCTACAAAAATATCCTTATAATTTATCATCAACTGATATACATAAAATTCTTAATACTTCTAATACTCAAGATGATTCTATATTAATGCACCATAATAATTTTGATGAAACACATGTTGATAAAATATTTGAAAAAGGTAATATTGATAGTATTGATAATTTGATAGGTTATAATAACATAAATGTATCTACTGAACATTTACGTAACGCAATGGATATTCCCTATATCAATAAATATAATATTATAAGTCATGTAAATGCTGATAGTTCTATTTTACATAAAGCAATGGATGATGAAGATGAGTATTTAAGAGGTAGTGCTATTAGACATCCTAAAGCTGATGAATATCTAATTAATAAAGGATTAGATGATTCTGATATAAACGTACAAATTGAAGCGGCAAAACATAAAAATGCTACAGAACATAATTTAAATAAAGCAATTAATAGTGAAAACCATTTAGTAAGAGCAGAAGCCTATACAAATCCTAGTTTTACTAAAAATAATCTTTTACATGCTCTTTCTAAATCTGATAAAGAACATTGGTCAGATTTAGCAGAGCATCCTTTAATTGATAAAGATGTTATTACTAAAGCATTACAATTTGAAGATGACGGCTACGGATATGTGAATGATGTTAAATCAGCATTAATAAGACATCCTCTTTTTGATAAAGAACATATTAAATATCTACCATCTTATCATCAATCATTTGCAAATAAAATATTACATGAAAAAGGAAAGATTTAACTCTTTCCTTTAATAATTTTTTACTAAGCTTTCTATTAATAGTTTTTCAAATTTTGTTTCTGTTATTGCCCATTCTAATAATTTGTTATATTTCTTAGATAATGCTGCGTTTAATACTGGTGTATTAATTTTCCTTAACACGTCAATATGACTTTTTTGTAATTTTATTTTTCTATTATTAATTAATAATCTATTATTATGTTCATCGTTACTAGAAATTATAGTATGTATATTTTCATCTGATAATGTATTATTTGCATGGGGGTATAATGTATTAGGTATAGCTTTTATCAATGATTTATTAATTATTGGGTCTTTTTTAGCTACTAAATCATTTATATGACTATCTTGTAATTTTCTACGATTAATTAAATTATCAATTACACTATGGTCTCCTTGTTTTATTATACTGTCTATATGGTCTTTATCCAAAAACGTAGAGCTATTATTAATTAAGTTCGTATTAATTTTTTTATCATTAGTATCTATGAGAGTTTGTATATGAGATTTTCCTAAATTTTTAGTACTTTGGGAAAAATGTTGCATAACACTGATATTATCACCATGATTTTTAAAAATGTTATCTACATTTTCTTTACTAAGTTTAAGATGTGATAATTTTTTTACTAAATCAGGATTATTTGTGTTAGCTAGTTTATCAATATGTTTTTCATTTAATTTATATTGTAGTAATGGCGATACTAATATATCATTAATATCAGGATTATTTTTATCTATTAACTTATGAATATGACTGTCACTTAATGTATAATGCTTTTGTTTAACATAATTTATTACGTCTGTGTCACTTTTATTTAAAATTTTTTCAATATCATCACTCATTTATTTGTCCCCTACGTTTCATATATTCTTTTGCTATACTATCAGTAAATCCATAATCTCTAATAACAGGATATTCTTTTCCTGTATGCGGGTGAGTCCATACACCAAAATTATCACCTGGAGTTACGCCACCTCCAAATATATCACCCGGGTGAATATCAGTATTGTGTATTAAATGTATCAGTTTTTGTGTAAACGGATGATTTAATACTGCTTGCTCTGCATTAGTATATTCTTGTCTTCCCTTCCCGAATATTAGTCTGTGTTCGTTAAATAAAATATCTTCTACCTCAGTATGATTTAATCCTTCAGGATGAGATTCAGATTTTGTTAATTCTCTAAATTTTTTAGATGTAATATTTTTAACCCTTCCCATTTCTAGCCAACTATCATCATGTGATGTATTTATAATAGGGGCTAATATACCATGTTCTTCATTAGTAGTATATTCATTATGTGAACCTTTTTTTAATATACTATGGTCATTAAAATATTCTGATGCTTCTGCATTATTTTGTAATTCACCTAACATCCCTGCCTTTTTAATAAAATGTGGTTTATCTAAAATACCAGGAAACGCTATTTTTAATGCTGTTTTTATATTAGCTTTTTTACCATCTATATTAATTTCCTTTTCCTCTTTAGGAAAATATACTGCACGAGATGAACCTTTTTTAGCCCTTGCTCCCTCTAATCCTGTATCTATACCACTAGCGATTAATTTTCTAATATGCTGTGTTATTTTCTTATGTTTACTATGTATATCTGTATTACTATCCATAATATCAAATAATTCAGGATGTAATTCTTCTGCTAAAAAATTTAAAAAATTATTCACGATTGCCAATACCAGTTTCTAAAATACCGTCTGCCTTTCCATTTTTAGTTGGGTCTATTACATACTGTTTATTGTTATGCTTATCTATATAATAAGGCTTATTTTCTTCTCGATTACCAATACCAGTTTCTAAAATACCGTCTGCCTTTCCATTTTTAGTTGGGTCTATTTTATACTCACGATTACTGTCTTTATCAATATAGTAGGTCATTTATTTTCTCCTGATTTTTACATATTTACTTTCATCTAATGTCGCATGTTTATCTTCTTTACTATTTAACCAAACGGTTTTTACTATCCTAAAATTTGTTATAACTAATACTAAATCATATAGTTCGTTATATTCAATTCTATAAACACCTTTTACCATTACATTATCTATTACTTCCATTTCTATTAATGTAGCTTTTTTTATGTCTATATGCTTTGGTAATATAATATCCCCATAACGGTCATTTTTACTAGCTCTTATTGCATGTTCGGTGTAGTCTAATAAAAACATTCCACTAATCTTTTTAATACTTTTAGGAAATCCAATTTCTACATGATATAACATATATTAATCTCTGTTAAAAAAAATATCATATCATGTTTTACTTAATAGTATTGTAATTTTTTGTCACTAAAATTCAACTGTATTATTCATTTATCATTCACTCCTGAAAGACCCCTTTCTTTAGAGTGGAGGATGTCAAGTTTTCTAATAACATTTTTTCAAAAAAGCTATTATTAATAAAACCTTCTTTCAATGAATACTTGTTTTTAAAATGTTGACTAATACTAGTATATTTATCTGCAAATTGTTGACTAATACTTTTTTTAGGCGTTTGTGTACTTGGAGAAGTATATGTATCAAACCGATGACTTATATGTTCACTTGATTGTGGTGGGGGAGGTATTAAACCATTAGCCATATCTTTACTTTTTTTACTAAACAAACTACTATCATTTATTAGCTGTTTGTGTTCAGGTGTTAATGTATGATTAGACATTATACTCATCAAATTGCTATCTGAATCATCTGAACTATTTTTTAATATATGTGTAATATGCTCAGAATTTAAATTTTTATGTGTAGATAAAACTCCATATCCTCTACTACCTAATTCTGTTTTTAATATATTTGTTATATTATTAGTAGTTAATTTTTTTTGTCTGCATAATGCAGTATTAGTACTCATATCACCTTTATCTGCTATTTCATTAATATGGTTTTCATTTAAATCAGAGCGTTGTGCTAAATGATAGTGAGTAACATTATCACCATGTTCTATTAATTTGTCTATATGTTCTTCTTTTATATGTGTGCTTTTCGCTAAATCTCGATGATATGTTGGTTTTTTAACTAACTCATCAATAAAAGACTTATCAAGATTTATGTGTCTATTACCTAATAAGTTTTTATATACGTTTTCATCATTATTCTTTTTTATTAAATGTTCTACATGACTACTATCTAAGTTTTTTTGACTTGCTATCAAATCGTCAGACCCTTCATGTCCTGATTTTATTATTTTATCTATATGTTCTTTGCTTAACGTCTGTGTACGTAATAACTCGTGGTGAACTGATGGGTTATCTATAAGAGCATCAATATGTCGTTTATTAAATATAGGGGTTAGCATATTTATATTAATACTATCCATTCTACCATCTTTTATATCTTTATCATAATTTGATTCTAATTCACTTCTAGCAGCTTTTAACTTATCTTTTAACTCTGCATGACTTTTAACTTCTTCATGTTCAGTTAAATGTTCGTATTCATGTGGATGCATTATAATAGCGTGATGTACTCTTATTGTCTTCCCGTCTTCATCTAACATTTCATCAAATTCAGGATGAATATGTAACATTTGATTACCTTTCAATAAGTATTCATTTTCTGTTGAGTATGCACTTTTTTCGCCAATATATCCACCAACTTGTTGGCCTTTTCTCACTTTTATTTTTAATACGTGTCTAATACCAGTGCCTTCTATGTCTTTCGCAAAATTTAAAGCTGAATTAGCATTTATACTAGTACTCATTAGTGGGGCGTGGTGAACTAAACCACCACTATTTTTTACCATTTCTTGTGGGTCTCTACGAACTCCACTGTAAACAATTAAATCATCTTTAGCAGCATCAGTTGAATCTAAATTATGATGTATATTAGAAATTTTAGTTAAATCTTCGTGAGGTATATCTTCACCTTTTTTACTACCCCATAAAAGTCTATTAAATCTTTTAGAACTAATTGTGTACCCGTATGTGTCAGGATGTACCCTATCTAAAATAGTATTACGATGGTGATTTTGAACGTCATTATCTAACGCAACCGTGTCTTTACTTTGAGCAATACCTTGTGTTAATTCTCTACCTACTACTTCTAATATTAATTCATTAAATTTCATATTTTTATTACTCCCAAATACATATATTTATCTATCTATTACTTACATTATCTATATTATTGACATCATCCCCTCGCCTTAGAGAGGAGAGGATGTCAATAATAGAACAGGTAGTATGATTGATACAATAGTTAATTACTTATTAGACTTTCTTTCAATAATCGTTCAAATGTATTATTTACAATATACCATTCACTTAATACTTTACTATTGTTAAATGATTGTACTAGATTCATATTTCTATGTCGTTCTAATAGATTAGATAATTCTTTATTTTTTAACGATATAATATTATCTATATGTTTTGAAGTAAGATGTTGTTTCAAAGTAGTATAATCACTACCAATAACATTTTTTATAGCGTCTATGTTACGGCTTTTTATAATATGGTCTATATGCCTACTATGTAAGTTTGGCATTGATGATATTGACTGTAAAATCCTATTGCTATCAGTGCCTTTATATTCGTTAGCGTTTTGATGAAAAAGAATTTTATCTAAATCTTCATGTGATATATTATCACGGCTAGATAAATGTCGTAATATTCCTGTAGTATTATCAGTATCTAATGTATGGTCTAATATCGCACTACGATATTTAGGGTTATGTGAGTTAGTGAATTTACTAATAGTATTAACATTTTTATCTTTAATAGCAGTAGCAACTAATTCGTTAGCATGTGTTCCATTAACATCAATTTCGGGCATATTCTCAGGGTGATTTTTAATTATATGTTCTAAATGATGTGGTGCTATATTATGTAAGTTTCCTCCTCCCACTAAAGTATCACTCATTAACTTATGATTACCTGTTTTAATAGCATGGTCAAAAATAGCATCACGTACATGATTACTCAATACTGTATCATATGTATAATTTATAGAATCTTTATCACCAATGTTATTCAATAACTTTTTAGTCTGCTCTTTATTAAGCATCGAAGAAAAACGTACTAAATTTTGCCCACTACGCCTGATACCTTTATTATTATCTATTTCACTATCAATAATAGGATGAATATGTGTTTTTATTTCTTCATCAGAAAGATTGTGTTTCACAGGAAATGCATGACCATTTAATGATGCATGAATATCTATTTTAACTTTATCTACATTACTAAGAGGCATATCTCTATGGATACTGTAAAATTCAGCCCATTTACTATTTCCGCTATCTTTCATTTTTTGTACATGGCTTATTGCTTCTTTTTTAGATTCTTCTTGTAAATTATCATATGCGTCATTAACAACTTGTGAAGATGCGCTATCCATAAGACCCTTAATATGTTTTGGTTCTAATTTATCAGACAAATTGTTTAGTATATTATTATGTACATATGAATTACCACGGTCTATTAACGCACTAATATGTTTTGGTTCTAATTTATCAGACAACTTGTTTATTATCTTATTATGTACCTCTGAATTACCACGGTCTATTAATGCGCTAATATGATGTGGTTCTAATTTATCTCGAAATTGTTTAATAATACTATAATGTGTAACAACATCGCCTTTATCTATAATTTTTTGAATATGTGGCGGTTCTAATTTATCACCGAAACGCTCAACTAATGGTGATATGTCTGCGTCACTCATCTTTTTATCAAGAAATGCATCTATATGGCTATCATTAAATTTTGGATGTTTCAATATTTTACGAGCATTTTCTGCGGGTGATTTCTTCATTATAGTACTAAATACATCTTTTGATAAATCGGGTTTATCTAATAATTTATTATGTACTAACATACTACTAGTATTAGCTAATTTTTGTATATGTTCTTCTGATAAATCATTTCTGTCAGCTACGTTGTATTTACTACCTTCATTTCCATGTTCAACTAAATGTGTTAATTGTGTAGGAGTTAGCACACACTTAGCTAATACTGTATGTATTTCACCTTGTTGTTTTTTATTCCCTTCTTTAAAATAATGAGTATATTCTTCATCAGACATACCATTTTTAGGAATGCTAGAAATTAATTTTTTAATGTGTTTATGTAACGGCATAGCTTCATTCTCATATTCATTTCTACCTTCTTCACTAAAAAATTTAGATATAGGTGTTTTTAATATCTCAGGATGTTCGCTACCGTAATGGTCTAATAAATCAGGTCTAGTACCTCCAAAATCATTAAAACCAGGTCTTCTATCATGTTCATTTCTTAATTCTTGATTTCCTTGCGTCTTATTATAATCATAAACAAACATATGCTTAGATGAAGTTCCGTCAGGATGATGATGTTCTATACTATATACAGGATGAAATCCATTATCTGTATAACTACTATGGTGTGCAGCACCCCCACCGTTACCAACTGAAATACACCAAGTCGCTTTGTCTAAATCTGTTTTATTATTCTTAGGTAAAACACCTGCTTTAACACAACTTTCATAATTATGGTGCTGTCTAATAGTCATTGTGGGACTAGAATATAATGTTTCAGTACCTTCTTCTGCTTTATCTTTAGTACTTTTAACAATATCTTTAACGTGAGGAGAAATAGCAGTTGACAAATGGTCTAAATTGCTATATTGATGTATTTGTTTTTTATCTAATTTATCTTTTACTTTATTAAAATTAGATAAAATCTCATTAATATTATGTTCAGGTCTGATATTACCTTTTGTATGTTGGTGTAATATCCAATCCAACTGTTGGGCGTTATTAGCGGGTATCTGCTTTAAATATTCTTCTTTTTGTTCGTGAGGTATAGACGGGTGTCTATCAAAAGTATCTTCCACTTTACCTTCTAATAGTATTTCTAATAATATTTCTTTAAATTTCATAGTACACCTTTTTATTTAGTTACATATATTTACAAACAATTTATTGCATTAATTTACGCACTGTAATACAGTTATCAACTGTTAAAGGTGATAGTTATATGAAACAAAAATATTTTTAATTCTAACCTGCTCAACTTTTACATGAGCGTCCAATAGTGAGAATCCCCTCTCTAAAGAAAGGGATGATGTCAATAAAGTGTTTTTACAGTATCATAATATTAATATAATTATTGATAAAGGCATAAGAATATTTAATCATTAGGATAAAGTTTACATCGTAAAATAAACTTATCTTTGTATGTTATTTTGTTGATAGGCTCTAAAGAAAGAATATTAATATACTTAAAATTGTTTTCTATTAGCTTATCAACAAAAGTATCAATTTCAATGATAAAAGATAAAACTTCATTATCCATAAAATGATTAGTATCTAAAGGTTCAGGTAAAACCACTAATTCATTTTCTTTTATATTTTCTATTAAACGATTTTTAATATCTTCTATTTTTATTTCATTCATTACTTATCCTTATAGTTTCTAATAATATTTTTTCAAAATTATTTTTAAATAAAATTTTACTTTCTTGTAAAACTTTATTATTTCTTTCTTCTTGTTCTTTATTTAATATGGGATAGTCAGCTAATTTATTAGATATTTCTTTATCTTTTATATCAATCATATCATCTAAATGTGGTTTGCTAAAATTAGACATTGGCTGTCTTGCTAACATTGTTTTAATAGCACCTAAGTGTCCACTGTCAATAATATGACTTATATGACTTGAAGACAAATTGGGTATGTCTGCTATTTTAGTAAGTATAAGATTATTATTTTCATGTAAATAATCGTGTTTCTTACTATATTCTAAAATTTTATCTATGTCTTCGTGAGTTACACCTGAATTAAATGATAAATAACTATTTATTCTTTTGTTATTACTATTTTTAATAATATGGTCTAAGTATTCAGTTTTATATTTTTTGTTATTAGATTTTGGAATATCATTTAATAGTATATCATTTTCACTATTAGGATTTTCAAATGCATTTTGTATTACTTCTTTTGCATGTACACCCTCTTTATCAATATTTGGCATTTGTATAGGTATATGTTTCTTTATATACTCTAAATGGTGTGGTTGAATATTAGATACATTTTTACCTGATACTAATGTTCTATGTACTAAATCCGTATTTCTGTCTTTAATACCTCTATCTATAAGTGCATCTCTAACATGATTAGGTAAATTACTATTAATCGCAAATTTAATATCATATATATTACTTCCTTTTATATTATCTAAAATTCTATTAGTTTGTTCTTTGTTAATAAGACCTGCGAAATTAATTAAATGTTTTTTTGCTTTAAATGCGTGTGCATTATCTATTATGTCATCTATTATAGGATGTATATGCTCTTGTAGCTCTTTTTCTGAAAGATTATGTTCTATTTGATGTACATCAAGAGGTAATTTTGAATTATGTATATGCATTTTAACTCTTTCTATCTCTGACATATTCATATGATTATGTATAGCATGATAGTCCATCCATCTTTTATCATTATTATCTTTTAAATGTTGAGCGTAGTCAACAGCTAACTTTTGATGTTGGGGTGACAAACTATTGTAATACTTATTAATATTATATACGTCAACATTTGGCAATATAGTTTTAAATTGTGTATCGGTTAAAAGGTGATGTTTTTTTAATAACATATTACTTACATCTTTTGAATTTTTATATTTTTTAATTATTTTATCAATATGTTCTTCATTTAAATTATCTGTATTGTTAATTGTATTAATACATGTGCCTTCATCACTTTTATCAATTATTTTATGTATATGAGTTGAATCTAACTTGTTTTTAAATATAGATGTCATTTGACTTAATGTTTCACTATTACCATTATCTATTATTTTATGCATATGACCTGAATCTAAATGATTATTAAATTTTTTTGATAGTTCTTCTAAAGCCGTTTTATCTAATTTTTTATTTAGAATAGTATCAATATGATTATGATTAAACATCGAATGACGTATAATACTATGTGTAATTTCTGAATGTCCTTTATTTAGAATATTATTAAATGCGGCTACAGGTAGCTTAGAATTATTAAGTAAATTATAGTGAGCTAACATATTGCTAGTATTTGATAATTTAGTCATATGGTCGTCAGATAAGTCATGTCTCGTTGCTAGTACATGTGAACAACTTTCATTTCCGTGATTTACTAAATGGTTTAACTGTGAACTAGATAAAAGAGAACTTGCTAATTGATTATGTATCCCACCTTGTTGTTTTTTTTGTCCTTCTTTAAAATAATGCATATATTCTTCATCAGACATTCCGTTTTGTGGTATGCTAGATAATAAATTTTTATATTTTTCATAATTTGGTTTAGTTTCTTCTCTATATTTATTACGTCCTTCTTCCGTAAAAAATTTAGCAATAGGAGTTTTTAATATCTCAGGATGTTCACTACCGTAATGGTCTAATAAATCAGGAGTAGGAGGTACGTTATCATATTCATCAAATTCACCATCATCATCATTATCTTCTATACTCCCCTTTACTATTCTGTCATGTTCATCTCTTAATTCTTGGTTTCCCTGTTTTTTATTATAATCATAAACAAACATATGTTTACTAGATGTACCGTCAGAATGATGATGTTCTATGCTATATACAGGATGAAATCCATTATCTGTATAACTACTATGGTGACCTGCCCCACCACCATCACCAACAGAAATACACCAAGTCGCTTTGTCTAAATCTGTTTTATTATTCTTAGGTAAAACAC
>ERZ650309.351-NODE-351-length-23023-cov-5.635711_pt1 | contig 23023 bp, 26 predicted proteins | sample MGYA00376245_ERZ650309 | MGnify/ENA primary metagenome ERZ650309 (study PRJEB26733, sample SAMN07839294) | wastewater metagenome | biome: urban; feature: wastewater treatment plant; material: waste water | place: USA: North Carolina | collected 2016-04-26 ...
TGTCGTTTCGCTCCAGGCGTTTGACCTCGGCGGCTTGATCGGCCGCCCATTCGTCTTCGAACCGCTTGCCGACGGGTTCGGGACGGATTCGGTTCATCGCTCGGCTGAGCCAGGCCGGCGGTGCAGCGGGCGTGTGCTGCGGCAGTGCCGTGCTCAGCGAGAACAAGGTCTTGATCACCACGAACACGCCGAACATCCGCGCCGGTGAATCGGTTATCGCGGCGACGAACATCCCGAAGATCAGCGCGAGGTGGACGACGGCGATGCGGCCGAAGCTCTGATTGGCGGTCTGCTCAAGTTGTCTGAACGTCCACGTGCGCAGGTACGGCAGGTCTGCGAAGAAGTCGACCGCGATGATCGCGAGTATTTGCAGACAGCCGAACCCGACGCTGCGCCAGCTCAGGTTCACCACATCCGCGTGCCCGTTGTTGGTCAGGATCAGCACGATGACGGCGATGAAGAACCCGTGCGCCGCCGTGAACACGAAGGTGATGAAGCCGAAGTTCTTGATGAATGAGCCGCGGGCACGTACCCCACGTGACTGCGTGCCCTCGTATTCGAAGTGTCCGCGCTGCGGTTTCCAGCGCTGGTTCAGCACACCCCGCAGGTAGATGGCCACCAGGCCGACGGCCGTCTCGAACCAGTAGACGACCAGCGTCGTCGCCGGTGACCAGTCCGCGGCGAACCAACCGAGGGCCGGGACTGCGTTGGCTGCCAGCAGGGCGAACCAATGGACCATGGTGACTGCCCGGTTGGTGTCTTGCGGGGTCGGCGGCACGCGCCAATCGTTACACCTAGGCTGGTCGCATGATTGGTGTGACGCGGGACGGCAACGTCCTGACCCTGGAAATGCAGCGGCCGGAGCGGCGCAACGCACTCAACGGTGCGCTGGTCGACGGCGTGCGTGAAGAGATCGAGAAGGCCGCGGGTACCGATGTGCGCGCCATCGTGCTGACCGGTCAGGGCACCGTGTTCAGCGCCGGCGCCGACCTGTCCGACGCCGAGGGCGTGGCAAAGGAACTTCCCGACAAGGCGCTGGCCCTGAACCTGGCCATCGATGCCAGTCCGATCCCGATCATCGCCGCGCTCAACGGCCCGGCCATCGGTGCCGGTGTCATCATGGCCATGATCTGCGACCTGCGCGTCGCGGCGCCCGGCGTCTACTTCCAGTTCCCGATCGCCAAGTATGGCCTGGCGCTGGATAACTGGAGCATCCGTCGGCTGACCTCCCTGGTCGGCCACGGCCGCGCCCGCGGCATGCTGATCGCCGCCGAGCGTCTCGACTTCGACACCGCACTGCAGACCGGCATGATCAACCGCGCCGGCACGCTGGCCGACGCGCAGGCCTGGGCCACCGAGATCGCCGGGTACGCCCCGCTGTCGGTCGCGCACTCCAAGCGCGTTCTCAATGACGACGGCGCCTACGACACCGTCCGTGGTGAGCACACCCGCATGTTCAACAAGGCCTGGGCCAGCCCGGACGTGATCGAGGCGCAGGTTGCGCGCTTCGAGAAGCGGTCGCCGAGGTTCCAGGGCGCCTGATGCCGGGGCGGGCGATGCGTCTGGCTGGTGGGACCGCGGCGCTGGCGGCCGGTGGTTGGGTGCTGCGGGCGCTCAATGGCGCGCCGGCAGCGCTCGGTGCCGGTCCGGTTGATCTGGCAGCTGCCGCAGGCACGTCGCCGAACTACCGCGACGGCGTGTTCGCCAACCTGGAGCCCCCGTCGGGGACGGCCCTGACGCGTGAGGACCAAGCCGGGTTGTTGCGTGAGTTGATGTTCGGCGGGTCGGCGCAGAAACCGCCGATCGAGATCCCGGTGATCGAGCCCGAGCTGGGCCTGCCCGTCGGCGATCTGGCTGTCACCTGGTACGGCCACTCGTCGGCGGTCATCGAGGTCGACGGCTACCGCGTGCTGGCCGACCCGGTGTGGAGTCAGCGATGCTCACCGTCGCGGACGGTCGGCCCGCAGCGACTGCACCCCGTGCCGGCTCCGCTCGACGCGCTACCGGCCATCGATGCCGTGATCATCAGTCACGATCACTACGACCATCTCGACATCGAGACGATCACCGCGCTGGCGCGGACGCAGCGGGCCAAATTCTTTGTGCCGCTGGGTATCGGTGCGCATCTGCGGTCGTGGGGTGTGCCGGCCGAGCGGGTGGTCGAATTGGATTGGTACCAAAGCGCACAACTCGGCGAGCTGACGTTGGTGTGTACACCGGCGCGGCACTTCTCCGGGCGATTCCTGACCCGCGACACGACGTTGTGGGCGTCGTGGGCGCTGATCGGCCCGCGGCACCGGGCGTTCTTCGGTGGGGACACCGGCTACTCCAAGAGCTTCGCCGATATCGGCGCCGACTACGGGCCGTTCGACCTGACCCTGATGCCCATCGGGGCGTACCACCATGGCTGGCCCGACATTCACATGAACCCGGAGTTCGCGGTCCGCGCACATCGCGACGTCACCGACAGTGGGCTGCTGGTGCCGATCCACTGGGCCACGTTCCGGCTGGCACCTCATCCGTGGGGGGAACCCGTCGAACGGATGTTGGCCGCGGCGAAAGCCGAGTCGGTCGCGGTGGCCGTGCCCAAGCCGGGCCAGCGTGTCGACACCGCTGCGCTACCCGGCCTCGACGACTGGTGGCGGCCGTAATCAGCGAATTGTGCACGATTTTCCGTGCACATCGCGGATATTTGTGCACAAATCACAACTTCACGAGGGGATGAACTGTGGGCGTAGCCGGACTGTCAGACGCTGAGGTGGCACAGCGGGTTGCCGCGGGCCAGACCAACGACGTACCGAGCCGGGCTGCCCGCAGCGTCAGCGACATCATCCGCGCCAACGTCTTCACCCGGATCAATGCGATCCTCGGTGCGCTGCTGCTCATCGTCATCGCCACCGGATCGATGATCAACGGGCTCTTCGGGCTACTCATCATCGCCAACAGTGGCATCGGCATCATCCAGGAGCTGCGGGCGAAGGCCACGCTGGACAAACTCGCCATCGTCGGGCAAGCAAAGCCGTTGGTACGCAGGCAGTCTGGTACTGAGCCGAAACTCCCCAGTGAAGTTGTGCTCGACGACGTCATCGAACTGGGCCCGGGGGATCAGATCGTCGTCGACGGAACTGTGTTGGAAGCCGCCAACCTCGAAGTCGACGAATCGCTGCTCACCGGTGAGGCCGATGCGATCGACAAGAATCACGGCGACGCCATCATGTCCGGCAGTTTCGTGGTCGCCGGCAGTGGTGCCTATCGCGCGACCAAAGTCGGCAAGGAGGCCTATGCCGCCCAATTGGCCGACGAGGCGAGCAAATTCACGTTGGTCAAGTCCGAGCTGCGCAGCGGTATCGATACCATTCTGCGGTTCATCACCTACCTGTTGTGGCCGGCCGGCGCGTTGATCATCTATACCCAACTGTTCACGACCACCGGCGTGGGCTGGCAGGAATCGGTGCTGCGCACCGTCGGTGCGCTGGTGCCGATGGTGCCGGAAGGTCTGGTGCTGATGACGTCGTTGGCCTTCGCGGTCGGCGTCGTACGGTTGGGTCGGCGGCAGTGCCTGGTGCAGGAACTACCGGCCATCGAAGGCCTGGCCCGCGTGGACATCGTGTGCGCCGACAAGACGGGCACATTGACCGAAAATGGGATGCGGGTAAGCGATCTCGTGACGTTCACGGATCAAGGGGCCGCCGACGTGTTGGCGCAGATGGCTGCCGACGATGCCCGTCCCAACGCCAGCATGACGGCGATAGCGGAGGCCTACAAGCTGCCGCCGGGTTGGACCCAGACCGGCAACGCGCCGTTCAAGTCCGCCACCAAATGGAGTGGCGTGTCCTACGGCGAGCACGGCAACTGGGTGATCGGTGCGCCGGATGTGCTGTTGAAGCCCGGCTCGAGCGAAGCGCAGCAGGCCGAAGAGATTGGCGCCCAAGGTCTTCGGGTTCTGCTGCTGGGGTCGGCCGACGTGCGGGTCGACGCCGCCGACGCCCCCGGGACGGTCACTCCGGCGGCATTGGTGGTGCTGGAACAGCGGGTTCGGCCCGACGCCGCCGAGACGCTGGAATACTTTGCCCAGCAACATGTCTCGGTGAAGGTCATCTCCGGTGACAATGCGGTGTCGGTGGGTGCGGTCGCCGGTTCCCTCGGGCTGCACGGCGAGACACTCGATGCCCGTGAGCTACCTGATGCGCCCAAAGCGCTCGCCGAAACAGTATCCGAATACACCACTTTCGGTCGGGTGCGGCCCGATCAGAAGCGGGCCATGGTGCACGCGTTGCAGTCTCGTGGCCACACGGTGGCGATGACCGGTGACGGTGTCAATGACGTGCTGGCGCTGAAGGACTCCGACATCGGCGTGGCGATGGGCGCCGGCAGCTCGGCTGCCCGGGCCGTTGCCCAGATCGTGTTGCTGGACAACAAGTTCGCCACCCTGCCCTACGTGGTGGGGGAGGGGCGACGGGTGATCGGCAACATCGAACGTGTCTCGAACCTGTTTCTGACCAAGACGGTGTACTCGGTGCTGCTCGCGGTGTTCGTCGGGCTTGCCGGGTTGTCGGCGAAGATTCTTCACACTGAGCCGGTGCTCTATCCGTTCCAGCCGATCCACGTGACCATCGCCGCGTGGTTCACCATCGGCATTCCGGCGTTCATCTTGTCGCTTGCGCCGAACAACGAACGCGCACATCGTGGTTTCGTCCGCCGGGTGATGACGGCTGCATTGCCGTCGGGGCTGGTGGTCGGCACCGCGACGTTCATCTCGTACCTGGTTGCCTACCGGGGGAAGTTCGCCGGACCGGTCGAGCAGAACCAGGCGTCGACTGCGGCTTTGATCACGCTGCTGGTGTCGGCCGTGTGGGTCCTCGCGGTGATCGCGCGGCCCTACCAGTGGTGGCGTATCGCACTGGTCGCGGCGTCGGGGATGGCATACGTCGTGATTTTTTCGATTCCGTGGGCGCAGCAACAGTTCATGCTCGACCCGTCCAACCTGGCGCTGACCTCGGCAGCTATCGGAATCGGCCTGGTAGGAGCCGGTGCGATCGAGGTCCTGTGGTGGCTGCAGGGCCGGTGGCTGGGGGAACCGCGTCAGTTGTGGCGAACCGACGGTCAGTGAACAATGACCACGTCCGTCGGACCGTCTGACGGTAGATAGGGTGGGGATCATGGGATTTTTGGACAAGGTGAAAGACCTGGCGTCGCAGAACGCCGACAAGGTCGAGGCCGCGATCGAGAAGGTCGGCGATCTCGTCGACGAGAAGACGGACGGCAAGTTCAAGGGCATCGTCGACGGTGCCCAGGAGGCCGTGAAGAAGGCCGTCGGTGGCGAGCAGCCGGCCGCTGAAGCCACTGAAGCCGCCGAAGCACCGGTCGAGGCCGCAGCTGAGCCTGCTGCCGAGGGGAACCCCGAGCAGTAATACATGGCGAAGCTCTCAAGTTCCATCGAAGTACCGCTGTCACCGGAAAAGGCTTGGGAGGCAGCGTCAGATCTGTCCCGGTTCGGCGAATGGCTGTCCATTCACCGGGCCTGGCGCAGTGCGCTGCCGGAGACACTGGGTAAAGGCACCAACATCTCGTCGATCGTCGAGGTCAAGGGGATGCCGAACCGGGTCGACTGGACCATCGTCCACTACAACCCGCCGGCGTCGCTGACGCTCAACGGCGAGGGTAAAGGTGGCGTGAAGGTGAAGCTCATGGCCAAGATCAAGCCTGAAGGTGACGGTGCCTCGGTGGTGCTTGACATCCATCTGGGTGGTCCGGCGTTGTTCGGTCCGATCGGCATGGTGGTGGCCGCTGCATTGCGCGGCGACATCACCCGGTCGTTGGAGAAATTCAAGGCGATCTACGCGTCGGCCTGAGTTCGCGATGAGTTTTCGGCGGGGTGGTTGTCTATACAGATGACCACCCCGTCACTCGTATAGCTCGTAGGGAGAACATCATGCCCACTCGCACCGCCACCCCGCTCGGCGCTCCGGTCTGGATGGACCTCGCCACCTCGAATCTGGCAGGCGCGCAGGACTTTTACCGCACGGTCTTCGGCTGGGAATACGAACAACCCGGCCCTGACTACGGTGGCTACATCAACGCCCGGCGGGACGGTCACTACGTCGGCGGCCTGATGGCCAATGATCCGGCGTGGAACGCCCCGGACGCCTGGACCATCTACCTGCACACCGCCGATATCCAGGCCACCATCGCAGCAGCCGTGGCCGCGGGGGCCACCAACTGCATTCCGGCGATGGAGGTTCCGGACAAGGGCTGGATGGCTATGCTCACCGACCCGACCGGTGCGTTCTTCGGGCTCTGGCAGCCGACCGGGCACCAGGGGTTCGAGGTGTACGACGAGGCCGGCGCACCGACCTGGTTCCAGCTGACCACCACCGACTTCGCCAAGGCGACCGAGTTCTACGCCACGGTGTTCGGCTGGGAGTTGTCGGTTGAGGCGGACTCCGCTGAGTTCCGCTACAGCAATGCCGTTTTCGATGGTGAGCCGCTGATCGGTGTGATGGACGGTTCGGTGATTCCCGGGCTGGCTGGTTCCACGTGGAACTGCTTTCTGGCTACCGACGACGTCGACAAGACCATCGAGGTGATCACGGCCAATGGTGGCTCGGTGGTCCGGGCGGCCGAAGACACCCCGTACGGCCGGCTGGCGGCGGTCACCGATCCGACGGGTGCGGCCTTCAATCTCAGGGGCTGATCACCCACCTGAACGACCGGGGTGAAGAAGGTGGCGAGAATGTCGAAATTCTCGCCGTCTTTCTTCATATCGGGGGCCAAAAAAATGTCGTAACGTGGCGCATCCGGTGCTCATACCGGTATGAACATCATCCGACTGCACCAGCGCCCCGCAGCGACGACCTACGAGATCGTCGACCACCTGCATGACCGCCACGCTGTCGGCGTCACCGGAGACCGCATCGCGGCGACCGTCTCCGATTGGCTGGCGGAACTGGGTGTGCAGAGCCCGCTGGCCGAGGAGCTCGCCGCCGCCGTCCGGCGTGGCGATTGGCCGGCCACCCACGACATCGGCGACAAGCTGTCCGTGGATGTCATGGTCGCGGCCTAGGAATTCGAGCTAGGTCCCTACTGCGCCCGCTGACCGGAAAGCAGCGTCTTGAGCAACTCGCGGTACGGCCCGACCAGGTATGCGGTGTCGCCCGCCGACAGTCGAGTGTCGCGCCGCGGGTGCAGATGGGTAGGCCGGCCCGCGCGGGTGATCGCGATGACGCGGGTCTGGGTCGGCATGTCGGCCATCGACATGCCGTCCAGTGCACTGCCTGCGTCGACATGGACGCCGCCCACCGTGAACGAGAATTGGCCCACCGAAAACGTGCCGAGCACCTGCAGACCCATCGCGGCACCGATGAACCACGGCGCCGCCAGTTCGACCGTCGAACGTACATTGTCGAACCCGAAACGCTGCGCTACCGCCGAGCCCAGTGTGCGGTCGTAGATGCGCAGCACCAGCGGCAGGTCCGGCCGGTCGATGTCGGGCAACAGCCTGGGGCTCAACATCTCCCGCAAGACGATGCCGGTTTCGATGTTGACCATGTCGTCGGGGGTCAGCACAGCGATGGCCCGTGCTTCATCCAGGCGCGCAGTCTGCAGGGTCTGGCGCTGGGTGGCATCACCGAAGATCACGGGGACGTCCAATCGTGCGGCCTCGGAAAGGTACCGGTTGGACTGGTTGCGTTCGATGATGGCGACGTCGTAGCCCGCCGCGGTCAGATCGCTGACGACCCGGATCCCGAACGACCCGAGGCCGACCACGACGATGTGGTTGTGCAGGTGTTGGACGCGCCGTCGCCCGGCCGACTGGCCCAGGCGCCGGGACAGCAGGGTGTCCGCGACGAACGCCACCAACACCGCGGTGGTGGTGACGCCGGCGAACATCAGGCCGATGCCCCACAGCCGTAACCACGTCGGCTGTTGCATGAAGCTGAAGTCGCCGTAGCCGACGGTCGCGATGGTCTCGGTCGAGAAATACAGGGCATCGATCCAGCTCATGCCGCGCGGATTGTGATAGGCGAAGCGCAGCAGGATCGTGGAACCGACCAGCAGCGACGCGGAGGTTCCCAGAGCCCACCAGAACGCGGGATTGATGTCGTCGCGCGTGATGCGCAGGGTGTCGATCAGCCTCTCCAGCCGGTTGCGCCGGACGCGACTCGTCAGCGGTCGGGACACTTTGATGTCAGCTTCGGCCAACTCGTCGGCCGTGCCGATCATGGCGGTCCAATCGCCCTCATGGACAACGAAATCCCGGCCTGGGCACGGCACCACTTCGCCAGGGTTTTCGGAGTTTTCCCCCCGAATGACGGCCACCGGCGCCAGATCGCCGAACATCTCACGCAGGGTGGCCTCCCGCGGCGCCTCGGTACCGGAGACGACGAAGTCGACGCCCGCGGCCGAAACGGTGTGCGTCGTGCGGGCAAGACATGCTTCGACAACAGAGGGGGCAGCCAGGTCGGCCACGTCCAGCATGGCGCCGGGGCCGTTGTCCTGTGCCATCGCTTCGCGCAGCACGCTGTTGGCCAGTCGGGCTACGACCCGCACCGTCGGATCGAGTTCCCTTGCCAAAAGGGCGATTTCGAGGTTGATGGCGTCGTCGTCGCCTGCGCACACGATGGCCGCCGCACTGGCGATGATGGCGGCTTTCAGTCCTGCAGGGTCATGGATGGACACCACAGTGGCGCCGGCGGCCTTCAGACCCTCGGTGATCCGATGGGCCAATGCGTTGGTACCGCAGACGATGATGTGTCCCTGCATGGGCGCAACGTTATTGGCTGTCGGCGGTCAGCGCGAAGTCGGCGAAGTCGAAGCCGGGCACCACGATGCAACTGACCAGGGTGGGCGCGTCATCGCGAGGGCGGGCGCGTTGCCAATGCCCCGGTGGCACGAGTGCCTGCGGTTGCTCGCCGGCGGCGACGTCAGCGCCCAGTACCAGCGTCTGGGCGCCGGACTGCTCGGGTCCGACCTCCAACAGCAGTGGGCTGCCCCGGTGGTACAGCCACAGCTCGGCGCTGCGCACCGTGTGCCAGGCGGACTGCTGACCGGGCATCAGCAGAAACAAGATCGCGGTGCCGGCGTTGCGTGCGCCGGTGTATTCGGGTGGGAGCGCCGCCTGCGGGATCGTCAGATCGCTGCGCCAGGTCTCTCGGTACCAGCCACCTTCCGGGTGTGGGGACAAGTCGAGCTGTCGGGCCCAGTCGGGAAGGTCGGTCATGGCAGTCAAGGCTAGGGCTTGTCGTTACCCTCATGCCATGGAACGGTTACGTCCGGCCTGGATCGTCGCATTCTGCGCCCTGGTGCTGTTGGTCGGCGAATGGTTGCCGTGGCTGACGAGTTCGGCCGGTCGGGTCAATGCCATCGGCGGAAAGGTCGGGCATATTGCCGTGCCGCCACCGGGTTTCGGCCTTGGCCAGACCATCGTCTTGCTGTCGTCGACGCTGCTGGTGGCCGCGGCGATGACCGCCCGCAAGGTCTCTGCGCGAGCGGCTTCGGTTGTGACACTGGTTCTTTCGCTGGTCCTGGTCGGATTGGCCGCGTGGTACTACCGGTTGTACGTGCACACCGGAGTGTCTGCGTCGTACGGGCTGTATCTCGATGTGGTGGTGGCGGCACTTGCCGCGCTGCTGTCGGTGCCCGCAGCGGTCATCGCGTGGAGCAGCGGTCGCTGATGGGGTTCGTCGAGCCTGTGACGCTGACCGGCCGGCAGTGGGTGTCGTTGGAGCCCTTGACTGCTGAGCATCTCCCGGAAATCGTGGCTGCCGTCGCCGACGGGGAGCCGGGCCGGTTGTGGTTCACCGGTGCGCCGTCGCCGGCGAGTGCCGAAGCCTGGGTCGCAGGCCGGTTGGCTGCGCAGACTCCTGATACGGGCCTGACGTTCGTCGTGCGGTCGTTGGCCGGTCGGCTGATCGGATCGTCGAGCTATCTGCATGTCGACGGTCCCAACCGGCGATTGGAGATCGGGCACACCTGGTACGTCGAGTCGGTGCGGCGGACCGGGGTGAACACCGAGGCCAAACTTCTGTTGCTGCACCACGCATTCGAGACGCTCGGTTGCGTTGCGGTGGAGTTCCGCACGCATTTCTTCAACTCCCGCAGCCGCGCCGCCATCGAACGGTTGGGTGCCAAGCTCGACGGCATCCTGCGGTCACATCAACTGCTCGCCGACGGGTCCCGCCGCGACACCGTGGTGTATTCGATCCTGGACATCGAGTGGCCGGCGGTGCGCAACAATCTGACGTTCAGGCTAACTGCGCATGACTGACTGCGGATGTGATGGCGCGGAAGGTATTTCGCGACGAGCGGCGATCACCCGTGCCCGTGACGGACAGGTGTTCGCGCTCTAACGGGACGGATCCGGGATTCTGTTGCCGAAGAGCCGGACCGCATTCTGGTAGCCGACCTTGCGGCGGTCCGCTTCGTCCATCGGATACGACGCGAGAAACCGTGCGCCGTCGAGGTTGTCGTCCATCGGGTAGTCCACCGAGAACATCACCCGGTCGGCGCCCATGACGTCGAGGGTGCAGGCCATGGCCGGCGGGGAGAAGTTGCCGCTGGTGGTGAAGTAGGAGTTTTCTCTGAGGTACGCCGACGGCAGTTTCTTCAGACGTCCGCCGGAGCCGCCCAGTCCGTAGTAGCGGTCAGTGCGAAAAGCGGTGAACGGCAGCATTTCTCCGAGATGGCCGAGAATCATCTGCAGTTTCGGATGCCGGTCGAACAGGCCCGAGTAGATAAGTCGCAGAGCGTGGGTGCCGGCCTCGACGGCGAAGCCCCACGACGCGAGGTGCAGCCCTTGATCGACGTACGGTTCGAACCATGCGTCCATGACGGCTGGATGTGGAGTGGTGGGGTGCAAATACAGTGGCACGCCGAGGGTTTCGGCTTCTGCGAACAGCTCCTCGTAGGCCGGGTCGTCGAGGTAGCGACCGTGGGTGTGGCCGTTGATCAGTGCGCCGACGAAGCCGAGATCGGTGACAGCGCGGCGCAGTTCGGCTGCGGCGGCGTTCGGGTCCTGCGTCGCCAGCGTCGCGAAAGCACCGAAGCGGTGTGGGTATTGGCGCACCGTCTCGGCCAGATTGTCGTTGGCGCGCTCGGCATAGTCGACGGCCTGGGCGGTGTCGGAGAGCTCCTGCACACCGGGGTCGAACAACGACAGAATCTGGAAGTCGATGCCGGCGTTGTCCATCTGCTCCAGCCTCAGTGGGCCGCGATCGTAGAGTCGGTCGAAGCCGAGTTGGTTGTTCGAGCGCAGCCACGTGGCCACCACGTTGCCGTCGCTGGCGGGATCCCAGGCGTAGTGCTCTTCGAGGGCGATCAGGTGCATGGGCTGAGGATAGATTTTGGTGTCGCCCGCCACGTCCAACTCCCTCAGTTGGGGAGTATCAAGGATCGACATAGGTCACATACACCACAGAGTGCCCCCGGCAGGATTCGAACCTGCGACACCGGCTTTAGGAGAGCCGTGCTCTATCCCCTGAGCTACGGGGGCTCGGGACCTGTCGAAATAGTTTTCTGGACCCTGAGGGACGCCTCATGTTAGACGCCGAGGCAGCGATAGCGGTATTTGGGCTCGCGGCGGACTGGTGATCGTGATGCTGGCGTGGCCGGTGCGTTGGATGAGGCGGGTGCATCTGGCACGAAGGGCAGTGCTGTTCCCCGGGGGAATCTGCCATCATCGAATCGGCCTGTATGCGTCTGCCGTACAAGGTGATTCGGGTCGAACGAGGTGCCGGCCCCTACTCGGGCGTAGCGTGCAGCGTCAGTCAAACGGGCAGTGCGCGCAACACGAGGTGAACGACCTGAGTGACAAGCTCATCACGACTCAAGGTGACGCTCAGTCCTTCGTCGAGCCAGGCCAGCAGCAGACCCCACACCCCGGTCATCAGAACTGTGGCCGCAACTTCCATGGTGACGGCGTCGTGCTTCGGGGCCTCCGGTGTCGGAGTAGCCGAGGTGGTATGGCTCAGAAAGAACTGGAGCATGGTGGCCGCGACCTCGCGGCCGCGTTGTGCCAGTGCACGATTCGCGGCGGCTTCCACTGCGATGATGCGACCTCGACGGCTGTCCTGATGGACGAAGTCGATCCACGCGCCGATGAGCTGGGCAAGTGTGGTCTCCATGTCTGAGGAGCCATCGGTGGCGGCGGCCAGTATGGAGAACGCATCCTCGACGACGGCGTTGTAGACGGCGATCACGAAATCGTTCTTGTTGGCGAAAGCCTCGTAAAAATGGCGCTCGCTGATCTTGGCTTCTCGGCAGATCGCACGGACGTTGACCGACTGAACGCCGCCAGTGCCCATGATCTCGATACCTGCCTCAAGCAGGCGCTGCCGCCGCTCCTGCTGTCGGTCTGCGGTATTGCGGCCGTTCCACATCCGGTCCGGGGATGGACCCGACGAGGTCGATCTTTTCGATCCTGTTGACGGCATCGCATCACCCTATCTACGGTGTGATGACAGTAAACGTACAACGAACGTTGTCCAGTTTGTTGTGGTGGATGCGGGTGATGGGAGGCCAGGTGCTCTGCTGCGTGCTCGCCGGCTCGGTCATTGCCGTGTTCTACCGAATGTGGGCGTGGCTCACCCGTCGCGGACACACCGACGGACCGAGTTTTGCGCCACCTGCTCACTGGTCGGCGCCGCTGTCTGTGGGAATCGACGCTGCGGAGCGTGGTTCGCAGCCGGCGAGCCGGCTATCGCTGATTGTGTGTTGGCTGGCATTGGGGGTGGCGACCTATCCGATGGTCGCCAGCGTGTTCAGCTCGGCGATGGTGTTCGAGTCGCCGATTGCTGCAGGGAATTCCTGGGGCCTGGCGGTGGTCGTCGTCGCGGGCACTGTGGCGGCAGTGGGGTTCGCGCTGCGCTCCAAACATGTCACGACAGAGTCGATTACGGAGCAGATCGGTGTGGCGCTGATGGCCACCGGTACGTCGTGGTTTGTTCTCGGAATTATCGACATGCACCTGCTCGCAACGCTTTTAGCGATCGATAGGCACGCCGACCTGTCGGACCACCAGGCGCACCACGGGGTTGCTGCCGATCTTGCGTTTCACGGTTGTGGCCCGTTGGTCGTGATCATCGGCGGTTTCATCCTTGGACTGGCTCGGGTCCAGTCCGGCCGAGGAACAACGCGCGCCGCCGCACCGATGGTTAGGGAGTGAGATGTCTGTAGTTCAGCCAGCTGCCGTCGACGGTGACGGCATCGTGGTTACCGAGTCCTCCGAAGAGGACCTTGCAGTATTGCGGTATCTGCTCGACCTCGCGCTGCAGCCCATTGATTCATTCGAGGGTTTTGCGCATGTGGAACAGATCCTGCTGGCTGCCCTGCGGTACCAGCTCAACTCGCTGTGCTGGGCGCTGTCATTGGCGCAGGCCACCCGCACCCCAGCGTTCACCGGCTACATCGCCGACGCGCAGCGCGCAGCGATCGTCAAGATGACCGACAAGCGGGTGTGGGGCTATTGGGCCTACGAGCAGCTGATCGGGTACGGGCGATGGAACCCCGATCCGATCGCCCATGCCAATGTCATGTATTCGGGCTATCTCGGGGTGATGATCGGTCTCTACGAAACCTTGAACTCCGACAACACTTTTCATCAAACGGGTGCCTTGACATTGCGGTGGGATCGGCGCCGCGTGTACCACTATGACTTCGCCCGCCTGGCCGAGGCGATTCGGCGCAACATGCAGGAGCGTCCGTCGTGCCCGCAATATCCCTGTGAGCCGCACCTGATCTTTCCGATCTGTAATACCTTTGCGCTCAACACCTTACGCATGCACGACCGATTGCACGGCACGGCGTTGATGGGCGACCTGGACGACCGTGTCAGGCGCAGCTATGACCGTGACGGGTGGCGCCGGCGCGATGGCCGATTCGTGACCGGTCGCACGCGCTGGGGTATGACCTTCCTTCCACCAGCGGTCGCCAACGATGCATGGATGGCCTACTGGCTGCACGCGTCGATGCCAGATATCGCGACCGCGACCTGGTCCGGAATCGTCGAGCGGGACCTGCATGAACTCGACGGAACCATCACACTGAGCGGCGGTATCGAGCACAAGGTCGACTTCGGCAACTACAACCTCCGCAGCGGAGGCGCTCCCACTTACGCGATGGCGATGAAGGCGGCGCGCGAAATGGGTGACGAGCCAATCTACGCCGGCTTGAAAAGCGTTGTCGAAAAACACTATCCACTCGAATATGAGCGGGGCGCTGCCCGTCACCACGGCATGTCGAACTTCGCCAATCTGTTGACCGCGATGGCCCGGTTCGGTGGCGACCAGGTGATGCGGCACCTGATCGATGGCCGTCTACCGGAGTCGCACCGGCGTGGTCCGGTGCTGTGCCATGCGAGGTATCCGGACGTACTGGTCGCCCGCGCCTACAGCGATGGCCAAGGACTGGATTTGGTGCTGCGACCCGGCAGCGCGGTTCGTGAAGCGACGCTGAAGATCGCACGCCTGACCCCAGGCGCCCCGTATGCCGTCACCGGCGCAGAGACACGGATCATGTACGCGGACGATCACGGTCACGCCGACGTGAGTGTTCAATTGCGTGGGCGCACCGAAGTCACTATCACTGCCGTCCCTTCAGGACCTCTCGTCGAACCGTAGTTTCCGGTGGTGAGGCAGTCGCCAAGCTGCTAGCGCAGGTTCTTCGCGGCGGTCGGTGTGCCGACGGTACCCGGCGGCAGCACCGGCGGTCGGCCCGGTTGCCCGAGTTTGGGGTGCAGCGGTAGACCCGGAATGTTCTGAAGGATCCTCGCCGGCGGGGCGACGCATACGCCCTTATCGCCGATCTGTCCGCCGCTGAGCCTGCAGCAAGCCACCTCGTCAGTGCCGATCCGCACACACTCGTCGTACGCCTCGATGTCCCATTCGGCCTTCGCGATGGCGGTGTGCCCGAACGCGCCCGCTCCCAGCGACATCGCCCCGGCCGCTACAAGTGCGGCGACGGCAAGCCGGCGCCAGCCCAAGCCTCGGGCGGAACTGAGTGTCGGGTCGTAGCTGTTCATCGTGTTCTCCTCCGCTGAGCCGCCACCCCGGTGAGTGGCGTTCTACCTTCTAGAGCGACGAGCCAGCCCAATTGCGACACTTTTTTGGCAAGCGGAGCTGAGATTTTTTTGCCGTTGACCGCGCACAGGTCTTCATGATGTCCGTTTCGTCGAAGGCTGCCCCGGATCTCTGCGGGTTACGCGGCTTTCCCAGCCAGTATCGTGTGCGGCAGTCGAAAGTAGACCTAACCAGGAGCGTAGAGAGCCGGGATGGCCCCAACAGAGCGATTGTCGGCGCGTGACGCTAGACGTATGCAGACGCGCGAACGACTGCTGGGGGCAGCTATCGCCGAGTTCAAGCGTGCGGGAATGGCAGCGGCCGACGTCGGCGCCATCGTCGCTGCGGCCGGCGTGGCACACGGGACGTTCTTCTTCCATTTTCCGACAAAGGAACACGTCCTGTTCGAGCTCGAGCGACGCGAGGAAGACCGCATCGCCAAATCGCTGGCGCAGTATCTGCGGCAGTCTCGGAGCCTCGCCGAAGTGCTCGCCCAAGCGACGAAGTCGGTGATGGGGCTGGAGCGGCGGCTCGGTCAGTCGCTGTTCAATGACTTTCTGGCGCTGCACTTTTCGCAGAATCGTCCCCCGCAGGAAGACGGTGACGATCACCCCGTCATCGTCCTGGTGGCCCAACAGATCGAGGCTGCGTGTGCCCGCGGTGAAACCGATCCCACGATAAGTCCGATGAACAGCGCGGTCTTCTTCCTGCTGGGTCTGTATTCGCTGCTGATCACCACGTCGGACTGGCCGGGCCGGCAGGCGATGGTCGACGACTACCTGACGCGGGCACTGCGCAGCATGGGGCCGGCGCTGCCCTGATCGAGGGGCTGCAAGGTCACCACACCAGCCCACGGATCGTTTCACTGAGCGGTATCTGCTCCACCGAGATCAGTCCTTTGGGGGCGCGGCAGATCCACTCGATCGCGTTCACCACGCGTGCCGCAGTGGACATGCAGCCGGCTTCGGTGGTGTCCAGCCGTGGATACGACACATGGGTGTTGAGCTCCACCCGCGGATCGCCCTCCACCACGACGCGGTGGACCCCTGGTTGTCCCGCCGGCGGATAGTCCCAGTCCGGCGCCGATGCCGGGGTCAGTCGATTGATGTGCTCCAAGGTGATCAGCGGTTTCCCCTTGTACACACCTTCGACCGCGAATCGTGCTGCAGCCAACTGTCCGGGCTCTACCGTGCACATGGTGCATTCGATCCGCTCCGTGGCGTACCAGCCTTCACAGCGCTGCCGGACCTCTTCGAGTTCCACGCCGAGTTGGTCGGCGAGATTTCGCACCGGACCACCCCACATACCGGCGATCACCCCGGGGATGAACAGCATCGGTGTTCCCTCGTCGGGCGCCATGCCGAAACCCATTGACTTTCCGGTGAATTCGTAGTCGTCGTAGTTTCCGTAGTCGAAGATTTCCTGCACGGTGATCGACTCGACCCTGCCGGTCAGGCTCAGTGCGGCATGCACCTCGGTGTCACCTGAGTAGCCGGGGTCGATGCCGTTGACATAGAGCGAGGCGTTGCCGGCTTCGCACGCTCGCTCCAGTGGTACGCGTAACCAATCGTCAGCGTGGTGCGGCGCGACGAGCCAGACCATGGAGGTCGCTGCCACGTTGATGCCGGCCGCGAGGAACGTGGCCATCTGCTCGATGGCTTCCATCGGTCGGGTCTCGCCCTGCGCTGTGTAGACCACGCAGTCCGGCCCCAGGGCGATCAGCGCGTCGATGTCGTCGGTTGCCGGCACGCCGGTGGTGTCGGTCAGCCCGCACAGTTCGGCGGCGTCCTTCCCGACCTTCGCGGGATTGGCGGCGTGGACGCCGACGAGGTCCAGGTCAGGCCGGCCGATGAGCATCCGTAGCGAGTGCTGCCCGACGTTGCCCGTCGAGAACTGGACAACCCTGAGCCGTTCTGGTGCCATGCCGATTCCCTCCGCCGCCGCGGTGTATGCCTATCAGGATCTACTGACCAAGGTCAATGGAGTCTTGAAAAGGCTTGCAGTGCAGTTCGAACAGCCGTAAATGGCGTTCATCGGGAGGGGAGCGCCGATCCGGATCCTGAGGCTGTCTGCCATCGAAGCAGTTCAAAACCGTTGTTGTGGAAGATGGTTGCGGTTCGACGACGTTGTGATGGGGATTGACTTGTCTTGATCACTGACTATAGTCAGCGTTTGTGGATCTGCAGGAGTCCAAACCTGGACGCAATCCCTACCGCATGTCAGAACTCGACGGGTTGGCGATCGGGCTTGACGAACATGCGGAATTGTCGCGGCTGGCTCAACGGCGGGCGGACAAGTGGCTGATCTCGGGGAGCCTGTTGATCGGCACCGCTGCCCTCGGCGTCTTCGGCCTGCCGTTGTTCCTGAACGGCATGCGGCTGCTGCGGAAAGCGCAGCGTGACGGACTGAGCGTGCGCCCGACGCTGGTCACCCTGATCGGCTATCTGGTCATCATCGATGCCGCCATCAATACCGTCGGATGGTCGTTGGACACCTTCGCCAACCACACCCTGCTGGCCCGAGTTCTGTTGAACGGCTGGGGAAACATGTTCGACGCGGGCTACTTCTGGCACTACAACGAGCTGTGGATCGGCGGTGCTTCCGGCCCGGGGGAGAAGGCCATGGAGGTCGGCATGATCCTGACCGTGTTCACCATGCGGATCGCCGCGGGTATCGGTTTCCTGCAGATGAAGCGCTGGGGCCACCAGTACATGGTCGTCACCTGCTGGATGGGTGTCGTCATCTGGTGCGTCTACGTGTTCAACATGACGATGTTCGCCGATGTCCGGTTCGCCGGAGTGGTGCTCCCCGTCGCGGGTTGGTGGCTGTACGACATCTTCTACATCACGCCCTTCCTGGCGATCCCGTACCTGCACTCGGTCAATCGGGAGATATTCACCGACTGATATTGATGACTCAACTCAGTGAACAGGAAACGCACGGCAAGCGAGGGAGGTGAACGGTGACGGCACAGATCAAACAGTCGTCGCGGGAGTTGCGCCGGTTGCAGACCCGGGAACGCATACTCGGCGCCGCCATTGCGGAGTTCACCGCGTCGGGCATGGCCCACGCCGACATCGGAGCGATCGTCAACGCCGCCGGGGTGGCCCATGGCACGTTCTTCTTCCACTTCCCGAGCAAGGAGCATGTGCTGCTGGAATTGGAGGCCCGAGAGGAAGCGCGAATGGCGGCAGAGTTCACCCGCCGTCTCGGCGGCACCGATGACCTGGCGAGCGTCCTCGACCATGCCGTGCACCTGATCACTGGTCTCGAACGCCGACTCGGTCCGTTGCTCTTCAAAGAGTTTCTTGCACTGCATTTTTCGCCGACCCGGCCGAGCGCCGACGAGTGGACCGATCACCCGCTCATCGTGCTGCTGGTCGGCGAGATCGAACGTGCCCGCACTGACGGCAAGGTGGCACCGGAAGTCGACGCGTTGTCCAGTGCCACGTTCTTCCTGTTGGGGATCTACGGGGCACTGACCACCACGTCACACACCGACACCCGCGATGCGATGTTGGCCGGCTTGGTGACTACCGCTCTACGCGGACTGCAAGTCCGATGACATCTGAGAAAGGACGCTGACATGGACTGGGTCTGGGAGATCCTCCGCTACGTAGCAGCCTGGGGCGGAACAGGTTTGATCATCTGGTTCTGGTACTGGGTATTTTCCAACATCGGCACGTTCTGAACTGATGACCTCCGAACCACTGGATGCCCAAGCCATGGCCATCGAACGCAGTTGCGCGGTGACCGCCATGGCGCTCAGCGATGAACGCCGCACCGGAGCGCGTCTGATCACCGGGCAGCGACGTGGCTTCAGGCTGAGCAGCCAACTCGACACCGTCTATGTGCCCTACCCGGCACCGACCGGCGAATGGACCCGCAGGACGCTCACATGTGGTGTGGCCCTGCAATGTTCACCATCGAAGGAACGCCTGCTCGACTATCGGATCAACGAATTGTCGACTCGCGAACTCGTCGCACTCACGCTGGTCGAAGCGGGCGTTGCGCTCGGGTGGATCGCCGCGCAATGGCCGGGACTGCTCGCGGAGCTGAGCAGGACGCTGCCTGCCCTGCAACCTGCCGACGCCGAGATGGACGTCAAGGAGATGCTCAACCGCGCGATCGTGTTGGCGCGCTCGTCGGAGCCTCTGACGGTGTACCCGTTGCTCGGCAACCTGCCTTGGCAATACACGGTGCCGCAGAGCCTTTCGGACAAGCTGCGGCGCACGTTTGGCCGGATGCCGTGGACCACCACCGAGAAGCGGTTGCCGCGGCCGTACTCGGTGCCGGTCGGCGGTGACGGCGGTGTGCGCAACTCCAACCTGCCTCCGGCCAGTCGGCCGCAGGACAACGATCTGGACCTCACACCGGGACATCGCCCCGGAATCCCGTACCCCGAGTGGAATGCCTGGACCCAATCGTTCATCGCCGATCACGTCGCCGTGGTCGAACGGGCCCATTCCGGCGGCAACGACAGCGGCCGGGCGGTGGCCATCGATGTACGAAAGTGGTTCGAGCAGAACACCCATCGCGCGATGCGCAGTCGCCTCGAGGATGGATCCGACCTCGATGTCGAACAGTATGTCGACCACTACATCGACATCAGTGCCGGAGAGGCGGACGAACCGCGGCTTTTCCGCGACCTGCTACCCATCGGTCGTGACGTGACCACCGCGCTGCTGCTCGACGGCAGCTCATCGCTGGGGGTACACGGCGGCAGCATCTTCAGATTGGAGTTGGCCTGCGCCGACGCGTTGTCCCGGGCGATGACCTCGGCGCGCGAGCGGCACGGCATCTTCGTGTTCACCGGGAACACCCGCCACCGCGTCGAAGTCAACTGTCTGAAGGACTTTCCGGAGCGACGCTTCGTCCCGCCGAGCGGACTGGGCCTGTCCACGGGCGGGTACACCCGGTTGGGGGCGCCGCTGCGGCACCTGACCAGCCGTCTCCTCGATCAACCGTCCGAACGCCGTCAGCTCATCATCATCGGCGACGGACTGATCTCCGACGAGGGATACGAGGGACGCTACGCGTGGGCGGACGCAGCCCACGCCGTCGAGGAAGCACGCGACGCGGGCGTGCGGATGTACTACATCGGCATCGGCCCCGCCCGGGTCGATCCGCTACCAGAAGTATTCGGGCCCAAGCAATCCCAGCGCATCCGCCGGATCGAGGAGCTACCCCGCGTCCTCGCTCATGTCCACAGGGAGTTGGTCGCAGCGTGAAAGACGATGTCTACTTTTCGAACGGCAACGAGGTCAAGCTGTTCGAGCAGGCCTTCCGGCAGCAGCTCCCGGTCATGCTCACCGGTCCCACCGGATGCGGCAAGACGCGACTGGTCGAGCACATGGGTCTGCTACTGGGCCGGCCGGTGGTCACCATCAGTTGCCACGATGACCTGACGAGCTCGGATCTGGTAGGCCGGTTCATGGTGACCGGTGGCGATGTGGTGTGGACCGACGGGCCGCTGACCAGAGCCGTAAAGGCCGGCGCCATCTGCTATCTCGACGAAGTGGTCGAGGCCCGTCACGATTCGCTGGCGATACTGCATTCGCTGACTGATCACCGCCGCGCGTTGTACCTGGACCGCGCCGGCGAGGTCGTACAGGCACCGGAATCCTTCATGCTGGTGTGCTCGTACAACCCCGCCTACCGCAGCTCCCTGAAGGAACTCAAACCTTCATTCCGGCAACGGTTTGTCACCCTGCCGATGTGGTATCTCCCGCCGGACCGGGAGGCCGAGGTGCTCGTTGCCGAGACCGCGGTCGGCCGGCCGACCGCGCACCGTCTGGTGCGGTGTGCCACCGCGATCCGCAAGGCCGACAAGGCATTCCATTTCGAGCCGCCGTCGACCCGAGTGTTGGTCACCGCAGCCCGGCTGATCGTCGCGGGCGCAACCGAATTGGAGGCCGCCGAGGCTTGCATCCTAGCGCCGTTGTCGGACGACGGCGCCATCGCAGAGGGCCTGCGCGAGGTCGCCGCCGCCACCCTGTCCGACGCCGAAAGCCCTCTCTAGGAAGGAGTTACCACCGATGGTGGATCAGAAGGAAAAGAACCGCAAGAAGGCGCTCATCGTCCTGCAGTTGGTCATCTACGGCTATCTGCTGGTGATGTTCGGAGTCCAGCTCTACATGTCGTTCGTCCGCGGGTGGTGGGAGCTGTGACGCTGTCGCCGCCATCGGTCGGGCTGGACGAGCATCACGACGAGTCCCAGTTGGCCCAGCGCCGGGCCGACAAATGGATGATCGTCGGCGCCGCACTGATGGGCATGTGGGCGCCTGGGCTGATCGGCTTCCCGATCTTCATGCGCGGAGTCTGGTTGCAGCGCCAGGCTTTACGCTCCGGTCTGTCGGTGCGTCCGATGATCGTCACGTTGATCGGCTACCTCACGCTGATCGACGGCATGCTCAACAGCCTGGGCTGGGCACTGGACCTCGTCGCCAACCACACGCTGATCAACCGGGTCCTGATGGTCGGTTGGGGAAACATGTTCGACGCCGGATACTTCTGGCACTACAACGAACTGTGGGTCGGTGGCGCCGCGGGCCCCGGCGAGAAGTCCATGGTCTTCGGCATGATCCTGACGGTTTTCGCGATGCGCTGCGCCGCGGCGATCGGGTTCCTGCAGATGAAGCGCTGGGGCCACCAGTACATGGTCATCACCTGCTGGATGGGTGTCCTCATCTGGTGCGTCTACGTGTTCAACATGACGATGTTCGCCGACGTCCGGTTCGCGGGTGTGGTCTTCCCGGTCATCGGTTGGTGGCTCTACGACATCTTCTACATCACCCCGTTCCTTGCCATCCCGTATCTGCACACGGTCAATCGCGAAATCTTCACGGACTAAAGGAGAAACAGTGACCGCACCAGCGAGCACCGAAGAACAGGCCGACGATCTTCCTCCCGGCACCACGCCGTACTACGCCCGGATGCACAAGTGGATCAAGCGCGCCGTGCTGGTCTGTCTCGTCGCCCTGGTTCTGGAGGGTGCCTTCACGCTGCCGTTCATGGCGATCTATTACGGCTATCCGACCCTGAGCCTCACCCAGATCTGCAGTGAACTTCTGAAGGTGCGCTATTCCAACGACACCATGGAATGCAAGGTGCCGTACCCGGCGTTCGGACCGCCCGAGGGCGCCGAAGGGAAGTCCACCGCGCAGGACCAGTGGGGCATCCAGCCGATCCCCAAGTACCACCGGCTCGGCTTCCGTGAACTGGTGCGCATCCACGATGAGCGGGTCGCCCGTCAGGAACATCAGGAGCACTAGATGACAGCGTCAGCGGAGAGGCACGCGCAGAACTGGGATCTGCGGAACCCCGATTTCAACGACCCTGACCTGCTCTATGACGTCTATTCGGTGATGCGCCAGGGCTGTCCGTTCCCGCACACCGATACCCCATTTCTCGCCGAGATCCCCGGTGGGGCCTGGATAGCGGTCAACTACGACGACTGCTACCGCATCGCCCAGGACTGGCAACACTTCTCGAACAATCCGGCTCCCGCATCTGCCGACCATGTCATCGGTGATCTGGTCGTCATGATGGATCCACCGCGGCAACAGAAGCTCCGCAAGGTGCTCAACCCGTACTTCTCGCCGGCGCAGATGAAGGCACTGCAGCCGCAGATCGCCGACGAAACCGACCGGCTCATCGACGATTTCATCATGAACGGCATCGGCGACCTGGCTCGGGTCGCGTGGCGGCAACCCGGGATCGTCCTGTTCAAGTACCTGCTGGGCATTCCCGTCGACGACGTCGAGATCTGCTTCCAGCTCACCGACGACGCGCTCAACGGTGCGAGCGACGACGTGAGGATGACGGCGTGGGCCGGGTTGTATCGCTACATCCACGACGCGGTGACGACGCGCGTCGGCAAGCCGTCCCGCGGTGACATGATCGACGTCCTGCTGGCCGCGGAGATCGACGGTGAGGCGCTGCCGCTCGAGGACGCGGTGGCCAACGCG
>ERZ650309.352-NODE-352-length-23010-cov-5.879808_pt1 | contig 23010 bp, 22 predicted proteins | sample MGYA00376245_ERZ650309 | MGnify/ENA primary metagenome ERZ650309 (study PRJEB26733, sample SAMN07839294) | wastewater metagenome | biome: urban; feature: wastewater treatment plant; material: waste water | place: USA: North Carolina | collected 2016-04-26 ...
GCCTATAGCTCAGGCGGTTAGAGCGCTTCGCTGATAACGAAGAGGTCGGAGGTTCGAGTCCTCCTAGGCCCACAACCGGAAGGGTGCATCTTGAGATTGGTGGTACTGATCTTGAGCGCCGGAGCTGCCATCGCGGCAGCGTTGGTGTGGCGGTCCCGGCACGGTGCGGAGGTCTGGCACACGGTCCAGTCCATCGAGGGGCCTTAGCTCAGTTGGTAGAGCGCTGCCTTTGCAAGGCAGATGTCAGGAGTTCGAATCTCCTAGGCTCCACAATCATTTTCATTCGTTGAGTCTGCGTCCAGGGCGCGTGTTACTCGTACTTTTACGCCCTGAACGCAGGATCAAACGGCAGCCTGGATTACGGCTGAGGCGTCACGTTCACGCTCGGCGGCAACGTCGACGGTTCGGGCTGCATCGAGCGCCGCACGATCGAGAACGTCACCCCACCGAGGGCCAGCACCGCCAGTGTGGCTCCGATCAGCAGCAGTGGCCGCCGACGGCCCGACGAGGCCACCTCCTGTACCAGTGCCAGTTCCTGGCCGGTGTCCTCGGACCTATGGCAGCGTCGGCCCACCAACCGAGCTCCGCTGACGGCCGTGCCGACACCGAAACCCAGTACGCCCCTGGTCAATCCGAGTACACCGAGCACGATGTTCAGCGGACCGAGAACCGTCAGCGCGACGCCGCGGGCCAGTCGCGAAAGCGGGCTGCGGCGGCCGGCTTCAGCGGCTTCGGTTTGGGTGGTGTCGATCTCGCTGCTCATGAAGAACCTCTCTGCCGGTGTGGTGGACCTTGCCCCAACCGTATTCGTCGGGGGCGACTTCGGGGCCGTAAATGTGAGTGGCAGACTGACTTTCCGTGACGAGCCCCATTCAGACAGCGACCGCGACACTGCACACCAACCGCGGTGACATCAAGATTGCCCTGTTCGGCAACCACGCCCCCAAGACCGTCGCGAACTTCGTCGGTTTGGCGCAGGGAACCAAGGACTACAGCTCCGAGAACGCCACCGGCGGAACCTCCGGTCCGTTCTACGACGGCGCGATCTTCCACCGTGTGATCGACGGCTTCATGATCCAGGGCGGCGACCCGACCGGCACCGGCCGCGGCGGCCCGGGCTACAAGTTCGGCGACGAGTTCCACCCTGAGCTGGTTTTCGACAAGCCCTACCTGCTGGCCATGGCCAACGCCGGACCGGGCACCAACGGATCGCAGTTCTTCATCACCGTCGGCCCGACTCCGCATCTGAACCGTCGCCACACCATCTTCGGTGAGGTTGTGGAAGCGGACTCGCAGAAGGTCGTCGACGCCATCGCGGGTACCGCAGTCGATCGCGGCGACCGCCCCACCGAGCCGGTCGTGATCGAGTCGGTCACCATTTCCTGACGCTTTTTCCACCGAAACGGCATTCCGGCAGTCATCTGCTGGAATGCCGTTTTGCGTTGGCTAGGGCAGGTAGCCGGCGTCGGTGAGCGCGTCGAGCACGTGAATGGGATCTGTGCCCAGGTCCCAGCGGGTGAACACGAGGAACCGGTCGTCGGTGGTCTCGATCTCCAGGAGCCGCACTTTGCGGGCGATGCGCCGGAACTCGGTGATCCGCACTTTCGTCAGATCCGTCGGCCGGTAGGTGTCTGTGCGCCACCAGCCGCGCACCGTCAGCCCGTTGTCATCGATCGCGAGTTTGGGCTGTGCGCGCCAGGACAGGCCGGCGAATGCCAACAGGGCCAGCGATGCGATGCCGGCCAACACGCGCCCAGGCGCATCGGTGACGTCGGTCAGGGCCGCGACAGCCAATAACAACCCGAGGAGCGCACACCCCGCGATACCGCCGGCGGGGGGACTCCACTGTGTCTGCTGGGTGGAAATGGGTACAGCCCCTATCCGCGGACGACCGAGTTATCCACAGGCGCTATCCCCAATGGGGATGAATCACATCGATGTGATTGGGTGACCACCAGGTAGCCGATCGGGTTACTGAATGCGACCTATTTGTAACGAAAACGGTGCTCAGCGGGGTCAGCGCCACCGCATGGTGAGCAACAAACCGCTGATCATGAGCGCGAAAGCGATGGCGTAGTTCCACTGCTCCAGGTTGGCCATCCACTGCAGGAAGTGCGGCGCGTTCACCGGGTTGGTGGCAGCGAGTTGGAAGACCAACAGCCACAGCAGACCGGCCAGCATGAGGCCGCAGAACAGGACGACGAACCAGACGCTCGACGGACCGGCCTTCACCTTGACCGGAGTCCGGCTCACCGGATTGATGGTGAAGTCGTTCTTCTTACGGACTTTGGACTTGGGCATGGGAACCTTCGTGGGTGAGCGGAGCCGTATCGGGCGGCGGGACGAAAATCCGGCGTGTCAATGCGACGATGGAGCGGTATGCACCCAGAGCCTAACGCAGGTGACGATCCTGGCAGGCAGGTAGACAGCACCACAGCCAGCGCAGAGACCACGCGCTCGCCGTGGCGGTTCGGCGTGCCCGCGGTGTGTCTGGCGGCGGGACTGCTCCTGGCGGCGACCCACGGGGTCTCCGGTGGCGCCGAGATTCGGCGCAGCGACTCGCCACGGCTGGTCGACCTGGTCCGCGAAGCGCAGCATGCCATCGCGGACCGGACCGCCGAGCGTGACGCCCTGCAACGTCAGTTGGACACCCACCACGGCGACTCCCCCGGAACCGCGGCTGCGCTGACAGCGATCACCGACCGCGCCGACCAGCTGGCATTGCAGCTGGGCCTGGACCCGATGCGTGGCCCCGGACTGGTCATCACCCTCGATGATGCTCGCCGGGACGCGCAGGGGCAGTTCCCCCGTGACGCGGCTCCCGACGACCTGGTCGTCCACCAACAGGACGTGCAGGCGGTCCTCAATGCGCTGTGGAGTTCGGGCGCCGAGGCCATCCAGATGCAGGACCAGCGCATCTTGGCGACGTCGGCGGCACGGTGCGTGGGCAATACCCTGCTGCTCAACGGCCGCACCTACAGCCCGCCCTACGTCGTCACAGCCATCGGGAATCCCGCGGCGATGCGGGCTGCCCTGGCTGCCGCACCGCTGGTGCGCCTGTACAAGCAGTACGTCGTGCGCTTCGGGCTGGTGTACACCGAGGACACGCGTGACTCGGTGGATGTCGTCGGGCATCGGCCGCCGCTGAAGCTCAAGTACGCGCAGCCGGCCGGCCCGATCACCTACTGAGGCTGCTCACCGGCGAGGTGCGCCCGGCACCCAGTAGCCTGACGACATGCAGGTTCTCGTCCTCGACAATTACGACAGCTTCGTGTTCAACCTGGTCCAGTACCTGGGTCAGCTCGGTGTGCACGCGCAGGTCTGGCGGAACGACGACGAGCGCGTCACCACCGATGAGGGCATCGCCGCCGTCGTGGAGCAGTTCGACGGTGTCCTGCTGAGCCCCGGCCCGGGCACGCCGGAACGGGGCGGTGCGTCGATCCCGTTGGTGCGGGCCTGTGCCGAGACGGCCACGCCCTTGCTGGGGGTCTGCCTCGGACACCAGGCGATCGGGGTGGCGTTCGGCGGCACGGTGGACCGCGCACCGGAGTTGCTCCACGGCAAGACCAGCCTCGTCCACCACTCCGATGTTGGTGTGCTGCACGGACTTCCGGATCCTTTCACCGCGACCCGGTATCACTCGCTGACCATCCTGCCCGAGACGCTGCCGGCTGAACTCGAGGCCACCGGCCACACCGACTCGGGTGTCATCATGGCCGTCCGTCACCGCGAACTGCCGATCCACGGTGTGCAGTTCCACCCGGAGAGCATCCTCACGCAGGGTGGCCACCGCATGCTGGCGAACTGGCTGGGCGTCTGCGGCCAAGCACCCGACGAGGGTCTGGTGCGCCGCCTCGAGCAAGAGGTGGCCGATACCGTCGCTGCCGCTACCCGGACTGCCTGAACTCCCGCCGGAAGTCAGGACCCGTAGAACAGGGTGATCGTGCCGTTGTAGTTCACGCCCGATCCGGCCGACGGCTCCTGGCGAACCACCCGGTTGCGGTCCTTGTCCGAGCCCCGCACGGCTCCGCCGTTGAGCAGCGCTCCGGTGAAGTTCAGGCCCTGCAGCAGCGGCAGCAGGTCGACGTACGTCTGCCCCACCAGGTTCGGCATCACGAACTGGTTGCCCTGTGACACCTTCAAGGTGATCGGGGCGTCCTTGGCGACCTGGGTGCCGGCCGGCGGATCGGTGGCGATGACCTCGCCCGCGGGCCGGGGGCTGTCGACCGGGGCAGTGAGGATCGTGGTGAAGCCCACGGTGCCCAGATTGCCCTTCGCGACTTCGGCGGCCTGTCCTGCGGTATCCGGGATCGGCACGAGGCCAGGGCCGGTACCGATGATGATCGTCACGGTGTTCGTGATCGCCGACGTCGAGTTGGCCGGCGGGTTGGTCGCGATGACGCGGTCCTTCTGCTGCGGCAGCGACGGAGACGGTGCCTGCAGGATCTTCTGGAACCCGGCGGCCTGCAGCTTCGCGTAGGCGTCGGTCGGCGACATGTTGGCCACGTCGGGGATCTCGCGCTGTTCGGGGCCGGTCGAGACGTTGATGGTGATCTCGTCGCCCGCGGCGACGGCGGTGTTGGCGCCGGGCTCGGTGCTGATCACGTGGTCGGGCGCGACGGACGAGTCGGGCTTCTGCTGCGTGTGGGTCTTGAACCCGCGGTTCTGCAGCGTCGCGACGGCGTCGGCCTGGACCTGCCCGCGCACGTCAGGGATCTGCTGGTTGCGCGGCTTGTCGCCGATCATGTTGATCGCAATGGTGACGACGACCGTCAGCACCGCGAGGATCGCCACCGCGGTTAGCCAGCGGCCGACGGAGCTGATGCCCCGGTCCTGATTGCCGTAGGGCCGAGGGGTGACGGAAATCGGTTCGGTGCTGTGGCCACCGCGCTGGCCGAACCCGCCGCCGCCGAGGAGCGCGTTGCGATCGGCGTCGGTGAGCACCTTGGGCGCATCGGGGGCTTCGCCGCTGTGCACGCGGATCAGGTCGGTGCGCATGTCTGCGGCGCTCTGGTACCGGTTGTCGGGGTTCTTGGTCAGTGCCTTGAGCACGACCGCGTCCAGTTCCGGTGAGATGCCGGGGTGCCGCTGCGACGGCGGCACGGGATCTTCACGGACGTGCTGGTAGGCCACGGCCACCGGCGAGTCGCCGACGAAAGGTGGCTCCCCCGTGAGCAATTCGTACAAGACGCAGCCCAGCGAGTACACGTCCGAGCGGGCGTCGACGTTCTGTCCACTGGCCTGTTCGGGTGACAGATATTGGGCCGTACCGATCACGGCGGCAGTCTGGGTCACCCGGTTGCCGCTGTCGGCCATCGCCCGGGCGATACCGAAGTCCATCACCTTCACAGCGTTGGCCTTGCTGATCATGATGTTGGCGGGCTTGATGTCGCGGTGCACGATGCCGTGTTGGTGACTGAAATTCAGCGCCTGGCAGGCGTCGGCGATGATCTCGATGGCGCGCTGCGGCGGGACCGGACCTTCGGTGTGGATGATGTCGCGCAGCGTGACGCCGTCGACGTACTCCATGACGATGTAGGGCAGCGGACCGTTGGGTGTCTCGGCTTCGCCGGTGTCGTAGACCGCGACGATCGCGGGGTGGTTCAGCGCGGCCGCGTTCTGGGCCTCGCGCCGGAACCGGAGGTAGAAGCTCGGGTCCCGAGCGAGGTCGGCGCGCAGCACCTTGACCGCGACGTCCCGGTGCAGCCGCACGTCGCGGGCGATGTGGACTTCGGACATGCCGCCGAAGCCGAGGATCTCTCCCAGCTCATAGCGGTCGGAGAGGTGTTGTGGGGTGCTCATGATCCGCCTGGCGGTGTGGACGACGACGGCGGAACCGTCTCGGTCAAGGTGTTGGTGACCGTCGACGGTGACGTGGACCCGGAGTGGTCTTTGGTGTTGGTGTCGGTCTTCATCAGCAGCAACAGCACGGCGATGATGATGGCTAGCGCACCGAGTACGCCCGCCGCCCACAGCAGCGCCCGCTGACCGGTGGAGAACGCCGCGCGCTGCGGTGGTGCCTGACGGTGCGCGCTGGTCGCCGGGCGCTGACGGGCCGGCGGCTGCGCGGGGCGGGGACTGAAGTCGGCGGCAGCGCGGGCTTGAGTACTCGAGGGAATGGCAGCCGGGGTGGCCCGGCTGATCGTCGGGGTCTGATTGGGCCGCGGAGGACGACGGCCCGCGCGCACAGTGGCCACGGCATCGGCGAACGGCCCGCCGCTGCGGTAGCGGTGGGTGGGGTCCTTGGCCAAGGTGATGTCGATGAGCTCGCGCACATTCGGCGGCAGGTCGCTGGGCAGTGGTGGCGGCTGCTCTTTGATGTGCTTCATCGCGACGGTCAGTGCGCCGTCGCCCGTGAACGGCCGTCGGCCGGAGACGGCCTCGTAGCCGACCACGCCGAGCGAGTACACATCACTGGCGGCGGTGGCGTCGTGGCCGAGTGCCTGCTCGGGGGCGATGTACTGGGCGGTGCCCATGACCATGCCCGTCTGGGTCACCGGCGCTGCGTCGACGGCCTTGGCGATGCCGAAGTCGGTGAGCTTCACCTGCCCGGTGGGCGTGATCATGATGTTGCCGGGCTTGACGTCGCGGTGCACCAGGCCCGCGGTGTGCGCGACCTGCAGGGCCCGACCGGTCTGCTCGAGCATGTCGAGGGAGTGGCGCAGGGACAGCCGCCCGGTGCGTTTGATGACGGAGTTCAGCGGCTCGCCGTTGACCAGTTCCATCACGAGGTAGGCGGTCCGGCCGTCGCCGTCGAGTTCGGTCTCGCCGTAGTCGTAGACGCTGGCGATGCCGGGGTGGTTCAGCATGGCCACCGTGCGGGCCTCGGCACGGAAGCGTTCGACGAACTCGGCGTCGGTGGAGTACTCGGCCTTGAGCACCTTGATGGCGACCTGACGTCCCAGCCTGCTGTCGACGCCTTCCCAGACCTGACCCATGCCACCGGTGGCGATGAGTCGCTGAAGTCGATAGCGGCCGGACAGTGTGACTCCGACTCTGGCGCTCATCCGCGATCCGCCTTCGCTACTCGCTGCCCGCTCACGAACCCTCCCTCAGCGCCGCAGCGATGGTGGACCGCCCGATGGGTGCGGCCAGCGCACCGCCGGTTGCGGACAAACGGTCTCCACCATTCTCCACCAGAACGGCGACTGCCACCTTCGGGTTATTCGCGGGGGCGAAAGCGATGTACCAGGCGTGGGGTGGGGTGTTACGCGGATCGGTGCCGTGCTCGGCGGTGCCCGTCTTCGATGCGATCTGCACGCCGGCTATGGCCCCCTTCTGCTGTGTCACCTTTTCGGCGCCGATCATCAGATCAGTAAGTGTAGCCGCGACCTGCGATGAGACCGCCCGGCGCAGTTGGTGCGGCGCCGTGGTGCTGATGTTGGCCAGGTCGGGGCCCTGCAGGTTATCGACCAGATAGGGCGCCATCGTTACACCGCCGTTGGCGATGGTGGCAGCCACCATCGCGTTCTGCAAGGGCGTCACGGCGACGTCCTTCTGCCCGATGCTGGACATTCCGAGGGCCGCGGCGTCACTGATCGGACCGACCGTCGAGCCTGCGACCTGCAGTGGGATGGACGGTGGGGCCTCGTCCAGCCCGAACTGGCGGGCGGTGGCACGCAGCGCGTCGGCCCCGGTGTGCAGACCGAGCTCGACGAACGCGGTGTTGCACGACTTGGCGAATGCCTCCCGCAGGCTGACCGTCGGCCCTGGACCGCATGCCGAGCCGCCGTAGTTCTCCAGCGTTGCGCTGCTGTCGGGCAGCATGATCCGCGAAGCTGAGGTCAGCTGGGTGTCAGGCGTGGTGCCACCGGCCAGGGCTGCGGCCGTGGTGATGACCTTGAACGTCGAACCCGGCGGGTAGATGTCGGCGATGGCGCGGTTCGACATCGGCGAGTTCGGGTCGTCCCGCAACTGCTCCCAGGCGGCCGTGCGCTGATCGCCGTCGTGAGAGGCAAGTTGGTTCGGGTCGTACGACGGCGACGACACCATGGCCAGGATTCGGCCGGTGGACGGCTCCAGTGCGACGACGGAGCCTTTACACGGCTTGTCGCCGCAGCCCTGCTGCATGGCATCCCAGGCGGCCTGCTGTACCCGCGGGCGCAACGTGGTTGCGACGTTGCCGCCGCGCGGATCACGGCCGGTGAAGAAGTCGGCCAGCCGGCGGCCGAACAGCCGTTCGTCGGAGCCGTTGAGGATGCTGTCCTCGTCGCGTTCGAGCTGGGTGCTCGAATACTGCAGCGAGTAGAACCCGGTGACCGGTGCGTACTCCGGGCCGTTGGGGTAGATGCGCAGGTAGCGGTACCGGCCGTTGGTCGGCATCGAGTAGGCGAGCAACTGCCCGCCCGCGGTGATCTGGCCGCGCTGGCGCGAGTATTCGTCGAGCAGGACGCGTTGGTTGCGGGGGTCGCTGCGCAGGCGGTCGGCGCCGACCACCTGCGTGAACGTGGCGTTGGCCAGCAGCAGGACGACCAGCGCCATGATCAACAGCGAGACGCGACGGAGCGAGGTGTTCATACCTTCTCGATCATCTCGGTGCTGGCGCCGGCGATCGATGTCGTGTTGGGCCGGTTGGTGGAGATGGGACGCCGCGCAATGTGCGAGATGCGGATCAGCAGGGCCAACAACACGTAGTTGGACAGCAGAGACGAGCCGCCGTACGACATCCACGGTGTGGTCAGGCCGGTCTGCGGGATGAGGTTGGTGACCCCGCCGACGACGATGAACAGCTGCAGCGCCAGCGCGGCGGACAGGCCCGTCGCCAGCAGCTTGCCGAAGCTGTCACGCACCGCGATGGCGGTCCGCATGCCCCGGATGACGACGATCGTGTAGAGCATCAGCACCGCGGCCAAGCCGACCAGGCCGAGTTCCTCCCCCACTGCGGCGATGATGAAGTCGGTCGAGGCGTCGGGCACGGTGATGGGCTGGCCGTTGCCCAGGCCCGTGCCGAAGATGCCGCCGGTGGCGAAGCTGAACAGCGATTGCACCATCTGGTAGCCGGCGCCGTCAGGATCCGCGAACGGGTCGAGCCAGTTCTGTACGCGCACCTGCACGTGGTGGAAAAGATGGTATGCCACAACGCTTCCCAGTGCGAACAGGCTCAGCCCGATGACGACCCAACTGAGTTTCTCGGTGGCCACGTAGATCAGGACCAGGAAGGTCGCATAGAGCAGAAGTGAAGCGCCCAAATCCTTTTCGAACACCATCACGCCGATCGAGCCGACCCACGCCACCAGCAGTGGGGCCAGGTCGCGGGGGCGTGGCAGATCCATCCCGAAGACGTGCTTGCCGGCGCTGGTGAACAGGCTGCGCTTGGTCACCAGGACACTGGCGAAGAAGATGAGCAGGAGGATCTTGGCGAACTCGGCCGGCTGAATCGAGAAGCCCGGCAGGTGAATCCAGATCTTGGCGCCGTACTGCTCGGCCACCGAGTCGGGCAGCACGGCCGGAATGGCAAGCAGCACAAGGCCTGCGAGGCCGAAGATGTAGGAGTAGCGCGCCAGCATCCGGTGATCGCGGACGACGATGATCACCGCGGCAAAGGCTATGACGCCGAGCAGGGTCCACAGCATCTGCTGGTTGGCATTGCCGCCGGGCAGCAGGGCCGCCGGACGTGAACGTGCCGACAGGTCCAAGCGATGGATCATCACCAGGCCGAGTCCGTTGAGCAACGCCACCACCGGCAACAGCAACGGATCGGCGTACGGCGCAAAGCGGCGGATCACCAGATGCGCGACCGCGAACATCGCCAGGAAGCCCAGTGCGAATTTGATGATGTCGGGTTGTAATCCGCGTTCCTGGTTGGCCTCGACGATGAGGAAAGCCACAGTCGTGATCACCGTTGCAAACCCCACGAGCGTCAACTCGGCATTACGCCGGTGCGGAAGCGGGGGTGTGACGGTAACCGGTGACTGTGGCTGCGTGCTCATGACGCAGGCCGGCAGGTGACGTTCGGCTCCTGGGTCGGAGGCGGCAGGGCCGTAGGGGACGGCGCCGGCGGCACCGGGCTCGGCGGTGCGGGGCTGGCCGGCGGCGTGCTCGTGGGCGGTGCCGGTGTGGACGCGGTCGGCGGTGCCGGTGTGGGCGCCGGAGATTCAGTAGCGGACGGCGACGGGGCGGGTGAGGGTGCCGGCGTCGGGGCCGGGGCGGAGGCCTTGGTCGGAGCCGGTCCGGGAGTCGCCGGGTTCGGCGGAACGACCACGTGCGGCGCGCAGATCGGCAGCAGCGAGGTATTTCCGAGTTCCTTGAGCTGACGGACGGCGTCGTCGACGCTGCCGGTGGGCAGCCCGGCGACCACCTGGGCGCGCTCAGACGGCCGCAGGTCCATCACCTTCATCGGCCGGCAGCCGGCGCGGTCGTCGTCGACACCGACGATGGTCATTCCGGAATGTGAATCGAGGCAGGCGATTTGGTACGGCTCCTGAAGCCGCAGGCCCAGTAGCGAGCCCTGCACGCCGCGCATGATGTACACCGCGTCGTCGTATTCGGCGACGTAGTAGTAGCTGCGGATCGCGATGCGACCGACGGCGAGTCCGGCGAGCAGCAGCAGCACCAGAACCACCACGGCGATCAGCACGTTGCGCCGGGTGCGCGACTTCGGCGGTGGATCAGGTTGCGCCGCAGGCTTTTTCGGTGCCGCCGCGCGCTTGGGGTTGAACGCCGACGCGCGACCGGCCGCGGTGTTCGGCGGGATCGTGTCATCGTCCTGACCGGATACCGCGCCGGCGAGGATGGGTGCGGTCTGGCCGTATTCGTAGTCGACGACGTCGGCCACCACCACCGTGACGTTGTCGGGGCCACCACCGCGCAGCGCCAGCTCGATCAGCCGGTCGGCACTCTCGACGACGTCGGGCAGTTGCATGGCCGTCAGGATCGTCTCGTGGCTCACCGGATCGGACAGTCCGTCCGAGCACAGCAGGTAGCGGTCCCCGGCCTTGGCTTCGCGGATGGTCAGCGTCGGCTCGACCTCGTGGCCGGTCAGCGCCTTCATGATCAGTGACCGCTGGGGGTGGCTGTGGGCCTCTTCGGCAGTGATCCGGCCTTCGTCGACCAGCGTCTGGACGAAGGTGTCGTCCTTGGTGATCTGGGTCAGTTCACCTTCGCGAAGCAGGTAACCGCGCGAGTCGCCGATGTGCACCATGCCCAACCGCGTACCCGCGAACAGGATGGCCGTCAGCGTGGTGCCCATGCCCTCGAGTTCGGGGTCGGCTTCCACGTGCGCGGCGATCGCGGTGTTGCCGTCGTGCACGGCGGATTCGAGCTTGCCCAGCAGGTCGCCGCCGGGTTCGTCGTCGTCGAGGTGGGCCAGCGCGGCGATCACCAGTTGGGAGGCGACCTCACCGGCGGCGTGGCCGCCCATGCCGTCGGCCAGTGCCAGCAGGCGGGCGCCGGCATATACCGAGTCTTCGTTGTTGGCGCGGACCAGGCCGCGGTCGCTGCGTGCGGCATACCGCAGGACGAGGGTCATCGGGCTCCTCGCGTCTGCAGTTGGGTGGATGTTCGTGGGCTGTGCGGCGTCACGGGCGCAGCTCGATTACCGTCTTGCCGATTCGAACCGGCGTTCCCATCGGAACTCTTACCGCCGTCGTCACTTTCGCCCTGTCGAGGTATGTACCGTTGGTCGATCCTAGGTCTTCCACGTACCACTCGGAGCCTCTCGGGGACAGCCGGGCGTGCCGTGTCGAGGCATAGTCGTCGGTCAGTACCAATGTGGAGTCGTCGGCCCGGCCGATCAGGACAGGTTGGCTGCTCAGCGTGATCCTGGTGCCGGCCAGCGCGCCCTCGGTCACGATGAGCAGACGCGGATGACGGCGCCGCTCCTGGCGGGGCAGCAGGGTGCCACGCAAGGCCAGGCCGCGGCGGACCATCACAGCGCCGGTCGGCGCATAGATATCGGTGCGCAGCACGCGCAGTACTGCCCAGATGAACAGCCATAACAGCAGTAGGAAGCCGACGCGCGTCAGCTGCAGAACTAACCCCTGCATCCGACGTCCTCTCCGTCACCTGCCGACGGTCGCTGTGCGGCGACCGTGAATTCGATCGCGTTCGGCAACGTCACGATACTTTGGCGACGAACGCCGCACGGGCGACTTGGTGCCCGTGCGGCGTTGGCGTCGTGAGTAGCTCAGTGAACTCGGACGACGATCTCGGAGTGGCCGACGCGGATGACGTCACCGTCAGCGAGCTGCCATTCCTGGACCGGGGCGTTGTTCACCGTGGTGCCGTTGGTGGAGTTCAGGTCCGACAGCAGCGCGGTCTGGCCGTCCCAGCGGATCTCGAGGTGACGACGGGAGACGCCGGTGTCCGGGAGACGGAACTGGGCGTCCTGGCCGCGGCCGATCACGTTCGCGCCCTCGCGCAGCTGGTAGGTGCGGCCGCTGCCGTCATCGAGCTGCAGGGTGACGTTGGCACCGGCGGCGCCGTAACCCGCGCCGGCCTGTCCGTAGTCCTGCTCGCCGTAGCCCGCGGCACCGTAACCCGGCTCGGCCGCGGGCGCGCTGTAGCCGGCGTCAGCAGCCGGCGGTGCGTAGCTCTGTTCGCCGTAGCCCTGGTGCACCGGAGGCTGGCCGTAGCCCTGATCCGGGTAGCCGCCCGGCTGGCCGGGCTGTCCGCATTCGGGTCGGCCGTAGCCCTGAGGTGCGCCGTAACCGGGGTCGCCGTAGCCGCCTTGCTGCGGGGCGCCTTGCTGGGGGTAGCCGCCCTGCTGGGGGTACCCGCCTTGCTGCGGGGCGCCTTGCTGGGGGTAGCCGCCCTGCTGGGGATAACCACCCTGCTGGGGGTAGCCGCCCTGTTGCGGGTAGCCCTGGGGACCGCCGTAGTTCTGCTGCGGGTAGCCGCCCTGCTCACCCTGCTGGGGGTAGCCGCCCTGCTGGGGGTAGCCCTGGGGACCGCCGTAGTTCTGCTGCGGGTAGCCGCCCTGCTGGGGTGCGCCGTAGCCCTGGTGCTGCGGGTAGCCGCCCTGGCCCTGTTCGGGGTGCTGGGGGTAGCCGCCCTGCTCCTGCGGATACTGCGGGCCGCGCTGCTCTTCGGCCTGGTTGTAGTACTCGTCGCTTGGCTGGCCCTGTCCCTGGCCGCGGTAGCTCGGGTTGTCAGTCATGGTTGGTACTCCCTGTTCTGCGTTATGCACGCGGTCGCTGGGTGCCGGCGGTTGTGGGCCGGCGGTTGAGTCGGGGTTGACCACGCTGTGGACGTGGAATTGGCCGGTATGCAGGCCGGGGGATGGCTCAAACCTGACGACCACCTCACCATACGTTTGCCAACCCTGCTCGTGGAGAAATCCCCCCAGGTGTCTGGCAAAAGCGTGCGGCGTGAGGTCAGGATCGGCGTTCACCTTCTCGAAGTCAGTGGTGCTGAGCGTAATGACGTATTCGTTCGGTGCCAAAATGCGGCCGCCGCCCACCTCTCGGGCCCCGGACTCCGCCTCGCGGCACAACATCGATTCGACTTCCTGGGGGACGATCGACCCGCCGAACACGCGGGCGAAGGCATTTCCGACCGTCGTCTCGAGCTTGCGCTCGAACCGGTCGACCAGCCCCATATCACCTGTCCTGCCTCATGCATTGCCGATAGTTCTCCCCCGTAGCGCGCTACAGGGCGTCACCACTGTCACGAATGGTATCGGCCCAACCTGCGGATACGTGACATACAGAACTCTGAGAATTCCGAACACCCAGGTCAGCGCGTTTCTGGTGGTGTTCGTCGCGCGCGAACGGGCGATTTGGAGTCTGGGGTGGGTCAGGTGTTACGCTTTCGCGGTCATTCGGGCGAGTGGCGGAATGGCAGACGCGCTGGCTTCAGGTGCCAGTGTCCTTCGGGACGTGGGGGTTCAAGTCCCCCTTCGCCCACAAAATGAAAGCCGCGGATCCGGTCGGATTCGCGGCTTTCGTGTTTGTCGGACTTTATTCGGCGAGCCATGACCGGCAGGGCTGCTGAGAAATCAGGCCCTGCCGGGCCGCACTGTCGTGGGTTAGTGGTGGCCCTTGATCGCAGGCTCGGCGCGGGCAATGGCCGGCGCGGTGCCGGGAGCTTCGGGCACCGAGGTGGTGGCGCCCAGGAGCATCGGGGTCTCCGACGGTGAGGAGTACTCGGCGTTGTCCTTGCCTGCGTGCCCCTTCGAGGCCGATGCCGAGTCGTCCGGTCCCATGACCGCGAGCGCGGATGCGACCAGCGCGATCGCCGCGGCTCCGCCGACGATCGCGCTGGCCGACTTCGTGCGTTGCATGGTGGCAATGCGGCGCCAGGTGGGTGTCATCTTCTGCCTTCCGATGGCTACTGGATGGCGCGCGAGCGACGATTCCCACGCGAGCCTCGGCCCCATGGTCCAGCCGCCTTGACGATTCAGTCAATTATTTCCAGCAAACTGGCAGCATTGTCGAGGGTCGGGCGCAGCGACAGCGCTGAACGGATCGAACCCGGTGTGCGGCCTCGACACGGGCAGGGCGGGTCGGTGAGCAGCAAATTCGGCCACCCTGCCCGTGGTCACCGGTTCATGCAGACCTTGGCCCCGTTGTACACACCGTCGCGGTAGGCGTCGATACGGTCGGCACCCTGGCCTTGTCGTTCGACATCACCGTCACCGCGGTAGAGCAACAGCGCGGCGACGGCCTTGTCCAGGTCGCCCGGTGAGAGGCTGTACCGGCTCTGGGGGCGGTTGTGCAGCAGGATGCTCGCGGCCCAGGCGCCGGCGAGACAGTCGGCCCGTAGCGACACCTTCTTGTCGCCCGAATCCTGTCCGGCCCGGGTCAGCGCGGCCAGTCCGTACTGCGTCGCGATCAACGTCGCCACCGCGAAGTCGCCGCCGTCGTCATAGATTCCCGGCATCGCCTCGACATTGTCGAAACCGACATAGTCCTCCGGTACGCAATAGAACAGCACGTAGCCCTTCGTCGACTGGTTGCCGCAGTTGGGCGCGTGCCGGGGGTCGATCGCCTGTACGGGTTGCAGTGGGGTCCACTGCTTGCCGGTCAACTCGGGGAAGACCTGCGAGAAGTAATCTTCGAGATCCTCTGGGACACCGTTGATTATCGCTTCGTAGGGGGCGTTTCCACCGGCCGCTTGGTCGGCGGCGCTGGTGAAGGGGAGTTCGACCACGACGGGGTCGCCGTTGCGGTAGTCCTTGCAGGCCTCGGGTCCCTTGTCGAATCCGGTGCGGAACGAGTTCACCCGGTCGAACCCGCTGCCGTGTGCGCTCGTGTCGTGTTTGTCGTTGCCGGGTTCGTCACGCAGGAACAGGAAACCGGCTAGGGCGCGGTCGAGGTCGTTGGCGCTGGGCTTGAACGTGTCTTTCTTGGCGTGGGCGGTCCAGGCGCCGGCGAAGCAATCGGCCTGGATCTCTTTGGTGACCGTCTCGCCTTGGAAGTGCGACCTCGCCTGGATCGCGTGACCCCATTCGTGGGCCAGTACGACCGGAATGACGAAGTCCCCGAAGCGTTTTCGAAGATCTGGCAGGAGGCCTTCGACGTCCCACGCGATGTCGTCGGCCTTGGCGCAGTAGAAGGCGTTGCCGGCGATGTCGGCAGGCGTGTCAGCGCACGGCGGCAGCTTGCCCGAGGACGGATGGACCGCATAGAAGCCGCCCTTCACGGGCGTGTAGTCGTCTTGGTAGAGCTTGGGAAACTCGTCCTGCCAATAGGATTGGATATCGCCGATCGCCTTGGCCACGATCACGTTGACGGGGTCGGAGGCGTCGCCGTGGATGTCGACCGGCGGCGGCGCCTTCGAGGATTGTTGTGCGGCTTGCGGTTTGGAACTGATGGTGGTGCTGCAACCAGTGCCGGCCAACACGCAGCCGGTCACCAGCGCAGTCACCCGAAGGAGGAGGCGATTCATTCGTACCGTCACGAAGTGGGCTTGTCGTCGACCTTGTAGGTCAAGCCCTGGTCTTTGTCGACCGAAGCCGTGACGCCGTACTTCTGTCCGTCGATCGTTGCCTCGCAGCGCATGGTGGCTCCGTCTTTGCCCTTGATGTTGTCCGGGCAGGTGACGGTGTCGGGCTTGGCGCCCAACTGCTGGGTCAGTTGGTCTTTGATGTCGCCGGCGACTTCGTCCTTGTTGTAGATCTTCACCATGTCGAACTTCACGTTGTCGCCGTCGATGCTGGTGACCGTGACGTTGACGGTGCGGTTCTTGTCGCCGTCTTTCATCGTGCAATCGACCTGCGCGCCGACCTCGCCCTTCAGGTCGTTCGGACAGCTCACGGATTCGGGTTTCTTGCCGTTGGAATCGGTGATCTTGGAGCTGATCTGGCTCTGCACGTCACTCTTGCTGACGGTTTTCGAGCAGCCGGCCACACCGGTGACGGCGAGCGCGATGGCGAAAGCGACCGTGGCTCGCCTAGCTGTTGTTCGGATCATGTCTACCAACCCTTTCCGCGGTGTGCCCGCGTTTGTGCACGCCAGCCATCGGCGCGTCACCTTCCAAGCAGGAGCGCAAAAGTTAGCTCGCAGGTGTTGGAATCCGATTGGAACTGCGATGGGTTCGCGGTTGGACGGCCGGGGGTTCCAATCGGATGTGCATCTCGGTTCAATGGAATTCCAATCGCCCGTCCATACCGTGATCCCCGGACGCGAGCCGCGTCTGTCACCCAACCCCGAGGAGTCACGATGCAGATTGCGCATCGGCCCGTCATTGCCGTCGTCACTGCGCTCTGCTTGAGCGTCTCGCTGGGAGCCTGCGGAGACAAGGACAAGGGCTCGAGTTCGTCCAGTTCGAGCTCGAGCTCCAGCTCAAGTTCCAGCTCGAGCACCTCGTCGTCGGCCAAGGCGTCGCCCAAGCTCAACCCGCGGAAGATCCCCGATGCCACTGCCGGGCAAGCGAATCCGACCATCGCCGACTACATCCGCGATCAGAAGATTCAGGAGACCCCGATCCACCATGACACTCCGGGGGCCCCGAAGGTCGACATCACCTTCCCCGACGGCTGGGAGAGCGCCGGCGAGAACACCCCGGACTACGCCTATGGCGCGATTGTGTTGAAGGATGCCGGCGGCACCTCGGATTACACACCCAACATCATTGCGCTGGTGTCGCGACTGGACGGCAATGTCGACCCCGACAAGTTGCTCAAGCTCGCCGGCGGCGAGGTGAAGAACCTCCCTGGCTTCGTGGCGGTTGGTGACGAAGCCGGGACGTCGGCCGGGTTCCCGGCATACCGCATCGCCGGCTCCTATGACATGCAGGGCGGCAAGGCGGCCTTCGGCCAGGAGACGGTCGTCTTCAAGGGCAACGACGGTCTCTACGTGCTGCAGATGAACGCCACGAGCGATGAAAGCCAGAGCAGCGCGCTGTTCGATGCCCTGGGTGCGATCGACAAGTCCCTGACCATCACCCCCTGACAGGCCACGGGATGGCGAGTGCACCACCCAGATCGAAGGCATTTTTGCTCAAGAGCCGCACCAATTCCTGGTGGGTCAACGTCGAGTTGGAAGTGACCGACACGCGGGTGCGCTGTTTGGCATCCGAGTATTCGAAGTGGGTTGACGAGGACCTAGGGCTGACCGATTACCAGGCCAGGTTGTCCGCGGGTGAGGAGGTCGTGATCTTCGACTTCCCGCGCGACGGCGCATCCGTCAAATGGTTGCGGCAGTTCTATCAGGGTGGTTGTGAGGTGAGCTATGGCAATTCACGCAAATGGCTTGTCTCACTGGTGTATCCGGCAGGATTCGGCTCGATGCTGGATCTGATGACGGATCGGATGATCTGGCGTCAGTGGCGAGAGGTGCTGCCCAACAGCGCCGTCAAGGCCTGACGTCAGACGGGCTGGACCAGCGCGGCCAGCCGTTCTTGGATGCCTCGGTCGAAGTCATGTTCACCGGTGGCATCGGCAAGACGGCTGGCCTGCTGCAGCAACTCGCGGGCACTGTCGGGCCGGCCGCCATGCAGTTCGATGTCCGAGAGCAGGCACAGGAACACCGTGTTCATCACGGTCGTTCCGTCGCAGGTGTATTCGGCGAAGGCGTTGAACGCAACCTCGGCGTCGCCGTCCCCGGTACTCAGCGTGCGGGCCCACACGCTGACCATGCGCGCACAGGCCGCCCACTGTGGGCTGCCGGCCGCGCAGAATTCTTGGTCGACCTGATCAGCGAGGTCGGCGATCCCCTCGGTGATCCCGAGGATGGCGGCGCATTCGACGTAGGTCAGCCTGGCGGCCAGGATGTTGAACACATCGCCCCGGCTCTGCGCGAGATGCAGTGCGCGACGCTGATATTCGTGCATCGCTGCTTGGTCACCGCGCACGGCCTCGCACACCGCCATCCAGCAGTACACCCGCGGATGGAAGAAGAACAGCGGGTCCGTCACCGTCTCCGGCGGGGGGAACGTGTCCATCATGTGGTGGCCGGTGGCGATCATCTGGTCGATCTCGCCCCGCAGTGAATGCATCATGATGTGCACGAAGTCGTTGACCACGCCGATGTCGGGATCACCGGACTGCTCGTACTGCTCCTGTAGACCGACGGCGATGATGTCGGCCTCGTCCATGCGGCCGTGAGCACACAGCAGCATGCACTGCAGTGCGAGGGCGCCATAGAAGCTGCGGCCCTTGACTTCCCGGCCGATCTCGAAGGCCCGCTGCACTGCGGCGGCGGCCGATTCGCTGGCTTGGCCCTCGAGGATGTTCTTCGCGCCGGCCAGGTGCAGCCACAGGGTGGCCTGCCGTTCGAGATGTTCGGGTTTGGCCGGCAGCCGTTCGGCGATCTGCAGTGCGTGTTCGGCCAGACCGGAAACGTCGTAGTACGCGGAGCGGTTCAGCGCCCGCTGGATCGAGGTCTCCAGAATGCTTAGGGCCACATCGGGATTCAATTCGGCACCGGCGCGCCAGGCATGGCCGGCCGTGGCGATCACGTGATCATAGGCCGCGGTGGCGATGGTGGCCGACCGCGTGGTGGCGATGGCGGCATGAACAGTGGTGCGGTCGGTGGTGGCGAGCTGGGCCAGGAGGGCGTCGCGGACGAGTCCGTGGCTGAATCGATAGGCGCCCGGCCGTTCCGGGAGCTCATTGAGCAGGCCCGTCTCGTAAGCCGGTCGCAAGCGGGATTGCACGGCGGACACGGACAGGTCGAGGATGTCGGCAAGGTCGGCGACGTTGAATTCGGGGCCGACGACCGCCGCCGCCCCGAGTACCCGGCGGCATGGCCGGTCCAGCACGCTGATGCGCCTGCCGACCACGCCCACCACCGCATCCGAGAGGGCGGGTTGGGACGGGCGCGGCGCCCCGTCGGTGTCGATGGCGCGGGCGAGTTCCTTGATGTAGAACGGGTTTCCGCCGGCCTGATGCCAGACCTGCTCGGAGACTGCGGGGGGTATCGCCCCGCCGGCCACGGTGTCGACGAGGTGCGCGGCCGCCGCGCAGTCGATGCCGCGCAGGTGCATCGTGACGTTGTCGTTGGACCGGACGAGTCGTTCGAAGGCGGAACGGTTCATGGGCCGGTCGGGTCCGAAGAAGGTCCAGTTGCCGATCACGTGGATCGGTATCCGGGGGAATTGCGAGGACAGCAGGACCAACGCGTTGAGTGACGCCGGGTCGGCCCGCTGCAGATCGTCCATGACCAGGATCAGTTGTGCCTTCGCCGACAGCACGCGCAAGGCCGACACGATGCCTTCCACCAGGGCGAAACCGGTCGCCGGTAGTCGGCCGGTCGAAGCCAGCGCGTCGGTGCCGTTCCACTCCGGCACCAGCGCGTCGACAACGCCGGGCGTCTCACGCAGCACTGCCTGACGGACGTCGGGACCCAGATCGGTGCCCAACTGCCGCAGCAGCTGGATCCAGGTCCACAGCAACGGCAGTTTGACGCCGCTCGGGTGACCGGCCCAGGCCACCGTCATGCCCGCGGCCCGGGCCCGGTCGACGGCCACCTGCGCCAGGGAGGTCTTGCCGATGCCGCTGTCGCCGGTCACCAGCGTCAGTCCGCCGATGCCGTTGCCTGCGCGGTGAATTGCGGCGCTGACGGAGGTGAGTTCGCTCTCCCGGCCGACGAAGGTCGGCGGCGCCATGATGTCCGGCGGTGGCTCGGGTACGTGCGAGGCCGGCGCCACGCGCAGTTCGGCCGCCCCGTCGCGGATCTTTTCGTACAGCGTCTGCAGTCCCTCGCCGGGGCGCGTGCCGATCTCGCGGTCGAGGGTGGTGCAGGCGCGTTCGAAGGCTGCAATGGCGTCGGCCGTGCGATTGGACCGATGCAGGGCCAGCATCAGGTGGCCCCAAAGTCGTTCCTGCAGTGGGTGTTCCGCCAGCGCCGCTTCGACCTCGGGGATCAGCTCGCCGCCGCCACCGAGTTGCAGCGCGGCGTCGAACCGGGCCTCGATCGCTGTGGTCCGCAGTGCGGTGAACCGGATGACCTCAGGCGCGGCGAACTCGTGATAGGCGAACTCGCCGAAAGGATCTCCGTGCCACAGCGCCAGGGCATCGTTCAGCATCCCTACCGCGGCATCGGCTGAGCGGCGGATCAGCGCTGTGCGTCCCGCAGCAACCAGACTTTCGAAGGTGAGTAGGTCGACCGAATCGCCGGTGAGCAGGTTCAGCTGATAGCCGTGTGGATGGGACGTCAGCCGCTGCACGTCGGGGTTGGCCGAGGCTCCCGTCTCGGCACAGGGGTCGAGGATCCGTCGTAGATTGGCCACGTACGAACGGACCGAGGCGAGTACCTTCGGCGGAGGTTCGTCGCCCCAGACCGCATCGATGAGCCGATCGATACTGACGACGGTGCCGTGGTTCGCCAGCAATACGGCCAGCAGGCAGCGCTGTTTGGGCCCGCCGAGGGTCGCAGCTGCGCCATCAACTCGGGCCCCAACTGCGCCCGAGAGAAAGTACTGAACCATTGCACCCGATTCACAGCTAACGTCGAATTAGGGCGACCATACATCTATGCATTAGCTGTGGCATCTCGGATGAACCTGGCAATTTCCTGTATACCGCGGTCAACCGCGCAAAGTGCGCCCCTGAGCATCGGGAACTTTGCCCGACAGAATCCGCACCGCGTCGACCACCGGCCAGATCACGCCGACGCCGAACGTCAGCCAGGTGACCGCCAGCTGGGCGGCGGCCACCGAGGTATAGCCGAGGTACACCCGCCCGAGGCCGAAGCCACCGAGGAACAGCCCGAGGAGGCCGGCGGTCAGTTTGTTGCGGTCGGACAGTTGGTGTCCCGCGGCGTCGACGGCGGGCGCGGAACGGCCTGGGGCAGGCCGGGGCGAACTCATGACAGCGATCATCCAGGAAACGATTGGTAATCGATTGGATGGTTCGTCGCCGGTGCTTGGAGAAATTGTGTCATCGCAGGTCAGAACATATGGGAAGCGCGTTGATGAGTGGCTCGCGCGGCCACGGCAAACCCACAGCCGACCAAGAGGAACGGGGCGCCGATGATGCCGAGCAGGGTCGGCAGGAACCACACCTGCCAGTAGCTGTTGATGGTTGCGTCATGGGGGTTGGCGGGGTCGTAGAGGACGTCGATGTGCTCACCGAGTTCGGCCGGTGGCGGGCTGGTGCTGACCGAACCGAGGAAGCGGATGTGTTCGCCTGTCGCGGTGGTGAACTCGACACGCGCGCGGTAGCGCGGATTGCTTCCATGGCCGCTGGGAACGAGTTCGACTACGGTCCCGTCGGCGTGGTGGTCGGCCGAATTCGACTGCGCGGTCACAGCGGCTGCGACGCCGGCCGCGGCGGCCAGAGAAATCCCGAGCGAGAGAAAAACTTTGGCCAGAACCGGGGCCGCGGAACGCTTCGGCGGGTCCAGCGGCGTCGAACCGAGTTCGGTGGCGGTGACGGTGGTGAGTCCCGAGAGCCGCCGCGCGCGATGACGACGCAGCAGCATCACCACCACGATGACGTCCACGATCAGCACGATGCCGATCAGCGCCACGATCACCTCGGTACGCATGGCTGGCCTCCGGTCTCATCCGATCAACCGACGCTACGTCGCCAGGTTTGGAAAATGATTGGCCCCGTTCGTGCGACAGCAAAGAGCCCGGTATCCCATCGGGACACCGGGCTCTTGCGGTGTTGCTGCTAGGACTGCGTCTGGCCCAACGTCACCTGGATGGTGTGCGAAGCGCCCGACGGGTCATCGAAGGTCAGCGCGACGTTGTCGCCGGGGGCCTTGGACCGGATGGTCGCCACCAGGGCGTCCGGACCGTCGATCACGTGGTCGTCGACTTTGGTGATCACCGCGCCCTTGGGCAGGCCGGCGGCGGCCGCAGGGCTGCCGTTGGCGACGGCGGCGACAGCTGCGCCACTACCGCCGGCGTTGTCGGCGAGCTTGACGCCCAGCGAGGCATGCTGGACCGAGCCGTTCGAAACCAGTTGGTCGGCAATGCGTTTGGCTTGATCGACCGGGATGGCGAAGCCGAGGCCGATCGAACCGGCCTGTCCCCCACCGGAGCCGCCGCCACCGAGTGAAGCAATGGCGGAGTTGACCCCGATCAGGTTGCCGTTCATATCGACCAACGCGCCACCGGAGTTGCCCGGGTTGATGGCGGCATCGGTCTGGATGGCATTCATCACGGAGTGCTGGCTGCCCTGCTCGTCACCGGTGGCCACGGGCCGGTCCAGTGAGCTGATGATGCCGGTGGTCACCGTGCCCTGCAGGCCCAGTGGCGAGCCGATGGCCACGACGTTCTGGCCGACCCGCAGATCCTTGGACGAGCCGATGCTGATCGGGGTCAGACCGGAGACGTTCTCCGCCTTGACCACCGCGATGTCGTCCTCCGGGTCGGTACCGACGACGGTGAACGGCACGGTGCGGCCGTCGGCAAGGGTGACGGTGGCCTTGGGCCCCTGGCTGTTTCGGCCGGACGGTGCCGCTGAAGGTCCGTCGTACGGGCTCTGCGCTCCGGAACCGTCATCGCCGGGGTACTGGTCGTCGGGCATCATGCCCGGGGGCAGCATGCCGCGCGGAATCATCCCGCGGGGCATGCGCGGCTGCTGCTGGTCGGGTGCGCCGCGGCTGGGCAGTTGCTCGCTGGTGCCTGCGGCCTCGGCCACCACGTGGTTGTTGGTGAGGATCAGGCCGTCGGAAC
>ERZ650309.353-NODE-353-length-22980-cov-5.886718_pt1 | contig 22980 bp, 18 predicted proteins | sample MGYA00376245_ERZ650309 | MGnify/ENA primary metagenome ERZ650309 (study PRJEB26733, sample SAMN07839294) | wastewater metagenome | biome: urban; feature: wastewater treatment plant; material: waste water | place: USA: North Carolina | collected 2016-04-26 ...
GCCGGTTTTTATTAATCAACTAAAATTGGTGTAACTAAATCAGTACTTCTATAAAAGTAAATTCGGGATATGCCCTACGGGCAATGATTGTGATTGGTTACAGAGCTTTGTTTTAGTTTATATATCGCTACAAGTATGCAATTGATGTTAGTGAATGATCATTTTTGTTTTGTCCAAATGATTGTGAACATAACACAATACTCAGTACGACTATAAGACAATTCATTTTTATCATTTTCTTTAAAATTTTGGGTGGTCAAATATTATTATAGACAACAGCAGTCTGTTTAAAACAGCCATTCAATCTGTAATTATAAGAAAAAAGGAAATGTATAGAAGTTCTCTATGGAGTATTTTAAAAATGGAGATTTTAATTTCTATAAAATTTGATGGACAAGTTTGGAATTTATTTCATTGTAGAGATAAGTTTGAATTATAGCTTTTGATCCTATGCTTATATACTTTTCTAAATCCCAACCACTACAATTCCATATATAAAGTATATGATATAAGCGAAGAACACGGTTTCGTTCTCCCTACACTGTGTAGGAATCATTGTACGGTTGGTGGCCGGAAAGAAAGATTAGTTATTAGTGGCAGTTTTTTTATTCACTTATTCTATTTTTCAAATCCATTCGTTCATGAAAAATCCTAGTTATCTCAATCGGTTTGTCATTAAATATTCGATAAAAAATGATGTGTCGGTTTGCTTTCAGCCCGAAGAGATCATTTCTAATACCCTCATAATTTTTTCCGATGCTTGGGTCGTCTGCAATATGTTGGCAATTTTCAAGTAACAATTCATAGTATTTGTCAGCTTGTTTTTCAGACCATTTGTCAAATGTATATTCCCAAATTTTTGTCAAGTCTTCTACAGCTTCATTTGTCAACTTATACTTTGCCATTGCTCATTTTTCTTGCTTTTAATTCTTGAAGATGTGTAACTGGGTCAAAATCGTGAGCAATTCCACTGTCAATTCCTTTTTGAATTGCGTTTTTTAAAGCAATAACTTTACTTTCTTCATCTTCTAAAAGTCGAAGTCCTGCACGAACTACTTCGCTAACATTTTTATATCGTCCAGCAGAAACTTGGCTACTTACAAATTGGTCGAAATGGTTTCCAAGTGATATTGAAGTATTTTTCATTTTCTTAAACTTTTTTCAAAGTTACCAAAAATTGGTAAATCACTTAAATTTTTAGTCTTAATTTTTGAGCTTTTATTTAAAATATTATGGTTAGATATAATTATGCAAAATAGCCGATAACCCCAGTTTGTATAAAATCGCCATTCAATTTGCAATTTTTATAATAATGTCATTTAATGAAGCTAAGTAAGGGGTAGCTAATACTGGGGATGATTTTTTAGATAAAAATTCGATGGGCTTATTTTGATGCTATTGCACTGTTGTAGCATGACAGGTTTATAGCTTTCAAATCTTATGCTTATATGCTTTTCTAAATCCCAACCATTACAACTCCTTATAAAGAATATAAAATATAAACGAATACCAAGATTTCATTCTCCCTACACTGTGTAGGGATCATTGTACTTCCGTTGGCCGCAATGAAACCTTAGTTATTAGTGGCAGTGCATTCATGTCTGTCGCTGTGTCTGTACATGTTTGCGGTTTCTTCGGTGCGTTGGCTTGGCAGTTTTGGTCTGTATGAAAAAAACAAAATTTTACTGATACATGTCCACTCTCATTTGTTTTACTCTTTCATCAGCCAAATATTCATCAAAAGTCATTAGCCTATCTATGATTCCTTTGGGTGTAAGCTCGATGATTCTGTTGGCCACTGTTTGCATAAAAGTGTGGTCATGACTGGTAATGAGTACAATACCCGGAAAATTTTGACAGCCTTCATTGAAAGATTGAATACTCTCCAAATCTAAGTGATTGGTGGGCTGATCCAGCATTACCAAGTTTGGATTTTGAAGCATCATACGGCTGAGCATACAACGCACTTTTTCGCCACCACTCAGCACATTTGTTTTCTTCATGATATCATCCCCACTAAAAAGCATTTTTCCTAAAAAACCTCTTAAAAATGGTTCATCAGCATCAGTAACATGCGCCGGCACAAATTGCCTTAGCCAGTCTATGAGTGTGGAGCCTGATTCAAAAAAAGCATTGTTTTCTTGTGGTAAATAGGCAGTGGTAATGGTGGTGCCCCATTCATATTTTCCCGCATCCGCAGTACCTAATCCATTGATGATTTCAAAAAAACTGGTTACTGCCAAAGGGTCTTTACTGAGTAAGGCAATTTTATCATTGCGCCCTGCGCTAAAACTTACCTTATCGAATAATATTCTTCCATCCACAGACTTTTTAAGTCCTTCAATATTGAGTACCTGATTTCCCGCTTCGCGTAATGGTTGAAAGATAATGCCGGGATATCGCCTATTGCTGGCTTGAATGTCTTCGATGGTCAATTTCTCCAATGCCTTTTTACGAGATGTGGCTTGCTTACTTTTGGAAGCATTTGCACTAAACCGTGCAATGAAATCCAACAAGGCCTGACGTTTTTCTTCTACTTTTTTATTCTTGTCTGCAATCTGGCGGCTCATCAATTGTGAGCTCTCATACCAGAAAGTATAGTTGCCTGTAAATATTTTAATTTTTTGTCTGTCCACATCAGCCACATGGGTACACACAGCATCTAAAAAGTGACGATCGTGGCTTACCACCAGCACAATATTTTGATAGTCTGCCAAAAAGTTTTCAAGCCAGCCAATTGTTTCAATATCTAATCCATTGGTAGGCTCATCTAAGAGTAAAATATCTGGATTGCCAAATAGCGCCTGAGCCAGTAATACCCTTACTTTAAAGGTAGAAGGAATATCTTTCATCAATTGCTGGTGCATGCTTTCATCCACACCAAGATCTCCTAAAAGTGTAGCAGCATTGCTATCTGCTTCATAGCCGCCCATTTCTCCAAACTCACCTTCTAACTCTGCGGCTTTCATACCATCTTCTTCAGTAAAATCTTCTTTGGCATAAATGGCTTCCCGTTGCTGCATGGTATCCCATAAATGTTTGTGGCCCATGAGTACGGTATTGAGCAGAGTACATTCATCAAACTCAAACTGATTTTGCTTGAGCACAGCCATACGCTCACCGGGTGTAACTTCTACATTTCCTTTATTGGGTTCAATTTCTCCACTTAGTATTTTTAAAAAAGTAGATTTTCCGGCACCGTTGGCACCTATGATTCCGTAGCAATTGCCAGAGGTAAAATTTAGATTTACTTCATCAAACAATACTCTCTTTCCGTAGGATAGGGTTATATTTCTAGCACTTAGCATCTATTCATTAATTTTTGCGGCGCAAATGTAAGTGAAGAAGTTGTTTTAATTGTGTAATTGCAATAAACAAGCATACATGGTATCGCCTTTGTAGGCAGCCCCTTCAAAATATTCAGATGCAAGAATTGAAATATCATAATCATTCAGCGAAGCTGCAATCTGATCTTCATTTTCTTCTTTAAAAACAGAACAGGTGATGTACAATAAATAGCCTTTGGGGGCTAAAAACGGAATGATATTTTGTAGAATTGTATGTTGCAATTTTGTATAGTCCGATATGGCATCCTCATTAAAATAGCGCAACTGTTCTGGCGTTCTACTCCAGGTGCCACTACCCGTACAAGGCGCATCACAAATTATACAATCATATTTTTTATGAGGCAACCGGAAAGGCGGTTTTGTAAGGTCAATAGTACTGTGATTATAACTCAAAATGCCGGCGGCCTTGAACCTGTTGTGAAGATTATTGAGCATTGCACTGCGTATGTCGGTTACGGTAATATCCATGTGCTTTAATCTATCAAATGCCAGCAAAGTTTTTCCTCCGCTTGCGGCGCAGCAGTCCCAAAATTTTATAGGTTTATGATTGGGAAAATGCTGGGCAACATAGTCAATACACTTAGCAGTTTGTTGGGAAGATATATCCTGAATAACAAAAGCATTATTTAAACCTTCTACTTCGGACAAGTCAACCGAAGGTGGTAGTAGTATTGTGTTTTCATGGATGTACTGAAATGAAATTATTTTTTTCGATAAGGCTGCTTCTACCCTACCGTGGCATCCGGGCCTTAGTCTTATAAACACATTTGGCTGGTATAAATGGCTTTGAATAAATGCTTCTTTATTATTAATGAGGCCACTGATATTTGCTATTGGAAAAACCGATGATACATTGAACCCATGATGAATGGATTGTATAAATTTTATTCTTTCTTCCAGCACTTTAGACCAGCCCTCTATCCATGTTTTCTCATATAGAAAGGACCAAATACCGGGCTCTTCATGCTGAATAAAATGAGCTATTTGAAACTGGCTTTTAAAGGATAACTGCAAAAAGGATTTACCCAATCTTAATACAGCATAGCATACATGGCTAATCTGTTTACGGTCTTTACTACCATGCTTTTTTTCTTGTTTGAAATATTGCTTTAGATAAAGATGAAACGGGGATCTACCATCAAATTTTTGAATGAATTTTTCAGCGGTATCTATGTGTTTGTCTAAAAAACTCATTGCAACAGTTGGTTTCGTTTAAAACTTTTAAATGCAAGAAATGAACTGGTACTGGTAAGCAAAAAAGCCAGTATAAAAGCGGCTCCCGGAAAGTAATAAGGGGTATGCTCTCCTGTAAAATAGGAAAAAATATTTGTCATAATAATGGGTCCAACAATGGCAGAGGCACTCATTAAACTGGTAAGCCCACCTTGTAGCTCGCCTTGTTCATCTGCGGGCACTTTTGTAGATATAAATCCTTGCAATGCTGGCCCTGCTATGCCCCCCATTGAATATACAATAGAAAATACATACATCATCCAGCCTTTAGCAGCAAAAGCATACAATAGAAAGCCCATGCTATACATGGCCAATCCTATATAAATACTTTTTTCTTGACCAATCTTTGGGATAATAATTCTTATTAACCCACCCTGTACAATAGCAATCATCAGCCCAAAAAAGCCTAAGGAAATACCTACATCCAGTGGCGTCCAATTAAATTTTTCCATGGTATAATAGGTCCATGCACTTTGTACTGCATGGGCAGAAACATAAATCAACAAAAATGATATAATGAGCCCAGATATAGAGGCATGCTTGGTAAGATGTCTGAATGAGCCTAATGGATTTGCCCGTTTCCATTCAAATTTTCTGCGTAGATTTTTTGGTAATGATTCTGGAAGAATAAAATAGCCGTATAACCAATTTATAAAGCAAAGGGAGGCTGCTGCATAAAAGGGAACACGTGGTCCATACTCTGACAGAAAGCCACCCAAACTGGGACCAATAATAAAACCTAATCCAAAAGCAGCACCAATCATTCCAAAACTTTGAGCCCTTTTTTCTGGTGCACTGATGTCTGCAATATATGCTGTGGCAGTTGTAAAACTTGCACCTGTAACTCCAGCCAATATTCGGCCTACAAACAACCAAAATAGATTGGGCGCAATGGACAATAAAATATAATCTAACCCAAACCCAAAAAGAGATAACAATAAAACAGGTCTTCGGCCATACCTATCACTCAAATTGCCAATAACCGGCGCAAACAGGAACTGTGTAATGGAATAGGCAAAAGTGAGCCAGCCGCCGTATTTACTAGCTTCGCTAATACCTACCTGCTCCATTTCCATAATTAGTTTTGGTACAGCAGGGATTATTAATCCAAGTCCAGTTATATCAATAAGTAAAGTTATAAAAATAAACCCAATGGCAGCATTTCGGTTTTTTGTCATGAATAGTAAATATTAAATTGTTGCAAATGTGGTGTTTTCCATCAAACTGCTTGTTGAAATAACGCAATTGACCAAATGCGTACTCTGTACACATTATTTATTTGATAATTTGACACAATCTAATTTGTTTTGCGGCATGGGCTACTTAGTGTAAGTTGCTCTATTAGAAATTGATAAATCATTGCCAGTATCATGAACGATATAAAATTGCCATCCAATACAAAAGTAGCTTCCACAAAGAAAAAAGCAGTAAAGCCAGAAGCAGCCCCGGCGGTGAATGGGAAGAGCAAAGCCAATAAGCTAAATTCTGCTGCACAGAAAGAAACAACTGCCATTAAAAAGTCCGCTAAAAAAAATACGACTGTAAAAAAGCAGGCTAATATCAAAACAAAGCCAACTAGTGCATCAAAACAAAAAAAGGATCAAAGCACAGTTGTAGAAAAAGAGGTTATCTTACAAATACGTTTTAGTACGGTATATGGGCAAAACATTTTCATAACAGGCAATCATGAAGTGTTTGGCAATGACGACATTGCGCAAGCAAAACCGTTACAATATTTTGACCATGAAACATGGTTTATATCTATAAAACTTAATCCCCAAAAATTGCCAACATCTGGTATAAGGTATAATTATATTGTACAAAATGTGGATGGCTCAAAAACTTATGATGCAGGTAGTGACAAAGTAATTTCAAAGGATTTATTGACAGAAAAACAATTGATCGTTCTGGACAGTTGGAATCATGCAGGATATATTGAAAATGCATATTATACAGAAGCTTTTAGTAAAGTATTGCTTAGGCATCATATTACAAAGCTGAGCCTCACTACACCAAAAAAATATAGCCATATTTTCAGGGTGAAAACTCCATTACTAAGACAAGGAGAAACGGTTTGCCTTTTGGGTAATACCGCAGAAACAGGTAATTGGATAGAGGATAAGGCGGTGTTAATGAGCAGAAAAAATAACCAGGATTTTTTTGAAGTAAGATTAGATTTTACTGATATATCTTTTCCGCTTTACTATAAATACGGAGTTTATAATGTAGAACAACAAAGGTTTATAAGGTTTGAAGAAGGTGATAATCGTGTATTGTTTGATGTATTTGCCAAAGAGAAACAAACTTTAATTAATGATGGATTTTTACGAATACCCACTGGCTATTGGAAAGGTGCTGGGGTAGCCATACCTGTATTTAGTTTGCGTAGCACAGATGGTTTGGGTATTGGAGAATTTAATGATATAAAAAGATTTGCAGACTGGGCAAAACATACGGGATTACAACTCTTACAATTATTGCCTGTTAATGACAGCACAGCCACACATAGTTGGTTAGACAGTTATCCTTATGCTGCTATATCGGCTTTTGCATTTCATCCCATGTATTTGCATGTGGATGATTTAATAAAAGAATCGGGTGTAGATATTGGATTTGATTTAGAAGCTGAAAAAACAACATTGAATGCATTACCAGTAGTGGATTATGAACTGGTGAATGATCTCAAATGGAAAATTATTCGTCAAATTTATCCTGCTTTAAAAGATAAAGTTTTTACAGATGAGGCATTTAAAACATATTTTGAATCTAACAAACATTGGCTTATACCTTATGCATTGTTTTGTTATTTGAGAGATACTTATAAAACTGTTGAATTTGATAAATGGCCAGACCATAATCAGTACGATGCAGCTAAAGCGAAATCCTTACTCAAAGGAGAATCAGTGGATGAAATAGCCATTCACTTTTTTACACAGTACCAATTGCACCAACAATTTAAGGAAGCCTCGGCATACGCACATTCCTGTGGCATTGCCATAAAGGGAGATATACCAATAGGAGTATATCGCTATGGTAGCGATACCTGGCAAAACCCTGAGCTATACCACATGGATACTCAAGCAGGAGCCCCACCGGATGACTTTGCAGTAAAAGGACAAAACTGGGGATTCCCCACCTACAACTGGCAAAAAATGCAACAGGATGGATTTGCTTGGTGGAGACAGCGCTTTGAGCAAATGAGTAATTACTTTGACGCCTTTCGCATTGATCACATTCTTGGATTTTTCCGCATTTGGAGTATTCCTGTGCATGCAGTAGAAGGCATCTTAGGCCATTTTGAACCCTGCATTCCAGTACATGAAAATGAATTTTATGAAAGAGGTATTTGGTTTGACAAAAACAGGTATTGCCGTCCTTTTATTACCGCTCAAATACTCAGTGATATGCTGGGTGATCAACAGCAATTTGTAATTGATACTTTTTTAAATGAAACAGGTTTTGAATCTTATCAACTAAAGCCTGAATATGCTACCCAGAAACAGGTGGAAGCATACTTTAAAAGCATGGAGGAAAATGAGCATAATGATTTTCTTAAGCAATCACTTTATGATTTAATTAGCAATGTTATATTGTTTGAAACTGAAGATGGCAATGAAAACCATTACCATTTTAGGTTTAGCATGCAGGATACATCATCATTTTCAAATATTGCATCCGAAACCCAAGCACAATTAAGAGAACTTTATGTAAATTATTTTTTCAGAAGACAGGATGAATTTTGGAAACAACAGGCTTTACAAAAACTGCCTGCATTAAAGCATGCTACCGATATGCTGATTTGTGGAGAAGACCTCGGACTTGTGCCGGGATGTGTGCCGGAAGTAATGGAGCAGTTGGGCATGCTTAGCCTCGAAATTCAAAGAATGCCAAAAGGTGGTTCTAAAGAATTTTTCCATCCTACAGATGCGCCATATATGAGCGTGGTTACACCCAGTACACATGACATGAGCACCATCAGAGGCTGGTGGGAAGAAGATCAAATAAAAACCCAAAGATTTTACAATGAAGAAATGGGCCAATGGGGAGATGCACCAATGTACTGTGAGGATTGGATCAATAAAGCAATCGTAGTGCAGCATTTTTATTCACCGGCCATGTGGAGCATCTTTCAACTGCAGGATTTGCTGGGTATGCATGCAGACATTCGTAGAGAAAATCCACACGAGGAGCGAATCAATGTACCTTCTAATCCAAAAAATTATTGGCAATATCGAATGCATTTAACGATGGATGAACTCATGATGAAAGTAGATTTTAATAAAGAAATTACAGCGTTTGTAAGGGCAACAGGCAGAGGTGTTTTTTAGCCGCTGTTTTTACTTGTAGTAATTTCTTTTTTCTTCTAAAAAAATTATCCATGTAGTGTACCCAACTCTATCACTTTACAATCGGTAAATTTATTACCATCAATTGTAAGCAGTACCATCGTTCTTACTTTTTGCCATCCTTGCTTGCCGGCAGCGCCGGGGTTTATATGCATACATGCATGAACATCATCATACATGATTTTTAAAATATGCGAGTGCCCTGTAATCATAAGTTGAGGTTGATATTTTTCCAGCAGGGGCTTACTCCGTTTATTATATCTGGGAGGATATCCGCCAATATGAGTCATTAAAACACTAACACCTTCACATTGAAAAATAACATTTTCAGGGCAAAAATCTCTTATCTCTGTACCATCAATATTTCCATAAACACCACGAAATGGTTTAAAACTATTCAGCTTATATGCAAGGTCAATAGAACCAAAATCTCCGGCATGCCATATTTCATCGCAATCTTTACAATGATGAAATATTTTTTCATCTAAGTATCCATGAGTGTCAGAAAGAATACCAATACTTGTCATGCTGCAAGGATAGTTTTTTTATTATGTGAGCAAATAAAAAACTGGGTTAAACCCATATTTTGGATGTTAGACAATTGAATGATTATACATTCAATCACCTACTTTTGTGGGTAGCACAATGAAAAAAGCATTAAATCTTCAATTGCCATTTGCCAATGAGCATGCATTTAGATTTACAAAAATCATTAATGTCTTTTTTCCAAAATATCACCAGCATAAAGAAATACAGTTTACACATATTGAAATCGGATCTGGTTATTTACAAGCTGGAGATTTTACCGGAAGATACAATGCTGGAGATGTATTCCTTATCAACAGCTTTGTACCGCATATTTTTAAGCCAGACAATGAAGAGCAGCAACAAAAATCCTATAATGTTTATTTCAGTTTTAATAGCTTAGGCATTGAATTTTGGCAACTCAGTGAGGTATCACCCATTAGACAGATTTTGGAGCAAAACAATAGTGTGATAAAAATATTGGGCTCCAAACAAACACAGGCCGCATTAATTCTTAAATCCTTTAAAGAAGAAATTTCACTACACAACATAACCCTTTTTACAAAGCTTCTGGCACTTCTCGAAAACAAAGCTGACCTTGAATTCATATCCGGCAGTGCCTATTTAGCCGGACTACAACATCATGAAAAAGAAAGAATGAGTACCATCATTCAATATTCATTAGATCACTATCATGAGCAGATTGCTATAAAGGATGTAGCTGCTGAAATTGGTTTAAGCATTACATCATTTTGCAGATATTTTAAATTGCAAACAGGCAAAACCTATCTCCATTTCTTGCATGAATTGCGTATCCATCATGCCTGCAAAATATTGATTGATTCCAATACAAAAATTGAGCAAATAGCATATGCCACAGGCTTTACGCAGCTCAGTCATTTTAATAAATTATTCAAACAGTATAAAAAAGTATCCCCGGGAGTATATCGGCAAAAACAATCCATTGTTTCATAATCAATAACAGTTTTCATCTTTAGAACACAACAGCCAAATTTCAAATGCACTTTTCTTTATTTATTGGAAAACAGAGGTCACCTTCAAAAAATGAGTACACTTACAAGTAAGGATAGGAGACTAAAACAAATAAGCCCCTGATAACAGGAGCTTATCATTGTAGCGTGATCGAGATTTGAACTCGAGACCTCAGCATTATGAGTGCTGCGCTCTAACCAACTGAGCTATCACGCCAACATAATTTTAAAGCGGCCGCAAAAATAGGCATTGAAAGTATATAGCCAAATCAAAAATCAAATCTTTCCCGGATATTCTTGCAGTGCTACTTCCAAACAATTCATAGCCTTGTCAATATCGGAAGTATTGAGTACATAAGCCAATCTTACTTCTTGTTTACCCAATCCCGGGCTGCCATAAAAACCTGTGGCAGGTGCCAGCATTACAGTTTCATTATTATGCTGAAAAGATTCCAACAGCCATTGGCAAAATCTGTCAGCATCATCTATTGGCAGACGGGCCATAGCATAAAAAGCTCCACCCGGGTTTGGACAAAAAACTTTGTCCATAGCATTCAGTCTTTGCACAATCAAATCCCTACGAGCCTGATACTCCGCTTTTGTTACATTAAAATAATCATCCGGTAAATCTACAGCAGCTTCTCCGGCTATTTGAGCAAAGCTTGGTGGACTCAATCTTGCCTGAGCAAATTTCATAGCCGCATCATATAAAACTCTATTTCTGGTAATGAATGCTCCTATCCTACCCCCACAAGCACTGTATCTTTTACTGATGGTATCCATTAGGACTACATGCTCATCCACACCTTCAAGTTGCATGGCACTAAAGTGCGTACTGCCATAGCAAAACTCCCTGTAAGCTTCATCAGCAAATAGGTATAGATTGTGTTTTATAGCAATATGCTTCAGGGTCTCCAATTCTGACTTACTATACAAATATCCCGTAGGATTATTTGGATTACATATAACAATAGCACGGGTTCTTTCTGTTATTACTTTTTCAAAATCTTCTACAGGAGGTAAGGCAAACCCTGTTTCAATATTTGAAGTAATAGGCACTACATTCACTCCTGCTGCCACAGCAAATCCATTATAGTTTGCATAAAAGGGTTCCGGTATAATTACTTCATCCCCTGGGTCTAAGCAGGCCATAAAACCAAACAAAATAGCTTCACTTCCACCAGTGGTTATGATGATTTGATTATGATCGATAACAATACCCTGTTTGTCATAATAGCTCACTAATTTTCGCCTGTAGCTTTCATTGCCAGCACTATGGCTGTATTCCAATATTTTAAAATCAGAATGTCGCACTGCATCCAATACCATTTTTGGCGTTTCTATATCCGGCTGACCAATGTTTAAATGATAAACTCTTATCCCTCTTTTTTTAGCAGCCTCTGCATAAGGAACTAATTTTCTGATAGGCGATGGTGGCATCAATTGGCCACGTTTGCTAATCTGTAATGCACTCATTTGGCAAACCTACTACAAACCATGCTATACCCCAAATTTCGAAATAATCATGAATGTCAACTGCTATGATTTTTTTATGTAGCGTAGCATATTTACCCCTACGGGGAATGATTACGCACGGCCCATCATTGCGAGTGAAAGGAAGCTGATAGTCATTTGTTATTTTATGAATAAGCAGCATTAATTTTAAAGCATCTCAAAAAGTCAGCTTTGCAAAACACAAGCATGATATTAGAAATATTGTGTAAAGTCGATTTACCTTTTTACAATTCAATAATGCCCCACAAGGTGAAGGCTGCATGTCAAATGAATATCTATTTGGGGGTAAATTCCAGTGAAATAATAGGTACTTCCAAAATAAGTATTCAAAAAACATTCACAACTTTTTTGTTTCAAAAATATACCCACCAAAAAAAATTAAAAAAATATTTTGCGAAACGAATAAGTTGCCAATTTTAATTGCAACCACATAGTTTCATTAAAAATAAATCATGCGCCGAGATATTTTCCAAGCAATTGCAGACCCAACGAGAAGAGCCATCATCGTATTAATTGCCTTACAGGCCATGACGCCAAATGCTATAGTCAACAACTTCAATACAACAAGGCAAGCAGTATCTAAACATTTACGCATTTTAAAAGCATGTGAGATTGTACAACAGGAACAGAAAGAAAGAGAAATTTACTATTTCTTAGAAATAGAAAAAATGAAAGAAATAGACCTATGTTTGGAATAGTTTAGAAAAATTTGGGAAACCAGATTTATTCAATTGGATACTATATTATCAACAATTAAAAAAAATACAAAATGAACAATAAAATCAAAGTTAGTGCAAACATTAATGCAGACACAAATAAGGTATGGGACTACTATACAAATCCCAATCATATAGTAAATTGGAATTTTGCAGATTCATCCTGGCATTGCCCAAGTGCAGAAAATGACATGAGGATTGGTGGCACCTACAAAGCCAGAATGGAAGCTAAAGACGGTAGTTTTGGTTTTGATTTTGAAGCCATCTATGCTGATATTCTTATTGGAAAAGAATTTACTTATTCATTTGATGGCCGCACTGCAAATGTGCAGTTTCAGTCATCTACAAATCAAACCATAGTTACAATTACTTTTGATCCTGAAACGGAAAATTCAATTGAAATGCAGCAATCAGGCTGGCAAGCTATTTTAAACAATTTTAAACATTACACAGAACACAATTAAATAATAAAAATGAATCCCTTAGCTTTTGATTTCAAAGTTGACAAATCAACTCAAACGGCAATTGTAACAAGACAATTTAATGCAGATCTTTCTTCCGTATGGGATGCATTTACAACACAAGAAATACTTGATCAATGGTGGGCTCCAAAACCTTTTGAATCGAGAACTAAAAGAATGGAATTTAGACCCGCTGGACGAAGATTTTATGCAATGGTAAGCCCGGAGGGACATGAAATGTGGCAAGTGCAAGAGTATGTTTCCATTACACCAAAAACCAATTTCAAATTCATAAGTGCATTTGCAGATAAAGATGAAAACCTCCATCTGCCAGGATCAAACTGGGACTTAAGTTTTAGTGAAACAAATGGTATAACAACAGTACTTATTAACATACACAATGATTCTCTTGAACGCATGGAAAGAATGATTGAAATGGGCTTCAAAGAAGGATTTACAGCCACCTTGAATGAATTAGAAAAATTATTGCAGCCATCTCAAAATTAGATTTAAGTAAATGGATAAAATCTTATATATACTGTCAATTTTTTTGGTAACAATGCTAAATACCTTTTAGCAAAAAGCAATTAGAAATATTGACCTATAAAATCAAAATAAATTTTGTACACCCATTGCTTACCGATTATAACATCAATCATTCGTAAATTTATTTTCTAAAATATCTTCTTTGAATGAGGTTCTAAATGAATAAGCAAAAGTGAGCATTATTGCTCTGGTATCTATTTTAAAATAACGGGTATATGAGAAGTTGCTTGCTGTGGCGGTATAGCCACTATTTTGGGTATTGAATATATCTGTAACCACTAATCCAATAGCCCCCTTATTTTTAAACATCTTATGTCGAACTCCCATATCAGCATAATAAATGGCAAAACGCTTGCCCTGTGGTGTGCCAATAGGGGCATTGTAATTACCAATAACTTGCAATTGAGTACCTTTTAGCAAAGTGAAATTATTGATCAATTTTCCATACCAGCTTAAAAAATTATTTGGTATTTCAGCACTAACATTACTGCCGCTAATATGCTGCTGAAAAAATGATAGACTCAGATTCGTGCTCCAATTTTTCAATGCATTAATCGTTGCAATTTCTTCAATACCATAAGTTGTGGAGTTGCCAAAATTCTTAGGCTGCTGGAGCGCAACGCCGTTTGTATCCAATGAAATAAATGGTCGAATAATATTTAAAGCATAACGATAAAAAAGAGTTGTGGATAGATAAAATTTATTCCATTCTTTATTATACCCAATTTCAAAAGCATTGATCAATTCAGGTTTGAGATAAGGATTTCCTCCATGTTGATTTAATGAGTCTGTTATATCTATAAACGGATTAAGATCAGATAAAGTTGGGCGGTTTATTCTGCGACTAAAGCTAAATTTTATAAAATCGCTTGGAGCAAAAAAATAAGCAAGATTTGCGCTGGGCAAAAGATTAAAATACTTTCTACTCACAGAAATATCATTGCTTTCTGCAGCACCATCATTAAAAACATATTCACTACGCAAACCAAAATCGTATTTCCATTTTACAGCATCTTCCTTACCCATAAAGCTGCTGAATTGCAAATAAGCAGCATGAACCTGTTCTTTAAAATTAAAAATGCTGCTGGCGGTTGGATTTTTTATGTATTGATTATTGTTGAAATACTGGCTCTGAAAATCAACATCAGTAAATCTTGCAATACCTTTATACCCCATTTCCAACAAACCGTTTTTGAATAAAGGCTGTCCAACATCTATTCTAATATTGGATACATTCGAATTTTGGTAATCATAAGTTCGCTCAAGATATGGACTACCAAATTTACTATCATCCTCATTTAATGATTGTGTGGTAATATCGGTATTTTCTTTATCAAAGTTGAATGATGAAGATATGTTTGCTGATAAATATTTTCGTTCGTTACTATATTTTCGTGCATAGTCCAAAGCAAACTCAGCTACTTTTTCTTTTACTCTTTCTTTTGAAAACCTTGAGTTGTTAGTTTTGAAGTTGTCAGTTATGGTTCTAAACATGGAGAAAAGTGTTTCATCATTATCTTCCCCATTAAAATTTGCAATGGCTTCAAAATTGAAACTATTGTTTCCATTTGGTTTATATACAGTATTAAATTTGATGTTTTGTGTTTGTTCAAAACGATTATCAAAACGATGTTGTAAGAGCAAATAATTGTCTGGAATATCAAAATTATATCTTATGGCCTGCCTGCTTCTTGTTCTACCCGAAAAGCGATTGTCATAAGCCAATCCTACATTCCATTTTCCTTTGTTATTATTCAGCAAAAGAGAACTGCTTGCACGGCCTTTAGCACCAAAACCACCGCGAATAGCCACTGATGCATTAAACCCATCAGCCATATTTTTTTTAAGCTTAATATTGATAATACCTCCGTCAGCATCAGCATCGTATTTTGAGTCTGGATTATTGATGATTTCAATACTTTCCACATTACTTGCTGGAATTCTATCCGTAAAATTTAAAGATGAATTGCGACCATTAATCAGAATTAAAGGTGCTTTACCTCTTATTGTAATTCCGCCTTCCGCATCCACCACAACGGTCGGAGTATTTTTTAGAAGGTCTGTAGCAGTACCACCAGCTTCTGTCAAATTATCTTTCGCATTTATGATAAAACCTTGAGCGGTTTTTTTGATTAAATTTTTTTTAGAAATTATGGTAAGACTATTTGTAAACTTATTGTCTGGAGATAGAACTATGACACCCACATCACTATTAGAATTGTAAGCACTCAGTTCTATATTAGTCTTATAAGATTCATAACCTATCATTTGAATATTTAGTACATAGTTGCCAAATAATAAATTGTCTATTACAAATTTTCCTACACTATCGGTGGCATGTGCAGTTATAATTTTTGTACTATCGTTGGCTGCATAAATAATAACGGTTGCAAATTCAATATTTCCGGCTGCATCTTTTACGGTACCGCTTAGGGTGGTTTGAGCTATGCTTGCTTTTGAGAAAAACAACATTGCCGAGAAAAGAAATAAATATTTTGAATATTTCAATGTATATAAAATGATAATAGCATGAATCCTATAAAGTTTTGAATACAATATTACTTTACTGTAATTCTGTTTGGAGAATCAGAGCAAAGATATTTGTTGTTGGTTTAATTCGAATTTCATGGAAATAATAGCTAAGATTTTAAGGTATATTTTAAGTGATAACACAGATTATAGATTTTGATGGTCACAAATTCCCTTGTGCATTATCATTTTTCATTCCATGTTTTCCTAAAAGCAACAATTGCTTTCTTTACATTTGCTGCCGCAAAAGATGAATATGAGTGAAGAGCGTAGTCTAAATTTTATTGAAGAAATTATTGAAGCAGATTTGTCTGCCGGAAAGCATACAAAAATAAGAACTCGATTTCCACCAGAACCCAATGGATATCTGCATTTGGGGCATGCCAGCAGCATCTGTCTAAACTTTGGCGTAGCTGCCAAATACCATGGTGTTACCAACCTTAGATTTGATGATACCAACCCGGTTACAGAAGAAACAGAATATGTAGAGAGTATCAAAAATGATGTACGCTGGCTTGGATTCAATTGGGATGAAGAGCGCTACGCCAGCGATTATTTTGATCAATTGTATCTATACGCTATTCAGCTTATAAAAAAGGGTAAGGCTTATGTGGATGATAGTAATAGTGCTGATATTGCAGCTCAAAAAGGTACACCTACCACTACTGGTGCAAGAAATGCATTTGCCAGCCGGAGTGTAGAAGAAAACCTTGAATTGTTTGAAGCTATGAGGAGTGGAGCCTATACTGATGGCGCAAAAGTGCTGCGGGCAAAAATTGATATGACCAGCAGCAATATGCTGATGCGTGACCCCATTATTTATCGCATCAAACATGCGCACCACCACCGCACCGGAGATGCATGGTGCATTTACCCAATGTATGATTTTGCACATGGCCAGAGCGATAGTATTGAAGGCATTACACATTCTATTTGCACTATGGAGTTTGTGCCACACCGGGAAGTGTATGACTGGCTCATAAAAGAGTTGGACATATTTCCTTCAAAACAATATGAGTTTGCCCGAAGAAACATTAGCTATACCGTTATGAGCAAAAGAAAGCTTCTACAATTGGTTAATGAAAACCATGTAAGTGGCTGGAATGATCCTCGCATGCCTACTATCAGCGGCATACGCAGAAGGGGTTTTACGGCCGCCAGTGTACGTGCCTTTTGCGACCGTATAGGTATTGGCAAAAGAGACAATATGGTAGATATTGGACTATTGGAATTTTTTGTAAGAGAAGAATTGAATAAAACTGCGCTTCGTAGAATGGTAGTGTTTGATGCCATAAAAGTTGTCATAACAAATTTAGACGAAGATGAAATTTTGCTTACATCTGAGAACAATCCGGAAGATGCTCATACGACACATCGCCAACTTGCATTTACAAAAGAATTGTGGATAGAAAGGGATGATTTTATGGAGCAACCACCAAAGAAATATTTTAGATTATCACCAGGTCAGATGGTGAGGTTGAAGAGTGCTTTCATCATAAAATGTGATGAAGTTATAAAAGATAATCTTGGAAATATTACAGCACTCCATTGCAGCTACATTCCCGAGAGTAAGAGTGGTGCCGATACCAGTGGCATACATGTAAAAGCCACACTGCACTGGGTTAGTGCTGCACATGCTGTACCTGTGGAAGTGAGGTTATACGATCGCCTGTTTACAGTGCCATCTGTGGATGATGCCGGTGGAGATTTTAAAGATCATATCAATTCAAAAAGTTTAGAAATAATACCGGCAGCCTATGCAGAAGCTGCCATGAGCCATGCACAACCAGGTGAAGCATTTCAGTTTTTAAGGAAGGGTTATTTTTGTTTGGATGAAGACGCCACGGCAAACAAACTCATTTTCAATAGAACAGTGACACTTAAGGATAACTGGGCAAAAGAGCAACAGAAATAAAATTGTTTTCAAGTCATTTATATGCTTTATAGCAGCATAAACATATAAAGCATAAAATAATTTTTTGCCCCTTCAGGGAATGAATAATCTCCCTTAAAAAAAGCATTTATAAAGATGCAAACCAATCCGTAAAATTTTTATACGCATGACACTGCAAGAAAAATTTCATCATCACCTATCCTCTGCGTTTCCATTTATAAAAAAGGAGCACTTGATATATGTGGCTTGTAGTGGTGGCTTGGATAGCACAATGCTGCTCTACCTGCTGCAGCAGGAGGGTTTTAAAATAGCCGCACTGCACTGCAACTTTCATTTGAGGGCCAATGAAAGTGATAGAGATGAAAATTTTGTACGCACTTTATGTACAGATTTGAATATTCCGTTAGAGGTGCTGCATGCAGACACCAAAGCTTATAGCATAAAGTGTAAAATATCTATTCAAGAAGCAGCAAGAGATATAAGGTATAATTGGTTTTATGAAAAAGTAACATCAAGCAGCAATTCTTATGTAGCCACAGCACACCAAGCAGATGATGCAGTAGAAACTTTTATGATACATGCAAGCCGTGGCACAGGCATAAAAGGCTTATTGGGCATACCTCATATCCAAGGGCATATCATCCGTCCTTTATTAAAAATATTTAGAGATGAATTGTCTGCTTATGCCACAGAAAAAAACATTTCCTGGATTGAAGACAGCAGCAATACAGAAGACTATTACACCAGGAATTTTATAAGAAATAAAGTACTCCCAATTCTTTCAGAAAAATTGCCGCAGGCTTCAAAAAATATAGCTCAAAGTATTCATCATTTGCATGATGCCTACACACTTTATCAACAAGCCCTTGCGGTGCATCTAAAAAAATTATGCATTGCAAAGGGCAGTGAAATGCATATTCCAGTTTTGCTGCTCTTACAATCAAAACCTGTAGCCACCATACTATGGGAAATTATTCAGCCATACAATTTTAGTACAGCTCAGGTGCAGGATGTACTCCAACTCTGCCATGCACACAATGGTGCTTATACAGCATCATCTACACATAGAATCATCAGAAACAGGAAGTGGTTGATCATTGCTTCACTGCAATCCAAAGCAGCAGATCATATTTTGATTGAAAAAAATGATGAATTAATAGAAACTATTGCAGGTAGATTATTAATACAAGAAAAAGAAGCAACAGAAATCATACCTACAGATACATTATCTGCATGTATTGACGCAAAGCAGATCAGTTATCCATTAATACTGAGACCCTGGAAAACCGGAGATTATTTTTATCCGCTGGGTATGAATAAAAAGAAAAAGCTCAATCGTTTTTTAATTGACCTCAAACTTTCTACTACAGCAAAAGAAAAAGTGATGGTATTGGAAAGTGATAAAAAAATTGTTTGGGTGGTTGGTTTGCGCATTGACCACAGATATAGGATTGTTGAAAATACAACCAACACGCTTCAGTTGAAATGGATGCCAGATTAAGGCATTTATTGCACTATTTTTTTCCAAAATTTCAATTATTTTATTTCTTACTCATATAAAGTTAATCATTACCAAAGGGAAAATTATTGTTTTGTTTTTGGCTATTTTACTCATTACTCGAAGGGAAAAACTGGGGGTTATGCAATAAATTTTAATCATTACCCGAAGGGGAAATAATTGTTTATTTTGTATTTATTCTTTGCCAATTACAACAAACTTTCTGCTTACCGTAGCACCATCTACATTTACAACGGTAAGGGTGTGTGGCCCCAATGTTGGATGCAGTTCTAACTGATGAAAATTTTCTGTGGTGCCTACAAATGCATCATCTATATGCCAAAATAATTTGTCTGCACTGTTTCTGCTTGTTGCTTTAAATACGGTAGCTCCCTCTGCTCCGTTTAATTCGACAGGTATAAAAATTCTTGCTCCCTCATCAGGATAAATAATATCAATGGCTTTTATATTTTCTTGCATGCAGCCAGCCATGTAAGAAGGCAGTGGCTTGTATCCGGGATGTTTTTGTTTGTAATAATATTCAATGGTAGGTGGCAGAATGAGCCAATTATTATGATGCATTTCTGAGGGACTCATACAATTTTCTGTAACCCTATAGCTGTCTGTTGGATCCATATTTATCATTCTATGCCAGGGGCAAATGGCAGCTTTTTGTACAGCCAATTCACTTACCAAACTTGTAATAATATTGGTGCAATAAGGCCCTGCTTTAAATCCGGTTTCTTTACATTCATTGATATACGCCATATCATATTTGGGCGGATTAAACCACGGGGATGGTGGCAGTATTCTAAATAATTCAAATAATACGGGTGCTGCGGTGGAGATGCCCGTAAGACCCGGTCTTCCTTCGCCTGTCGTATTTCCTGTCCATACTACAATGGCATATTTTGTATTGAAACCTAAGGCCCATCCATCTCTAAAACCAAAGCTAGTGCCCGTTTTCCAGGCAATTTTCTGCGCACTCTCAAAGGATGACCAAAGTCCTTCTTCCCCAGGGCGCATTACTTCATTCATAGCGGAAAATGTTTGCCAAAGTGCTGTATAACTAAACAATGGGCTGTTCGTATTATAGCCAGTTGCTTTCTTATTTTCTGTGTTAGAAAGTCTGGGCATAAACCATCTGTCGTCATTCCATTTGCCATTATCATCTTGCTGATGTAAATACATTCTTGCCATAGAAGCATACACACCGCAGAGTTCGAAGGGTTTTATTTCGCAGCCACCGAGTATAAGGCTCATGCCATAATGATCTGCGGGTTGATGAAGTGTAGAAAATCCATATTGATGCAGTCTATCATAAAATCGTGGATAACGATATTGCTGTAGCATTTTTATGGCAGGAATATTTAAACTACGAGCCAATGCTCTGTGTGCCGGCACTGCTCCATCGTATCCCAAATCAAAATTTTGAGGGGTGTAGCCATTGAGTTGTGTGGGAATATCTGGTATGAGTTGATTAGGCAATATCAGACCATCACTAAGCATGGCAGCATATAGTAAGGGCTTTAATGTACTACCGGGGCTGCGGCTACTTTGCAACACATCCACATGGCTTTGCAAATTACTGTCACTGGGCTCATACACATTTCCACTATAGGCTAATACCCTTCCGCTTTCGATGTCCATAATCATAGCGGCAATATTCTGAATACCATTGCCACTTAGGTTTTGCTGGTGTTGTTTTGTGATAGTACAAAGCGTTTTTTGGAGTTGAATATCGATAGTGGTTTCAATGATATGGTTGCCTTCAATTTCATTTTTTGCAGAAAGATTTTTGTAGTACTGAAACACATGCGGTGCCTCCTGCGGCAAAGGTAAAGGTGCACCGGGTAGAGGCTCGTCCATAGCCAACTGCGCTGTTTCTACATCAATGATTTTTTTATGGAGCAAGGTTTCTATTATACGATTTCTTTTCCGCAGCAGTGCATCATTGTTTCTTCCTGGATGTATTAATGAAGGAGCATTTGGCAACACGGATAGTGCCGCCATCTGACCCCAACTGAGTTCCTCAGCACGCTGTCCATAATACCTCCATGCAGCAGCATCCAAGCCTACAACATTAGCTCCAAAAGGTGCATGTGATGCATACAAAGTCAGTATTTCACTTTTACTGTATGTACACTCAACTCTTAGTGCCAAAGCTATTTCAATACATTTGGCATACAAGGTACGATTGGCAGGTGGACGACTAAGTCTGACTACTTGCATGGTAATAGTACTGCCACCACTTACTACTGATTTACTCTTAATATTTTGTGCTATTGCTCTGCAAAAGGCAAATGGATCAATACCGATATGATACCAAAATCTCTTATCTTCAAAATTAGTAATGCAGACATCAAATTTTTCAGGAGTATTGTTTCTTTCAGGGAATCGCCACTGACCATCAGAAGCAATACCTGCGTTGAGTAGCTGACCCATTTTGTCAGTAATGACAAGACTCACCGGTTTATTAAAAATTGGCCCATGTATAGAAAAACCAAATAATGAAATAATAAAAGCAATAAGGAGTGTAGGAATATTTCTCAGGAAGAAATTTTTTAAGTTGAAATTGCTATTCCGGCTTTTCATCTTTCCAAAAATATCAGTTGAAACCAAATTGTTGATACGCTTTCAAAAAAATATTGTTAAGAACTGGAGTCTTAACTTTTTTCTGATGGCTTTGCTGTTCGATTGGACTTTCATAACACCAAGCGATTTTTTAAATTTGTATTATAGATTAAATCTATATGTATTGACTGTCCAGAAGTACCGTTATATACATTGATAATTTGTTTTTAAAAATAGATATTTAGATTAAGATTTTATTATTCCATTGGTATGGTGATCAATTATATTTTATCAGTAAGTGAAAAAAAAATAAAAAATATAATGACAGTTTTTTAGCAACTATGAAACGAGTCATGTTATCATGCTAAAACCTCTAATGCAAAAAATAACTACAAGGTTTTCTAAATGAAATATTGCCTTATTTGGATAAAAGTTAGACAGTATAATCCTTATCTTTATTTTATCACAGTATAGTTTTGAAAACAAATCCAATTAAATGAAGTTAAAAAATAATTTCAACAGAATCCTTAAATTTTTTAAAGTAAAATCCGAGCTATATGATTATTATAAAAATCTTGACCCAAGTGAATTGCCTATTTCCATTTTAAAGATTATTCATCAGGCAACCTCTATACCTGTTTATATAACGAAAAGGGAGATAAAAGCCTTTGATAGTTCGTTTCAGTGCACTCCAACGCTTCTAAAACAACAGATAAATGGAAAATTAGTAGGTAAAAAAAAGCAGCCTCAATGGTTAAGGAATTATGAGGTTTACTTTTTCAAAAAAATATTTACTTCTACAAA